>Ga0256830_1000172_pt1 | contig 59104 bp, 51 predicted proteins | sample 128326metaG_FD_190537 | JGI IMG/M metagenome (GOLD analysis project Ga0256830, IMG submission 190537) | Hydrothermal vent microbial communities from Lau Basin, Pacific Ocean - 128-326 | ecosystem: Environmental > Aquatic > Marine > Hydrothermal vents | place: Pacific Ocean: Lau Basin | collected... | reverse complement strand
TGATCGAACCGTTGATGGGCAGGTACTATCAATCCGGAGAGATCAACGTGGAAATAGAGAGAAAGGAAGATGCTTTGAAGCTCATAGAACAACACTTCTCAGACGGTGAGGTTTCCAAGCTCGATGGCATTAGTGTTGCCTATAATGATGTTTGGTTCAATGTAAGGCCAAGTAATACGGAACCTGTTTTGAGGATCCGTTTGGAAGGCCGGAGCAGAGAAACAGTCGAATCCAAGAAGAGTGAGATTTTGAATCTGGTGAAGCAAGTTTCATAGTTTGAGGGAGGGGAAAGGAAACAGGAGGATAGATGTCAACGAAAACAGATACACTTGTAAGCATTATAGGCAACCTGCCGGAGTACAGAAAGAAACTTAAGGATCTCAAGGACATCATAATTTCCAACCTCGTCATGGTGGGGGAAATTCCGGCTCCTACATTCTCCGAGGAGAAGAGGGTGGAGTTCATGCTGGAGAGGTTCGGCGAACTCGAGTTACAGAATTCTTCGACGGACGAAGCGGGGAATGCCGTAGGTATCCTTCCGGGCAAGGTTGGAAACAATAATATAATTGTGGTAGCCCATCTCGATACGATCTACTCGGAGCAGGTGGATCATACTATAACGGTTCAACCGGATCACATAATAGGAGCCGGTGTGGGAGACAACTCACTTGGTCTGGCGGTAATCCTTACCCTTCCGCTTATGCTGAATCATCTCGGCATCGAACTTGATTCCAATCTCGTCCTGCTTGGAGCTTCGCGCAGTCTCGGCCGCGGTGACCTGGAGGGACTCCGTTTCTTTCTTTCCAATACGGAGCTTCCGATTGTCTCCGGTGTTTCGATCGAGGGGATTCAGCTTGGAAGGATAAGTTACTCCTCCATAGGCATGATCAGAGGTGAAATCTCCTGTATAGTTCCAGAAGAGTATGACTGGACTCGATTCGGTGCGGTTGGTGCAATAATAACGATGAACGAGGTGATAAACCGGATACTGGAAATACCGATTCCAAAGAGGCCGCGGACAACAATCGTATTCAGTTCAATAACAGGCGGAACTACGACATTTGCAAAGATTCCCAAATCGGCAGTTCTGCGTTTTGAAATAAGAAGTGAATCCGGAGAAATGGTACACGAGGTTTTACAGAGAATAGAGGATATTGGTGCAGATGTCTCATACAGGTCGGGAGCGGAGGTTTCCATAGATATCTTTTCGCAGCGCCAGCCCGGAGGCATAGACTTTTCACACCCCTTAACGAGAAGTGTGAGGGAGATAATGAGGGCACTGAATATAAAACCGAGAATATCGCCGAGCACATCAGAGCTTGCGGCATTTATCGATCAGAAGATACCAGCTGTCACGCTTGGTATCACTACGGGGGAAAGAAGGGATGACGGGAAAGAGGTGATAGAGGTGGAACCGATCTTTACCGGACTTGCCCAGATAATAGGCTTGATTCTTTCGATTGACAGGGGGATTGGCATTGAACATCGATCAATGGCTTAAGGAAAACACCTTTCATCATTCGAAATTCGAGGATGTTGCAGAACTCGTGAGGTTGAAGGAAAAACAGGGACTCACTATATCCCTATGTATTCCTACCTTGAACGAGGAAAAAACTATAGGAAAGGAGATCGTTATATTCAAATCCGAGTTGATGATAAAAAACCGTCTCGTCGATGAGATAGCTGTTATCGATTCCGGTTCCACCGATTCAACGAGGGAGGTGGCAGCTTCCTTTGGTGCCGATGTGTACCTCGCCAAGGAGATACTGCCAGAACTTGGTGAAAGGAGGGGGAAGGGTGAAAACCTCTGGAAGGCTATATATCAGTTGAAAGGAGACGTAATCGTCTACATAGATGCGGATATCAAGAATATTCATCCCCGTTTTGTCTATGGACTTGTAGGCCCCCTACTGAACAGCAGCGAGATACGGTATGTGAAGGCCTTTTATGAGAGGCCCCTTGCAACCTCACACGGAATAAGGCCCTCTGGCGGCGGAAGGGTTACGGAGATACTTGTTAGGCCACTTTTTTCACTCTTCTTCCCCGAGTTAACCGCTCTCATTCAGCCTCTCTCGGGAGAATATGCAGCAAGGAGGGAGGTGCTTGAAAGGATTCCCTTTCCCATAGGGTACGGAGTTGAAACTTCACACCTCATAGACATCTACCAGATGTTTGGCATGGGGGCTCTGGCACAGACAGACCTCGATCAGAGAGTACACAGGAACCAGAGCACCAGAGACCTGGGGAAAATGGCCTTTGGCATAATGCAGACATTCTTTTCCAAGGCTGAAACACTTGGAGTGATAAAGGGCATTCCCAAGCTGAATCATGTATTGAGGCAGTTCGAGACGGATGACAACATCTTTCAGAGTGTAGAGTACGAGATAATGGAGGAGGAAAGACCGCCAATGATAGAGATAGAAGCGTACAGAAGGAAGAGGAAGTATGAAGACTGATTCTCTATTCGATCTGAAAGGTAAGACAGCCCTCGTTACGGGTTCCAGCAGAGGAATAGGATTTGCCCTTGCCAGAGGTCTTGCAGAGGCAGGAGCCAGAGTCATACTGAATGGTAGGAGGGAGGATGCACTGGAAAGTGCTGTCATGAAACTCCAGGAAGAGGGAATAGTAAATGTCACAGGTTATGCCTTTGATATATCCGATGGCAACATGGTAAAAGAGAACATATCGGCAATAGAAAGGGACGAGGGGCCGATCGATATTCTTATAAACAATGCGGGAACACAATCCCGAGCACCCTTCGTCGAGTTCAGCGAGGAAGAGTGGGACAGGGTGATGTCCGTTAACTTGAAAGGTGCCTTTCTCGTTTCCAGGGAAGTTTCCTCTTTCATGGTGAAGAGAAAGAAGGGAAAGATAATCAATATATGCTCGCTGTTGAGTGAGGTTGGCAGAGAAACGGTTTCTGCCTATACAGCCTCCAAGGGTGGGCTGAAGATGCTTACCAGGGTTATGGCCGTGGAGCTTGGCAAATACAATATTCAGGTCAACGGCATAGGGCCAGGATACATAGAAACGGAGATGAACAGAAAGCTTCTGGATGACAAGGACTTCAGCAGGTGGATAGTTGCACGTACACCCCTTTCCAGGTGGGGTAAACCGGAAGACCTCGTTGGAGCTGCCCTTTTTCTTTCATCGGCAGCCTCGGATTTTATTACAGGTCAGATACTGTACGTGGATGGAGGAATTCTAGCCGGTCTCTGAGTTTCTTCCGGTTGTTCTGACAGCACTTCTAAAAGATTTTCTGAAAGCCCAAATGAACAAAACAAGGGCTATTGTAATCCATGTACCATAGATGAGAGGGGAGGGCAATCCCGATAGTTTTGCAAGGAGAGTAGCATCATTTTCACCAGGTCCCAGAAAATCTAAAAAATCGTATATGGAGTATACCACGCACATCATTCCTACGAAATCAGTTACGTAAACGGAGAAGAAAAAGTCTCTTATATATAGGAATATGAATATTGTACCGGCAATCGTTCCGTAGAGAATGCCAAAGAGGTTTCTTACGAAGAGAGCTGTGGAAAGAATCAATATGATTCCCAGAACCAACAATACGTATCTTTTAAGTTTTCTGGAATTACCGGAGGCAATGAGGAGGGCACCAATCAGTGATGTTCCGAGGTATCCTGCCGAGTACATAATGGCGGATAGGCCGCCGGAAACGAATGTCACTCCGCTCTCTGTCGAGGATACGGCTATATTCCTAACATGGCCACCCGTCAGGATGGCTGCAAATGCGTGGGAGGTCTCGTGAAGAAAAACGACGAGTATTTTGAAGTACTTGAGGACAGTGGTATTCCAGAGTAGAAAGATGATGACTGCCAGGATCGAGTACTTCGCAAACCACAAAAGGGCACGCTTCAGGGGAGAGGGTCTCTTGCTAATGGCATCGAAATCGGGATTAGGCATAGGCGTAGTTTACATTTACTCTTTTATATATTCAATAAAGTATGGATTGAAAGAGGATAATATTTTTGCTATCTTATAGCAATGGATGTCAAAATTAGTCCCAGGGGAACGGGAGCCTGTCCCTTCTGTAGGAAGAATGACAGGTGCATAATACTCGTCAAGATGAGAGAGACAATGAGGGACATAAAGGACCCCGAGAAGAGCGGACTAGAGATCGTGGTGTATAATTGTCCCCTTTTCGAGGAGAAGTTTTGAAGGGTATTTTCAACAAGCTGGATAAGAAGGTTGAACGTTACGAGGAGCTGCAGAAACTCGTCTCCGATCCTGATGTAATAAAGGACACAAACAGGTACAAGTTACTTACGCAGGAATATTCGGCTCTTTCCGATGTGGTGGAAGAGTATGAAAGGTACAAAAAGATAACCGGCGAGATCGAGGATACCAAGAAGCTCATCGAGGAAACAACTGACAGCGAAATGCGTGAGCTTGCAAGGGAGGAATTGAAGAGCCTCGAGCGGGAGAGAGAGGAATCTATCGAACGATTGAAGCTACTGATGATCCCCAAAGACCCGATGGACCTGAAAAACATCATAATGGAGATTAGGGCCGGTACCGGAGGAGAGGAAGCTGCCCTCTTTGTTGCTGATCTTTTCAGGATGTATTCGAGGTATGCGGAATCGAAGAGATGGAAAATCGAGATAATGTCATCCAATGAAACTGGTATAGGAGGTTTCAAGGAGATAATCTTTTCCGTCACGGGAAAGAGTGTATATGAGAACCTGAGGTATGAGAGCGGTGTTCACAGGGTACAGAGGGTTCCGGTTACGGAGTCAGGTGGAAGGATACATACATCCGCCGTTACAGTTGCGGTTCTTCCCGAGGCAGAAGAGACGGAAATTGAAATAAACCCCGAGGATTTGAGGGTTGATGTTTACCGCTCCTCAGGCCCGGGCGGACAGAGCGTGAATACCACCGATTCGGCAGTGAGGATAACCCATCTTCCCACTGGTCTCGTAGTGACCTGCCAGGACGAAAAATCCCAGCACAAGAACAAGGCAAAGGCTCTGAGGGTCTTGAGGGCACGCCTCTACGAGATGGAGGAGAAGAAGAAGCAGCAGGAGCGTTCGGAGGAGAGGAGGAACCAGATAGGCAGTGGTGATCGTTCCGAGCGGATCAGAACCTACAACTTTCCCCAGAATCGAGTGACAGATCACAGAATAAATCTTACGTTATACAAGCTGGAAGAGATTCTTCAGGGTGATCTCGACGAGATAATAGAAGCATTGAAACTAAACTCGAGGGAGGAATACCTGAAGAGTGTACTGTCATGACCTACCAGAAGGCACTTCGTGAGGGATATTCGATACTATTCTATGCAGAGGTAGACACACCGATGCTGGATGCAACGGTGCTCCTCTGCGAGGCTACCGGAATGTCCAAGGAAAAACTCTTTGCAAGCCTTCCGGAACCTATTGATGATGATTGTTACCTGCGCTACAGGGAGTATCTGGAACTGAGGTGCGAGGGGATACCGGTTTCATACATAAGGCACAAGAAGGAGTTCTATGGCATAGAGTTCTATGTGGATGAGAGGGTGCTTGTCCCAAGGCCAGATACGGAGGTACTGGTAGAGGAGGCCCTCGCTCTGATAAACTCCGGTTTCAGGGAAAGATTGCTCTTCAGAAAACCGGCGAGTGACCTTTGCATCGATGTCGTTCCGATTCCGAAGGCAAGTGGTGATGAAAAACCGAAGATCCTCGACCTCTGCACAGGTTCGGGGTGTATAGCGATATCCATTGCTGCAAACCTTGGGGTAAACAATATAGAGATACATGCATCAGATATTTCCCACGATGTAAGGGCTGTTTTTGATTTTAATTCATTGAAGATACTGGGTTACAAATTAGACTTTCATGTATCAAATCTATTTGATAGAATCGATGGTGAGTTCGATCTGATTACCTGTAATCCGCCCTACCTGAAGAAAACAGAGGTGGACAATCTGGATAAAATCGGCTGGAGAGAACCGAAGATTGCGCTTCTCGGTGGCGAAGAGGGTACAGAAATAGCCGGTAAAATTATAGGGGAAGCATTTTATTACCTGAAGGATGGCGGTTACCTGATTATGGAGGCTTCACCGGAGCAAATGACAAAACTCTACGGATTGATGGATGCGCGGGGTTTCAAGAACATCTACACCCGCAGGGATCTCGGAGACAGGGAGAGGATAATCTGCGGTCAGAAGAAGGGTAAATGATCAAAGAGAAAAGGGTACGTCGGGTACCTCTAGAAACAGTTGAATCTCCACCTGAGAAGACGGATAAAGGGATAGAGAATAATGTGCAGAAGCTCCTTGAAGATTTTTTCAGCAAGCTTGACCATTACAGTGAAAAGGAGAGAAACGAAATAATAAGAGCGGCCAGATGGGCTGCTGAGCTTCACAGGGACCAGAAGAGGGCCAGCGGGGAACCCTACATCATTCATCCCGTAACCGTTGCCGAACAGCTTATCAATTTGAACCTCGATTACAAGGCCATTATTGCAGCACTACTGCACGATATAATAGAAGACACCGATGTAACGAGAGGTGAACTGCGAAAGGAATTTGGCAGGGAGGTGGAATCACTCGTTCATGGTGTCACAAAGATTTCTTTCCTCAGGGGCAAGAGCAAGACGATTCAGGAAGCAGAAACGATAAGAAAGATGCTCTTTGCCATGGTGAAGGATATCAGGGTTATATTTATCAAGCTCTCCGACAAGTTGCACAATATGCGAACTCTTCAGTACCTCGATGCACAGTCACGTAAACGTATAGCAAGCGAGTGTCTCGATATATATGCCCCGCTTGCAGGGAGGCTTGGAATATCGAAGGTACGTGTTGAGCTCGAGGATCTTTCTCTTAAATATCTTCACCCCGACGTTTATGAACAGATAAAGAGATTCGTCGCTGAAAATAGGAAATCGAGAGCCGAATTTCTTGAAAGGGTCAAGAATGATATTGCATCAGAAGCGAAAAAGGCGGGAATTCCCGTGGACCTCGAAACGAGAGCCAAGCATTTCTACTCGATCTATCAGAAGATGCGCAAACGGGGTAAGCCCATAGAGGAAATATACGATCTTCTCGGAATAAGAATTCTTACTGAGACAACGAGCCAGTGTTACGAACTTCTGGGTCTTGTTCACAAGCTGTTCATACCCATCTCGGGGAGGTTCAAGGACTACATTGCGATGCCAAAATCGAACCGTTACCAGAGCCTTCACACAACGGTGATGGGATACAACGGTAAGATGGTGGAAATACAGATAAGGACGCACAAGATGCATAGGACGGCGGAAAATGGCATCGCGGCTCACTTTATATACAAGAAGGGTTCTTCCAGGGAGATTGTCAAGCAGGAGGATCTCCCGATAATAAACAAGCTGAAAAGCTGGGACGGGGCAAAGGCCGCTTCCAGTGAGTTTCTAGAAGAGATAAAGAGGGAACTCTTAAAGGATTCTATCTATGTCTTTACACCTCGGGGTGACGTCATAGAGCTTCCAAAGGGCTCCACGGCAATTGATTTTGCATACCATATCCATACTGAAATCGGGAATCACTGTCTTGCTGCAAAGGCAGACGGGGTGATAATACCCCTCAAGCAGGAGCTTAAGAGCACCCAGGTTGTGGAGATCATTACTTCCAATACGGCTCACCCTCACCTGAACTGGCTCCGTTATGTGAAAACAGCACGGGCACGCTCCAAGGTGAGGCACTGGCTGAATCAGAATGATACGGGCCTGATAATCGATAGAAACATAATTGCAAAGAGGAAAGAATCGGCTAAAACCTCACATGCCGAGAAAAGGCTTCCAAGAGAGAGCCTCCGCTATGAGATTTCCGGGAGGGGAACGGAAAAGAAGGGTATCGAGGAAACGGAAAAACGGATACTGGATCAATCGAGAATAGGAATAAGGATAGATGGCGAGCGCAACATGATGATAAGGCTCGCAAAGTGCTGCAATCCTACCACCGGAGATAGGATAATAGGCTATATCTCAAGGGGACGCGGAATAATTGTCCATCGTGCCGATTGCCCGAACCTCAAATATATAAAAGATTTTTCAGAGAGGAAAATAGAGGTGGAATGGGAAACTGTCTCACCGAGGGCTACTAGAAGATTTCAGGTCACCTCCAGGATGATTCCCAATCTCTTTTCAGAGATAGAAGGAGCCCTTAAGAAGTATAATGGCCATCTGATCGAGGGCAAGCTCGATGAAAGCGATGGTGAGACCTTGAAGGGTTTTTTTACCGTAGAACTGGACAACAGGGATGATTTCTCACATGTGCTGAAAAACTTGAGAACCATCCCTGCAATTATAAATATCCAGAGTATGGGCTAATTTTAAACTTTACTCTTTCACCCCTCCTGATGTAAGGCCGCTTACCAGGTTTTTTTGGATGAGAAGGAACAGAATGACCACCGGGGTGGCTGTGAGCATCGAGGCTGCCATAATTCTATCCCAGATAGCGTTTTTCGAAACGAAGAGCGATTTCAAACCTATGGGAAGCGTATAGAGGTTTTTGTATGCTCTTAGGAATACTGAGGCAAAGAGATACTCATTCCATGCTATCATGAAGGCATAGATAAAGACCGTTGCAAGTGCGGGAAGCGAAAGTGGAACGATGATACGCCTTATCGTCTCGAAACGGGTACAACCATCTATAAGGGCTGCTTCCTCGATTGAAAAGGGGATTGTCCTGAAGTAGTTTCCGAGCATGTATAGTGAAACGGGCAGAGTCTGTACCATGTATATTATGAGAAGCGAGAAGAATGTACCGCCCCTGGTACCTGCAAGTCCAAGTTTTACCGCCATCTGATACAGGGGGATTAGAAGGAGTATGCCTCCGAACATATAAACGAACAGTACCCCGCGCTGGATCGTTCCTCTCCCCCTGTAGTTGACCCTGCTGAATGAGTAGGCTCCGAGTACCGCAATAATAAGGGAGATGAAGGAGGCGGTAAAGGAAAGCACGAATGAATTTCTGAAGTACTTGAGGAATGGAAATACATTACCTGTCTCCTCGTATTTTTTAATGATAGCCCTTTTTTGAGCCTTTGATAGCTTTGGATTGTCGAGCAATCTCTTTATCGAGTCGGGAATGTTCCTGGTAGTCTGGCTGATATTGAGGAGCTCCTTATATGCTTCGAGGTTGATCTTGGTCGGAATCAGTGACGGATTTCCCCAGTCGAATTGATATTTCAACGATGTAGAGAGCATTTGCAGAAAGGGGAAAATTGAGAATGTCACTATAAGAAGAACTATGAGGAGAAATCCCGTTTTCTTCAGAATATTTTTTTTCCTTACTACCATTTGAGTACCCTCTTTACATAGAATAGTATGAAACCGATGAGGAGAAGGAATTGAATTACAGAGAGTGCGGCTCCCTGTCCCTGGTCCATTGTACCTGTAAAGGCTTTGAAGTAGGTATAGACGGAGAGAACCTTAACGTTGTCTGTTAAAAGATAAACCTCTTCGAATTTATTGAAATTCCAGATAACCCTAAGAATTACTATTGAACCTACTACGAAGTACACTTCGGGAAGAGTTACGTACCAGAATTTCTGCCATCCGGAAGCACCATCGATTTCAGCTGCTTCGTATTGAGTGGCATCTATCGACTGCAGTCTGGATAGAATCATGAGGTATGAAAAGGGAAAGTTTTTCCAGATATTGAAGATGATGGCAACTATTATTGCATTCTGTGGTGAGCCTATCAGGTTGAAACGTTGATCGAATAGATGAAACTTTTCGTAGGTAAGGTGCATGAATATGCCATTCACCGGATCAAAGAAGAACTGCCATGCAAATACCACAGAAATTACAGGAGCAATATAGGGTAGCAGAATGATTGCCCGGACAAGGCCTCTTAAAGGGAACTCCTTTACCATGACAAGCGCAACACCCAGTCCTACAAGGGTGGTTCCTATGGTTGTGAATATTACATAGAGGAATGTTGTCCATACTGCATGCCAGAAGGCCAGGTCGGTTATTATATCACGGTAGTTTGTTATCCCGATGTATGTATTGGGGCCTCTTAGTTTCACATCGAAAAAGCTAAGGAAAACGTTGTATCCTATCGGGTAAAAGATGAGAGACGCAATTATTATGATTGCCGGAAGAATCAGTTTCCATCCGAACCGTTCCTCCTCCGCTTTCAAACCTTTTGCCTGTATTGTCAAAATGATAACCTCCAAAAAAAGGGCAGGGACATCTTACATGCCCCTGCCCTGCATCGGTTTACTCTACTTGTTGACTATCTTTTTCATTTCACCTTCAGCCCAATTCATTGCTGCGTCAACATCCATCTTTTCCTGTGTTATCTTGTAGATCATCTGAGGAATTATCTGCTGTGAGAATATCTTGCCGTATGCGGTAATGAGGTGACCCTCTACGATACCGAATCTCTGGATGCTTTCCAGTCCTGCTATTATCTCTTCTATCTTCTTCTTGCCGTATTTCTCGAAGATTCCCTTTGGATCCTTCATGAACTTGTCACTTGCAGCAATCTTTTTAAGAACAGGATTCATTCCGCCTGGTGCCATATGGAGGAATGTAACATATGCATCTTCACCGTAGAGATACTTTACGAATCTTTCTGCGGCTGCCGTATTTGCGGCTTTTTCCTGCTTGAAAATGCCGAGGGCAACGATTACGCCGTAGGACGAAGGTTGCTTGTGAGTGATGATGGGTGCAAAACTCGTATGTACGACAAGCTGGGGATCGAACTGAGCTCCCTTCAACTCTTTGAAATTCTTTCCTGTCAATGAGCTGGCTGCTACTTCGGCCAGTGCAAGATCATCCATTATATATGTGGAGTAGAAGAACATTGCCATTTTGCCCTGTATGTAGTAGTCCCTTGCCCTCCAGGTCTGAGGTCCCGGCGGGTTGTAATTTGCAAGTCCCGCATAGTACTGAATGGCCTCTTTCATTTGTGGTGAGTTGAATACTAGGTTGCCATTCTTGTCGAAGAGCCTTGCCTTGTTTGAAATTGCGATCTGAGTAAAACACTGTTCCGCATAGACCTCGGCTTTTGTTCCCACGAGAATTCCGTACTGATTCTTTGATGGCTGGTAGAATGTCTTGGCTGCCTTTTCAATTGATTCCCAGGTATTGGGTGGATTCAAACCTGCATCCTTGAACCAATCGTTTCTGTACCAGAGGCCCTGAATCCATCCATGGTAGGGCATGGCGTAGTAGACACCGCTCTGCGTGCTCTCCAGCATCTTAAGAGGCCCTGCGTAGAATTCACTCTTACCTATCGAGTTGATAATCTTTGTAGCCGTGGATGTGTCGAGCAGGCCTGATGAGCCGAAATCTATGGCATTCTCCGATCCGAATTCTGCTAAAGCAGGAAGATTACCCGCAGCGGATGATGCTGCAACCTGTTTTGGCATGTCATTTTCATCGACTGGTACAACTGTAATCTTTATTTCCGGATTCAATCCCTGGAAGATATCCACCAGTGCCTGAATGGTACTTACCCTGTCAGACTGGGTTTCTGTCGTCCAGAACTCGATACTCGCCGGCTGTACCTTCTTTTCCTGTTCGCCCTTGGCAAAGAGCAGACCGGATGCAAGGAAAACCAGCAGAATAACGAGCAGCAATGTGGTTGTTCTTTTCATAGAACCCTCCTTATAGATCAGACGTTTTTTATTCCCCAACGGGGAAGTTAACCAATACTATGATCATGCGGGACTCCCCACAGATTCTCTGAAAACCGCCTTGGGTGGGAGAAGTATCTGTGATTCTCCCAGGTTTTCGTGATTTATTAGCTTGTATAGCATTTCAAAGAGCTGTTTGCCGATTTCATAAATCGGTACTTCGATTGTAGTTAACGGAGGATGTGCATTTTTGGAGAGAGAAATCCCATCGTAGCCCGTTATGGAGACATCTCTGCCAATGGTAAGGCCAAGTTGTTGGGCAGCACCGTAAGTGCCCAGTGCCATGAGGTCGTTTACCGCTACTATGGCCGTTGGCCTGTCCTTACGAGAGAGTAGTTTAAGACCCAGTGATTTTCCCGATTCCAATGTGAGGTTGCCTATTTCAACTATGTCAGGGTCATAGGGTATTCCTGCTTCTTTCAGTGCTTCTCTGTAACCCTGGTTTCTGAATTTTGTAAAAACGAGGTCATCGGGTGTTGTTATGAAACCTATTCTCCTATGGCCACTCTCTATGAGGTGCCTTGTGAGAATCTTTATCCCACTCCTGCTGTCTATGTCTATGTATGGGACATTCTTATGATCCAGTACCCTCCCAAGTAGTATGAAAGGTGTATGAGTCTTTAACAGGTAGGAGACCCTTTGGTCCCTTATTCTTGTTCGTGTTATTATGAGACCCTCCACTCTGCCTCCGCCAACTACCCGCCTATACTCTTCCAGTTCTTTCTCCCCGTCTCCGGAAGTTCCGACGAGAATATCGTAATCCATCAACGATGCCATGTCTCCAATGCCGGTGAGTAGTTCGATAAAGAAGGGATCTGAAAAACGTTCCCCATATGTAGGAATGAGAAATCCTATCGTTCTGGTTCGTCCGGATCGTAATTGTTTGGCTATCTGGGAAGGATAGTAGTCGAGACGCTTGGCTGCCTCCAGTATTTTCTTTCTCGTTGCCGGATTTACATCTGAATAGCCAAGGAGAGCCCTGGATATGGTAGATATGGAATAACCTGTTTGTTTGGCAAGGTCTTTAAGTCTGACGGACATACACCCACATATATTAAAATAAATAACACAATGTAGCAAAAACGTTTTTGGAATCTTATATTTATACTAATATATCGAAAATGAGAAGTCAAGTACCTGTTTTGAGCTTTTTTTGAATTTACTTGTTATTTCTCTAGAATTTTTACCAGTGAATCCTTATCTGTAACAGGCAGGGAAGTAGGATGCCGTTCCCTTTACTGCAAGTGCCTCCTCGAAGGCAGGGTAGAGCATATCCCTGTATCGGGTATTTCCGGTAAGGCCTGTCAGTATCAACAGATCGAGAAGGGCGATCGAATTGGCCGAGGGTAGAGCGCCATCGAAGATTTCTTTTTACCGTATGGTGTATGGGTGGTTCTGGTATCATTGATGCCCTTCGGTATTGTTGCAGAGTATGACAGGGCAGATATGGCAAACCCTTATGGTAAATGGTAATAATAATATAGATGTGCAATCGTTATTTACATTTTTAAGGGTATATTGTATATCTATCGGGGGGAGGAGAAATGGAGTATTACGAACTTGTCAGGGAAAGAAAGAGTATCAGGGACTACGATCCCTCCAGGCCGGTTCCGCGTGAAGTTCTCGAGCGTATCCTGGATGCGGGAAGGATGGCGCCTTCTGCGGTAAACAGTCAGCCATGGCGTTTTATCGTGGTGGAGAGCGACGAGATGCTTGGGAAAGTGAAGAAGTGTTATACCGCATCGTGGTTTCAGGATGCACCGCAGGTTTTGATAGTAGCCGGCGATTACAATGCCTCCTGGGTGAGAAGTGACGGGTACAATTCGTTGGAAACCGATCTTGCAATAGCGATGGATCATTTGATTCTTGCCGCGGCCAACGAAGGTGTGGGAACATGCTGGATCGGTGCTTTCGATTCGGCCTGCCTGCGTAAGACGCTGGGCTTGAAGAGGAGTGAACAGGTTTTTGCCATAACCCCGCTGGGATATCCGAGGGAGGGTTACAAGGCAAAAGAGAAGAAACGTAAGAGCCTGTCGGAAGTAGCCGAGTTTATTTAGGACATTGGCAGGTTGTTAAGGGGGAACGGGAAAGAATCATGCCCGGGTATCGAGGGTATCCAGTGCATAGAATTTGTACTTCTTGTACACCTTTCCCCCTATATGGGCAACTGCCTTCCACATGGGATAGTTCTCCTCTCCGATGGAAGAGCCTTCAGCTTCGTTGTATCCGAGCTCCATACCGTTTTTAAAGAGTTGGTACATAAGGTTCAAATCTACTCCCTTGTTCCTGTGCTTGTGGCTCACGACGAATATCAGGATTCGTGCCCTGTCTATTCTTTTCCTGGCAAAGAGAAGTCTGAAGGCAGCTTTGGGAAAGATATTGCCCTTTAAGCCTTTGAATAGTCTGTTGTAATCGGGAATTCCGACAACGAGGCCGGCAGGTTCTCCCTTTGCAAAGGCAAGGAGAACGAGTCTGGGTTCTGCGAGCCACGAGAGTGAGTTGACGAAATAGCGGATTCCCTCCTCATCGGGCGGAAGAAAGTCACCCCAGTCCTCTATCAAATCTTCCGTGAAGGTTTCGTCTATTATTCGTTTGATAATTGATATTTCACGCTCCTTGTATCTCTTTTCGAAGGGCCTGATGGTAAGCCCGTAACGTTTACTGGTTTTTTCCGCAAGTTTCTCGAACCTTTCAAAGAGCAAGGCATCCGGCTTCAGCTTGAGGGCGTAAAGGGTGTTGTAGCTTGAAAAACCGTACCTCTCATAAAAGCCTTCGTAGTAGGGGGGATTCCAGTTTGTTAGAAAGTACGGGTCATAATGGAAGCCCTCAGTAAGGAGCCCTCGGAAGTTGTCCTCCCCGTCGGGAGCCATGGGCCCTTTAATTGTTTGGAGGTTCCACCTCTTTGCTGCTTCCTTCATTGCATCAACAAGGGCTTTGAAAACCCCGTAGTCCTCGGTGAAATCGAAGAGCGAGAAGATTCCTTCCCGCTTGTTAATGAGGTTTACGAAAGAGCCTGAGTAACCGAGCATTGCCCTTCCAACAATTTTACCCTCTTTTCTTGCAAGGAAGATTTTCAACTCACCGTCCCTAAAGTAGGGGTTGTTCTCCTTCTTCAGGATGTCTCTTATGAGTATCTTTGGCGGTGCTATGAAGTTCTCATGGTTGTGAAAGAGGTTGTAGGGCAGGTTCAGGAAATCATTTATATCCCTTTTACTTGTTACCTCTGTTATATCAATCATTTGTATCTGTTTCTTCATAATCCTATAGAATACTTATAAGATATTGCTTAAGTTTATCTTATCAAAAAGACTGAAGTTTTCAAACTAAGAAAATAAAAAAGAAGCCCGGGTAATTTAATTTATATGATACACAACATATAAACGTGTCAGAAAAACAGCGGAGCTGATTGGCGTTCCCATTTTGCTGGAACCAATGGAAAAGGCAATAATATTGTAGGTATTGTCGGAAGGGTCAAGATTTTTTAGAGAATGTTTCAAGCATAATCTGCTGGGTAATCATTATAAGGTCAAGGCCAACTCCGATCTTTTTTGTTATAAGCCCCTCACTGCCAAGCATGAAGGGGAAAATAATTCCCATTCCTTTATACTGCCTGTCTTTGCTCTGGTTTGCTATTAAGCTGCCTGCTTCACCTGCATCTACTTTATCCCTCCATTCTCCATACATGAAAGAAAGACCTGTACAAAGGTAAATTGAGCCTTTATTCATTATATCAATGACAAGCCCCATCCAGATAGTGCCTGTAAGAAAAAGAGCCTTGTGCTCAATGGTGTAGGGAACTCCCGTATCCTCATATGCAATGGTAATTTTATTGGGATGATTTAGGCTTCCGAAAAGCATGATCATGAGGTTTGAAATACGAATTGAGGCAAAGACGTTTACCCCCAGATATGTGACAGGCATGACCTCGTTAGAATCGAGTAATTCTATTCCAGTGTTGTTCTTCATATCGATATAATTGAACAAAAGGGCGAAATAATACTGGCCGGGCATTATCTGTGCTCCTAACCCTGCCTGAAATGTAGGTTGAGCGGCTAGAAAGGTACAGAGAACAAGCAAGAAAGCGACTGAACCAAAGAGAAATATAGATTATTTCATATATATACCCTCCATTTATAATTATACGCCCAATACTTATGATAGTCAATTTTTAGCAATTTAAGAAGAAAACAAGCTTTTCTTATTCGTTGTGGTATAATGTATAACTGAATAAATTTTTTAGGAGGTTTCAAATGAAAAAAAGATTCATTTTGATTGTGCTGGTATTCTTTGTGATGCTGGCAGGGATTTCTGCTCAGACGTTCACGTGGATAAATCCGTATACCAACATTGGAACATACCCTGCATCCATGCTGAGCTTTGTTTCATCCGGAATCTGGTATGACGAGATCGATATTCTTGGTCCTGCCACAAGTGAGCTTTCCAATTATTCCGGTTACAATATTTTCACAGCATATGGAAACTATTACCAGTGGAATAGCCCTACCGCTGCATTTAATGTGAATCCCTTTGCAACAACAACATTTACACCGGGTGGTTCTTATATGCTTGGGCTTATTATGCCATTCATGAGTTACAGGCTGGGCTTCGGAACGGGTTTTTCATTAACAACTGTAGATGGTATGGCAATTGGGGCTGACACGAACAGTACGACCGGAACTCAGAGTGTCTGGACAAACACCCAGAACCACACGGAGGATTCCGCACCATTGGATGGTACTGCAGATTGGACTTCAAGCAATACGGAAAACTATACGGATTTTTATTCAATTAACATGGCGGGAGGAACAACAGGTATAGATCTTGGTTTCCTTGGCCTTTCCCTAACTGCATCATTGACTTCTCAGAGAAGGGCTCTGGGAGGCTCTTACGTATATACCTGGGCTGAGGGAGCGACGGCAGCCCTTAATGATGAGATAACGAGAAAGGCGGTGTATTTCGGTTCTGCAGACGGAAGTGTAATATCATGGCCATCTGCTGCATCAAGCTGGTTCGTCCAGATAAACGGAGACCTCAAACCTCTACAGGTGTTTGGGATATTGTTACCATTACGAGGAAATATTCTTTTCGGCGGACTCCCATCAGGAAGCCCTTCATACAATCCTCCGATGACGGTGGCGTATACAACGACCAATGTAACAGGTGCATCAACAGCAACGGACAATTCGACCCTTAGCTATACAGTGGGACAGGTAATGAATACAGGCTGGGATCCTGATACTACAGCAGGTGTACTTGCCGTTAATTCACAACAGACAAGAACAACGGCGCAGTTACGAAGCGATATTGATACTGCCTACGCATCAAGTGCCGCACTGGATACTACAGGGTATAAGAATACTAACTTCACCACCGGATTGGAGGTGCAGGCTGATCCTCAGATAGAGGTAAACAATGTATTTAAAGTAAGAACAAGAGTCGATGTCATGTATAACTTGTCTGTGAGCGACAATACTCAGGCTGCAACGCAATCGATAAATTATTCAGAATCAAATTCAGCGGCTAATCCCTCAGTGTTTACCTATACAAAAACGGTAACGGCTCCATCAAAGAATACATCCCACACCATAGCTTCGGAAGTTGGCGGTATTCTCGAGTTTAATGATCCTTCAGGCTTTGTGCAGATAGGAGCTGGATTCTTCTACGATCCTTCTATAGTACTTTCATCTACTGATATGTCAGGTGCTGTAACCAATGAAGCTTTCAGCTGGACAGATACCACTGGAACGGATCCTGTTGCAGATGCAACTGTAACCGATGCTTCATGGATATGTCCTTCCGGTTCAATTGCTGCAAGCGCCGGAAACGAGCATCAGGGTTCAAGTACCAGGGTAACCACAACTACCTACAACGGGAATAAGATATCAAATACATACAAGCATGATTTTTATATCCCCGTAGGAATAACTCTCAACATCAAAAAGGATAAGCTAAAACTTATTGGAGGTTACACGCTCAATCATGAGATAAAGATAGAGTATGTAAGGACACCAAGTGGTTCTGTTGATGTCGATACGATTATTAATGATACTGCCGGAAATGAGGTCTATACACAAACCGGACAAAGCGTAACGACACAGGTGGAAGAAACTACATGGAAGACTACAACTGCTTGGAATGGAATTATGAGCTTCATGCTGCGCTGGATGCTAAATGAAAGCATGACCGTTGATTTCTTTGGCAACAGTATTATGAATGCTCTTAATTTCAGTATTTTCGGAGGAGGGGGAGGATTCAATCCCAATACTTTCATATCTACACTTGGATTGAGTGTTTCATTCCATATACCTTCCAAATAAACTGCAAAGCCTCTGACTAAAATTACCTGCGGTATCCCTGGTAAGATACCGCAGGTTTTTTATTGTTAGTAACCGGTTAGATAATATCAATTCGTCTCCTTTATCTTTGCCATGATTCCCGTAGGTTGATTACGTTCAGAGTTTCTGAAAAATATTAAAATCGAAAAATCCATTGACAACCAAGGCAAAAGTGTATTAATGTACTAAATGTATATTGTATTAATACAATAGTACAATATGGGGTTGGTATGAGGATTGAACCGTAATATGAGGCGGCGGAAATAAGAGATGCTTTATGCCGGCCAAAGAAGCAGCTTTTAAGGTTGATAAACAATAAAGGCAGGGGAGGTGGCTGATTGGAAAATGAAAAAACATTAAGCTTTACCCTGGATCCCCGAAGCGGTATCCCCTTCTACAAGCAGATAATTCTCCAGATAGAAATGGCAATAGCTGATGGCAGGCTTACAACGGGCGACCAGCTCCCCACGGTAAGGGGACTTGCCGTAGAACTTCAGGTTAATCCCAATACTGTAGCAAGGGCCTACAATGAGCTTGAGATAAGGGGGCTTGTAAACAGCCAGCAGGGAACTGGAACGTTTATAAGTGACAAAGAGGTGGTTCTGGATGACATCGAGAGGGAAAGGGTGCTTTCCGAGCTGACAAGAGACTTCATAACCAAGGCTTCCTCCTACGGTTTTTCAATAGACGAGCTCACAAATTACCTTAAGGAATACAAAACCAATAGATATGGAGAAAAAAAATGACAAACATTAAAATTAAAGGAAAGAAAGAACCGCTTATCAAGAATCTTGGCCTTTCAAAGAAGCTGTTCCACATAAAGAAGGATTTTATTTTCAATTCCATTGGATTTCTGATTCTCCTTTTATTTCTCGCCATAGGCATTACCCTTCAGTTCCAGGTCTACGGAGACACAAGCGTAACAATAATTGTCTATATTGCACTGGGCAGCCTTGTTGCAGGCGGCCTGCTTATCGCCTTTCCCTCCTGGGATACAGTATTGGAGCTTCTCGTGGTTTCATGGGGTGCCATGTTTTTCTTTATAGGTGAGGATTACTACACGATTTTTTCCATACTCTCTGCAGGGCTCTTAGTCTCTCCCTCCTTCCAGATAGCCCGCGAGTGGGAGAAGGCAGTTGTATTCAGGCTCGGAAAGTACAGGTCCTTAAAGGGCCCCGGGCTTTTCCTTATATTTCCGATAATAGATTCTGTTGTTCAGTATGTTGATACAAGGATACGCGCAACGGATTTCAGGGCTGAGACAACATTAACAAGGGACACCGTTCCCACCAATGTGGATGCCATTGCATTCTGGATGGTGTGGGATGCAAAGAAGGCCGTCTTAGAGGTAGAGAATTTCACAGAGGCGGTAATACTTGCATCTCAAGCTGCCCTTCGTGACTCCATTGGAAAGAATGACCTTGCCGTGCTCCTCTCTGAGCGCGAAAGGCTGGGTAAGGAAATACAGGCGATACTGGATGCAAAGACAAATCCCTGGGGCATTAGTATTCTCTCCATAGAGATAAGCGACATAATAATTCCAAAGGAACTGGAAGATGCCATGTCCAAACAGGCTCAGGCTGAGAGGGAGAGAAAGTCGAGGGTGATACTTGGTACCGCCGAGGTTGAGATTGCAGAGAAATTTGCCAAGGCCTCTGAGAGGTACAGGGACAACCCGACTGCCCTTCACCTTCGGGCAATGAACATGATATTCGAGGGGATGAAGAAGCAGGGTTCCATTATACTTCTTCCCTCGAGTGCAGTAGAAACAATGTCGATGGGTTCTGCCTTGGGGACTGTGGCTCTTGGCAAGAGCATCGAGGCTGCAAGCAAGGAACAAGTCAAAGAACAAGTCAAAGGAAAAGGCAAAGAAGAGGAAAAGGAGTAAGCAGGTATGGTTAGGGTAGTTGATGTTAAAAAGGATTATCATGTGGGAAAAACAGTTGTAAATGCACTTAGGGGTGTAACTCTCGAGGTTAAAGAGGGTGAGTTTATCTCCATTGCAGGGCCCTCAGGCTCCGGTAAGACGACACTTTTAAACTTAATCGGATGCCTCGACAAGGCAACTGAGGGTGAAATATTCATCGATGATGAGGCTGTAGCGGAAAAAAACAAAAAGGAGCTTGCACTTCTAAGAAGGAGAAAACTTGGCTTTGTCTTTCAATCCTTCAACCTGATTCCTGTGCTCACGGCATACGAGAATGTCTCTTTCTCCCTCTCCCTCCTGGGTTTGAGCGACAGGGAAATACGTGACAGGACGATGAAGATTCTGGAAGAGGTGGGCCTCGGAGGTCTTGAGAGGAGGTTTCCTGCAGAGCTTTCCGGGGGCCAGCAGCAGCGTGTTGCCATAGCAAGGGCACTGGTAAAGGAACCGGAACTTGTACTTGCAGACGAGCCTACCGCCAATCTGGATTCAAAGACCGGTAAGGATATCCTTGAACTAATGGCTGGGCTTAATGAAAAACACGAAATCACCTTCATCTTTTCCACTCACGATCCTATGGTTATGGATTTTGCAAGGCGCCTTGTACTTCTACACGATGGGCGTATTGTGGAAGAGAAAAGCAGGGAGGCTTGAATATGAAGTTTCTCCTTGCACTTGCCTGGAAAAACCTTTCCCGTCACAGAAAAAGAACGATAATAACTGCCATTGCAATAGCTACCGGTATTGCAATGTATATATGGGTGGATTCCATGCTCCTGGGCCTGGAGAAGGAATCGGAACGTAACCTCGTGTGGTATGAAACAGCCTCAGCAAAGATTATGGAAAAGGATTTCTGGAAGAATATAGATTATCTACCCCTTAAAAACTCATTCATACCCGAAAAGGACCTTATCGGGGCTGTTGAAGATTCCGGTTTTACCTGGACGCCCCGAATATCATTCCTTGTCGAGATGTATGACAGCGAGGGTTCCCTGCCCGTTAAGATGATTGGGATAGACCCCAAGAGGGATGAAAGTGTCTTCAGGTTGAAGGAGACCCTGAGCCGTGGCAAATACCTCGAGAAGGGGAAAGATGAGGTGCTCATCGGTAAAAACCTCGCACGTGACCTGCATGTCGATGTGGGTGATGTCGTTATCGTGAAAACGAGAAGCAGGCTCGGGGCCTTTCAGACAATGGACCTCTTGGTTACAGGCATTATGGACTGTCCCAACCCTCAGATAAACAATGGCGTTGCCTTTATACCGATAGATGTTGCTAACAGGGCTCTTCGGATGGAAGGAAGGGTAACGGAGATGGCACTTCACTTTCCCGAATGGAAGTCGCCCGAAAAGAAGGTGGCAGAGTTGCAAAGAAAGCTCTCTGGCATGCAAGGGACAGAAAGCCCGGGCGGAAAGAATCTTGTTGTGGAGAGCTGGAGGGAATTGGGGAAGGACTACGTTGCTATTGCAGAGGGAAAGCGCGGGGCTACGAAGATTATTCTCTTTCTCATTTTCATAATAGCGGCGGTCGGTATCTCCAACACCATGCTTATGGCACTGTACGAGAGGATGGGTGAGATAGGCATGATGCGCGCAATGGGAATGAATGACCGGGAGGTTAAGCTCTCCTTCCTCCTGGAAGCAGGGGGAATAGGCTTTATCGGCTCACTTATCGGCATAGCACTTGGAGCCGTTCTCTCCTTCTACATGGTAAACTATGGCATAGACTTTACAGGCATGATAGGTGACATGGATGTGGGCTACAGAACCTCCGGATTGATGCGGGGAGCCTGGGATTTAAAGGTGTTTGTTGTAGCCTTTGTATTCGGAATAGTTGCATCGATGCTTGTTGCCCTTGTCCCGACATCAAGGGCACTTAAAATGGAAATCACCGAGTGCCTGAGGAGTGAATTATGAAACTGAGCACCGTAGCCTTCAGGAATATAAGACGTAACAAGCGGAGGAGCATCCTCTCCGGAAGTGCAATTGCAATAGCGGTAATGTCCATGGTGATGCTTTTTGCATTGGAAGAGGGTATGATGGATGACTTTATGAGGAATGTAAAGAGCTTTGTAACAGGCTCTATTAGAATAAGAAACGCCCGGTACTCGCAGAATGAGAGGCTAAATCCCCTGCACTTGAGGATTAAGAATTACCGACAGGTAATGGATATCTGCAGTCAAAATGAAAACGTGGCTGCAATTTCTCCCAAAATAAGCTTCTATACGGCTATCTACAGGGGCGGTAACAACTACAGGGGTATTGGCATTGGCGTGGATTTTGCGAGGGCCGAGAAGTTTCAGCATTTCTCAAAGAGCCTTAAAGAGGGAAGGATCCCGAAAGAGGGAAGCAGGGAGATTCTAATTGCAGAGGGGCTTGCGGGTGAGATGAAGGTGGGAGTCGGAGACAAGATTACGCTTCTTTCGAAATCCATGTACATGGGTATGACCGGTATGACTTTTAAAGTATCCGGTATAGTACGATTTAATGTAGCCTCCTTTAACAAGAATTTCATATTTATTCCCCTTACTACGGTTCAGCGTTTCCTGAAAATGGGAGACTCGGTAACGGAGATGCAGCTTCTTGTAAAGGATGAGGGGAAGCTCGATGAGACGGTTGATGAGCTAAAGACTGCCCTTAAAGAAACTCCCGGGCTCGAGGTTAAAAGCTGGAAAAATATTGGCACCTGGTATTTTTTAAAGAGGTATGCCGATGTAGCGTATCAGTTTATTGGTCTTATATTCTTTATTCTTGCATCCACCGTAATTATGAATACAACGATGATGGTGGTGTTTGAGCGGCGAAGGGAGATAGGCACGATCGGGGCAATGGGCATGACAGGTTCCGAAATAGTATTACTCTTCTTTCTCGAGGCCTTCTTTATAAGTTTAATTGCATCGGCTGCGGGAGCGCTGGTCGGGGTTGCCCTGGTGCTACCCTTTGTAAAGACAGGATTCGATTTTTCCTCGATGCTTCAAGGAATAAGCTGGGAGATATCCGAGGTCATATATCCGGAACTAAAGCCGGGAACCGTGATAATGGTTTTCTTTTATGCGGTAGCCGTTTCGTCTTTTGCCTCGTTGATACCCTCGTGGCGGTCTTCCAGGGTGGAGCCGGCAGAGGCGCTGCGCTCAGTATAAAAATGGTGAGTTTGGAATGAATAATTTCAGGAGGTGTAAATTGAAAAAAATATTGATACTTGCCACGCTTTTAGCCTTTCTTTCAGGTGGGATACTTCCCCTCTTTTCGGAGGCTCTTTCCGGCAGAGAGATTCTAAGGCGAATGCAGCGAAATGAAATCTACGGCAGTATGCGTTCCGAGGGCTCATGGATAATAAGGGACCGCTTTGGTACGAGGGAAAAGACATTTAAGGTTTATTCCCTGGGAACTGAAAAAACACTGATAGTGTTTACAAACCCGGAGGAGGAGGGGCAGAAGATACTAAGGGTAGGTAACGAGATTTACCTCTACTTTCCCGATGCCGAAGAGGTTATTCGTATCGAGGGAAGTGCAATGAGGGATTCAGTATTAGGTTCCGATTTCTCATACGAGGACATGACGGGACAGAAGGACCTGCTCGATTCCTACGATGCAATACTGGAGGGTGAGGATACGATAGAGGGTAAATCCTGCTACAAGCTGAGACTGAAGGCAAAGAGACCCGATGTGGTCTACCCGATGGAGGAGTTATGGGTGGACAAGAAGAATTATGCCCTAAGGAGGGCCTACTACTATGCGCTCTCCGGAAGGAAGATAAAGGAACTCGATATAGGCGAGGTAAGAATGATCAAGGGAAGGGCAGTGCCTGTACACTTTGTGATGCGGGACCTTCTAAAGAAGAACTCCCAGACTGAGTTTATAATTTCAAAGATAGAGATTGATGTTCCCGTAGATGAAAAACTTTTCTCGCTGGAGGAGTTGTCCTGGTGAAAAGAATATTGCCGCTTGTTTTAATGATATTTATCTTTGGTCGGCTATTCGGAGAGGTAACTACGACGGCCTCTCTTACTGCCCTATCCGGGGTTATTGATACCGACAGTGATGTAGGAGTTGTCAGCTACCTCTACGGCTCCGTCTCCTTTAAGTCGAAGGGTAACCGCAATGTAAGGGCTAACCTTCAGATAGATGCCGATATATCTGACAGGGTGAGCCTCGATGTATCCAGGGCATTTGTAAAGGTAAGGTTTCCCCTTTTCAGGGTGACACTGGGAAAGACGAGGGTTTCCTGGGGTGAGGGCTTTTTCTTCAATGCGGGAGACGTTATTTTCGAAGGTGTTGAACTGCAATCTGACATTTCGGGAAACTCTTCCGGGGGTCTATCGGAAGGCCTAAGGCGTGAAACCGCATGGCTGGCAGATGTGTATATTCCCTTGGGTGCCTTTTCATTCCTGGAATTGACAGGCCTTCCCTTTCCGAAAGAGACGATCGAGACAGCTTCGGGGAGCCTTGCTGCCAGTTCACTGGCAATTGCCATTATGCCCCTCGATTTCGGACGAATAGCAGGGAGGCTTGTAACAAAGCTTTTAGGTGTCAAACTGGAAGGGGGAGCTCTCTATGAAAGTGATGGGGTTACCCCCTATGCAAGCATCCAGGGTCATTTCTTTCTCGACTGGAATGCATCGGCAAGGCTGCCCATTGATTTAGGCAACGGTGATTTTACGGCAGGACAACCCCTCTTTTCCGTTGGAGCCTTCGGGATGTGGAGGGCCGGAGGGAGAAGCAGGCTCTCCTTCAGGTTGGAATCGAGGCTTCTTCCGGATTCTCTGTGGGAGGAACAGGATACCGCCCTCCCGGGAAAAGACCCCGGCTATGCCCTCTTTCTCTACGGGGAGCTGTCACTTGCAAGGAGTGACTCGGTGAATTACTATCTTCGAAGTCTCGTTTCACCGATAGACAGGTCGGCACTTATTTTTACCGGCATCGACTGGAATATTTACCAGGGTTTAAACCTCATGTTCCAGGCGAGTGCCCAGGTGGGTGATTCCAACGATATATGGGGCTGGGAGAGGTTCGGTGATCTTGCCCTTCTTACCGGTTTCAGGTTTAAATATTAACGGGAATATTAACGGGAGGCTGCCATGCTATACAGTGATGTTTATAAATCCCCCATTGGTAGTATGTATCTCTTGATGAACGAGAAGGGTGAGGTTGTTGAAATTTCCTTTCACAGGAGGGATGAAAAGGCTGAGAAAAGGCCTGGACTATTTGAAGGAATAAAGAAGCAGCTTTCAGAGTACTTCGATGGAAGGAGGAAGGAATTTGACATTAAGTTCTCATTTTCTGGTACTGACTTTCAGAAGAAGGTATGGAAGGCTCTCCTTGATATTCCCTATGGCAAGACTGAGAGCTACGGAAGCATTGCCAGGAGAATAGGCCATCCAGGTGCATACAGGGCTATTGGAACGGCAGTTGGGAAAAACAGGCTGGGTATCGTTGTCCCGTGCCACAGGGTGATAAAGGGAGACGGAAGTATTGGTAACTACGGCGGCGGGGTAGATAGGAAGGAATTTCTCCTAAAACTCGAGGGCCTTAAGTTTTGAGGATGCTTCCTCCAGAATCGGCCTCCCATGGCCAAAGAGAATTGCACCTAGCTCCAGTTGCTGCAACCTTTTAACAGACTCTTTAACCCGTTCCATATCCACGGTTGCTGCCGGCAGTGAGAGCATCAGTCCGGGTTTTCCGGTAAAGGGGTTCTTGTTGAAAAGTGTATCACCGCAGATTAGAATTCTTTCCTTTTCATTGTAAAGGCATATGCTTCCGGGGGTATGGCCCGGCGTATGAATAACCTTAAAGCCGGGAGCCTCCGGAATCTCGTCTCCCTCCTTCAGAGCCTTCGTTACCTTTGCTGGTTTGTGCCCGTAGAGGATACGGTTTCCAAGCCACATCATGAGCCTCTTTGTGAATCTCTTGTATGGAAGACCAGCTTTCTGCTCTATGTAGGGTTTTTCATCTATGTGAGCTGAAACCTCTGCCCCCGTTACGGAGGCAAGCCCTGCAAGGCTTCCGGCATGGTCCATGTGCGAGTGAGTAAGCACGATTGTTTTTACTTCAGTTGGTGAAAAGCCAGCTTCCTCTATCTGCTTAACTATCTTTTGCCCGTCTTCCCTAAGCCCCGTATCAACAAGAATCAATCCCGCATCACCTTTCAGAAGATAGACATTGCACCCTGATAGTTTCTCCATCATGTAGATACCTTTTAGGATTTCTTTCATCGGTGATCCCCTTTCCAATGATTTACCGTTATAATTTTACAAGTCTGTATTTTCTTGTGCCAAGGCCTATCCTTTCACCGTGTTCAAGCTGTTTCTCAGGCGAAAGGCTGGGCCAGCTCTTTCTTCCCAGGTCCTTGCCGAATTTTTCCCTCGTTATGTCGAGTGTTGCCTGGTCTATCGCTACGGGGTCTCTGGATGCAAGGATACCTGCATCCGGTATTATCCGTTTCTGCCTGCTTCCAAGACAATCGCAATCCTTTGTCATGTCTGTCATGAAGTTCAGGAAGAGGGATTTTTCACGCTTATCCGTTATTACACCAAGGGCGTGTTCGGCAATTCTCTTTTGAAGTTCCTCCGATTGGACACCCCAGTTGTATTTTACAGCATCAAACGTACATACCGCCAGGCACTCCCCGCAACCTATGCACCTCTCTTCAATTATGAAAGCCTTCCCGTTTCTCTCGATTATCGTATCTACGGGGCACCATTTCATACAGCGCTTGCAGAAGGTACATTTATCCTCGTCGATGTACGGTTTTATGGATGAGTGTTGCCTCATCTTTCCGATTCTGCTTGAAAGGCCCATTCCGAGATTTTTAAGGCAGGCACCAAGACCCGCTTCCACGTGACCCGTTGGATGATTTATTGCCACAAGCCCCTCTGCAAGGGTGATTTCTCGTGCAATGTTTACAGACTTGTAGAGTATACCTGGAATAGGTACCTCTATCTCCGTGTTACCGGTAAGTCCATCCGCCATTATGAAGGGTGCCCCAATATTTTCATAGGTAAAACCGTGACTGAAGGCTTCTATCAAATGGTCTATGGCATTTGAACGGTTTCCCCTGTATAGTGTGGATGTTTCTGTTAAAAAGGGAACACAACCTCGTTCCTTTAGTTTGCCTACCACCTCTTTTACAAGAGAGGGAGACACATGTGTATCATTGTTCCTCTCTCCCACATGGAGCTTTATTCCCACTCTGTCACTTTTATCAAAGATTCTTAACAAGCCGCTCTCATTCAAAAGCTTTTGTAAAGCGGCTAACCTTTCCCTTTCATCGCTGTCATTTGGTAGTTCTACAAAATAAACCTTGGCTTCAGGCATACAATCACTCCCTATCATCTATCAAATTATTTAATTATTTATAGAGCCTTATCAGTTGCAGAAAGTAATAGATGCTATTGTAGACCTTTGCAATAAAGTTTTTTATGTCTTTGTCAGTGTGTGATTTTATCTCTTTCCAATTCAAAAGTAGTTCAGGATGCTCTTTCTTGTAATCTTCAAGCGCAATTTTTAACATTCTGGCCAGCTCTATAAGATTTTCCGATGCTCTGAACAGGAAGCCCTTTGCAGTATCGTTGACCTCCTTTAGGAGAAGTCGTAACTGGGTAATTGCCTGCTTGTCCCTGCTTGTCTTTACGAGAAGTGCCTTGATTTTTTTACCAAGGGCCTCTTCCTCATCCAAAGAGTTGTCAAACTCTGTGATTTCATCCGACAGTTTCAAGAGCTGATGGTAGGATTCTGAGAGCTGTTGAGATATTTTGTTTGTAGTCCATTTACCCCTGATTAGCAAAAGATCAACCAGTTCACGAACATCCTTTTTTATAAAATCCAGAAGGAAAGCTTTAAGGAAATTCAGGGGAGCTATGTATGAATAACCTCCAAGCAATCTCTTTGAGAATGTGAGGTTTGCCTTTTCGGAGTAATTCTTTAACCTTATCACTGCAGTGGAACCAAATAGCATCTGAGAAAGTTCATTTATTCTTGAGCGTCTCTTTTCATGTATTATCCTCTGTACGGTCATTTCTATCTGGCCCTTCAACTTGTTGAGGTATGATTCCACTACTTTTTCCTTGTGGAACCTTGGTTTTGGTTTGTAAAAGGGATCCTGATCGATAAGCCTTACGAGCATTTCCAGAACATGACTCTTCTGTAATTGTTTTGTTGTCTGCAGGAGTTTTTTCCAGTTGACATCGGAAATGATTTCAATATTTCTGTAACCGTTCAGCATGCCTATTATTTTCGGCCAGTCTGCTGTGGGATCGATTGCGGGAAGAATCTCCAGGAAATCCTTGAGATCGTCTGAAACGTATTCTGCATCTATTTCCTCGAAATGTGGTTTATACACGAAATCGTTTTCCGGTAGAGTGGAATCGAATTTTTTCAGCAGAAAATAAAAATCGAAGTGTATCAAATCGAGAAGGATTGCGAGGTTGTTGTACAGCGCATTTATCTCGTGTATCTTTTCAGTCTCAAAGTAGGAGAAGAATGTTTTCAACTCATCTTTTACATTTTCCAGGAGTTGTTTTGTATTGGGATTTTCCTCCATTCTCTTTCTAAGGGCATTTTCCGAGAGATTTTCTCTGATTGAAATCTGCTCATCTGTCAGTGACATTTCAACGATCAGGGCTTTCAGGGACTGTGATTGTTCTGAAGTTCTTACTAGCAGCTGAGCGGGACCAAGTATCCTGTAATATTCATAGAATAACTTAGCCAGAGGAGGCAGCACAGTTCTCTTTTTTGCATTGTAAAATTTAACCCTCTGTTTCTTTAGATTCTTTTCTATCTGTTTGAGCAGCTTCTTTTTCTCTCTTTCAGGATCATTGGCGCCTGTAAAGAGATCTAGTATCCGTTTGAATAGACTATCTTTCTTGTTTTTTCCTCTTTCTTCGGATGAGGGATTTTCGGGGTTCACGCTGTTATGTTATGAAAAAGGTGCTGCATTGTCAATGAATGATTTTTATTGTTTAATTGTAACATGAGAATTGCATTTTTCAGGATTAATAATATAAAACAAATCGAGATCATTGATAGCGAATTGATATCAAAAATCTTTGAGAAGATAGATGAGATTGTGGGAGAGAGTGATGTTCCTGTTCACATGAAGAGAATGGAGGATTGTCTGATATTTTCCTCGGATTCCCTGGCAATCCCCTTTCTTAAAACAATTTTCAGAATCGGACTGCTCCTTGCCTCCGAAGAAGAGCTATTCGGTTTCAAGGCAGTTGTTACCGAGACGAGTGGAGAGACACTTGATGCTGAAAGAGAAAGAATCTGTAATCGGGTTGGTAAACTGGAGGAAGATAACCGATTCTATCTTTGTGAAGCTTTCTACAATGAGTTCCTAAAGAAGGGTTCTCACGGGGATTTCTTTGAAGGTCTTGTTACTACCGATGGGGAGAGATTCATTGTTTTAAATGTGGAAAAAGCCATTAATGTTCCTATCGAAGAGAATACTGAAAACAAAGAAGGAGTAACAGTCGATATTGAACTGAAAAGTTTAGTGCGGGAAGAAGACGTAGAGAAGATACTGGATGGAATCTCACCAAGATTGAACAATCCTGAAAATGATCAGATAGTCTATGTTTTTGGCTACAGGGGGGTAGGTAAAACAACCACCCTTGTGAAGGCATTGGGAAAGATTCTTGGGGAACGGAGGAAGGATTCATTTCTATATTTTTCTGCAATGCTAAAAGGTTCCTCCCCTCTTCATCCTTTTTTGAAGGGTATAAAAGAGGATTACCTTGACGGAATAACCAGGTATCTCAATTCGATTGAGGAGAAAATCTGGGAAGATAAAAGCATACTTTTAACAATCCCCTACGAGCATACGGTAGATATCGTGCCAGATCGCTTTCTTGAAGATTATATGACAGTATTCAATCTCTACATCCTTGCGTTCATAAGAAGGATGCAGGATGATAATCTCCCCGCTTTTGTTGTCTTCGATGACATAGAACTTTATCACCCTCTTACACGAAGGCACATAAGAACCATCATTAGGGATTTCCTTTGCTATGACAGTTTTATCCCTCTACTTGTTTCATCGGATAAGGAACTACTGGGAGATTTTGAAGAGTTCAATATAAAAAAAATATACATACATCCCCTAAGTTGGAAATTCATCGAGAGAGTAGCGGAGGAAATGGATGTAAAAGAAAAACTCTCTGAGAAACGCCTTAAGAGAATCAGAAGGATGACGGGAGGAAGAATTCCTCAGACTGTAATGTGTCTGGATTATATCGGAAAGAGCAATGATGTGGATATAAACCGAAGGGAAAAGTGTTTCAGGTATCTTGTGGAAAACCTCGATGAAGATTCTGTGACTGTTCTTTATCTTCTCGAGAACTCAAAGGTACTGTTGAATTACGATAGTCAAATATCGTATCTTCGTCGACTTGGCTACGAGAATAAACAACTTGAGAAAATAATTATCCTTCTTCGAAGAGGTTTGCTTCTTTCTGTAGGTGAATCAGCGGGATTGTCGGTGGCTGGTATAAGGAAGTACCTGGAAGAGAGACTGGCAGAGAGAACCCGGCCACTTCTCGAGGATTTTTCAAGGTATATGATAGAACTCTATGAAAATGGTGAATACTCCAATTACATCCTTCTGTTCTATTACCTTTCTAAGACCCGCAAGACAGAGACGGTGAGAGAATTATTCCGTAAAATCATTGAAAGAAAGCTCAGGGAGAGAGACTTTACAGGATGTGAGGTATTTCTTCAGGAGAAATTTATAAAACTTTTAAAATGGGAAACGAGGAAGGAGAAAGCAATAAGAGAACTCTTCAAGTTGAAACTTGCATTCCTGAGGAATGATTTCAAGAGTGCAGAAACCCATTTGGAACAGCTCGAAGAAAGGAAGAATGATCTTGAAGAGAGGGATATTGCAGAGTTCAACCTTATCCGATCCTTTCTAAAGATATCCGCAGGAAGGCCGGAAGAGGCGTTGAAGTGCGGCAAGGAGGCTCTCTTTTATGCCGAAGAAACCGGTAATCCGTGCAATGAAGCAAGGGCACATGAGTCTCTTGGCCTGAATATGCTTGCCAGAGGCAGATTGGATGATGCAATGGATTATTTTTCAATGGCAGGAAATGTAAGCTCAGGATACTGTCATCTTACAAAACTTGAAGCTCTTGCCTTTCATTCTGTTACCAATTTTCTGCAGGGAGATCTGGCTCTTTCTTTCACATATGTGGAGAGGGGGATGAAAGAGGCTGATAACAGTTTTTCCCGGGAGTGGGGGCTGTTCCTGCGTTTTCTCAAAGGGAGAATCTATTTTGAACTCGGAGAATACGGAGAAGCAGCAAGAATGTTTGAGGTTTCGCTTGCCTTTGATTCGATTTACAGGATGAAAGGCGCAAGACATGTTCTCTATGCTTGGCTTTCCAGGTGTTTCACCTACATGAGGAATCCCGTAACAGCCATGATGATACTGGAACCGCTGGAAGAGAGTCCCTTGAAAAAAATCTTTCTTTCGGAGGTTTACCTCTTTGCAATACAGTACGAAAAGGCATATGATTCTCTTGAGCTGTTTGAAGAGTACCTCTATTCTGATTTCGAGAAAAAAAGAAAAGTCTATATCCCCGGTCTGAGAGTATACTGGGGGGATGGTTTTGAATCTGTGGAGGGAAAGACCTATGAGCTTGCGGAGAGATGTAAAATTTACTATGCTGCATCGTTGCGTGCATATACGGGATTTCTGTTGGGTCATAGAGACCGTTCTCTTTCCCTGCACGGAGAACTGATCAGGAACAGAAAACATCCCTCTTTCAATCCTTACCTGCACATACTTTACTTTCTCTACTCGGAATCACTTGCTTCTCACGGGCAGAGCGAGGTCAGTGATAAGTTTACCATCTTAAACAGAGCATGGAAGATGCTTCAGGAGAGGTCAAACAGGATTGGTGATGCCAAGATGAGAAGGAAATATATGGAAAATAATTACTGGAACAACAGGCTCTACGAAGCGGCACTTACCAACAGGTTGATTTGAACCCATCTATCGGATATTATTTTAAAAGATTAAGTAGCTTTACGAAATTATATATTAGAGACCTTGAAAATTAATGGAATATATATATTAATTAAATATGATGAAAACGGGTAGAATGAGATCTATAAAAACGAGGATCACTCTGGTTCTCGTTCTGTTACCATTGATATCTTTAGGAATCGTAGGTGGAATTGCCATCTATGAGAATCAAAATGCACTGCTATCACAGGCACAGAGCAACCTAAAACAATTGATCTACGAGAAATCCATAGGGTATGACCACATCTTTCAGCGTATAACGCAGGAAGCGCTGTCCACCGGAAATTTTGTAAAGCTTGTATATTCGTATCCCGTACCGAAGAACAACCTCGGGACGAAGATGCTCTTTCCATGGACGGGGAATGGGTACGGAAGTAAAGAATTTATCGATAGAAACGGTGATGAGATACTGAAACTGCAGCGCGTGGGGCTTTTTCTTAAATCGATTGTAGATAACAATCAGTACATAACACTTGGTTATATGGGCAGTGAGAGTGGAATTACTGTTTTCAGTGACGAAGGGGTGGTGAAGACAATAGAAGAAATAGAGGGATTCGATGCAAGAAAGCGGCCATGGTATCTCGAGGCAAAAAAACTAAAGAGAACCATATGGACCAATCCTTACGTGGATGCAAATACAAAGAAAATGACAATCACATGTGCAACACCGATTTTCGACGTTAATCACGACTTCTTGGGGGTTGTGGGCTTTGATGTACTGTTGGATACCATAAGGCATGACATCATCTCCATGCGAATCGGCTATAAGGGTCTTACGTTCATGGTTGACAAGCAGGGAAATGTCGTTGTTCCGCCCGGAGTAGATGAAAAAGATTACCGCTGGAAGAGAATTTTCGGGCATGACAACTATCTCAGAACCAAGAATAATGCCTTCAATCATATTGTCTCTGAGATGGTTAATGGAAAGTCCGGTATTGGAATGTTCAAGGATAGCAGACAAAAGACCTATTTCCTCTCGTATGCCCCTATAATTACTATAATGTCCGGTGTCGGTATTATCGTTCCGAGAGAGCAAATTGTGGAACCGGTGCAGGAAAGCGGGAAATTGATAATTGTCGCTCTCACTTTGATAATCATCATAGCACTTATTCTCGGTATGATCTTGAGCAACCAGATTACCAGACCTCTGGAGGAGCTTACCGTAGCCGTGGACAAGGTGAGCAGAGGACTTACCGATATAGAAAGAATCGAGGTGAAGCGACAGGATGAGATCGGCACACTTGCCAGGTCTTTCAACAGGTTGATGGAGACTGTATCTGTCCTTCTCAAGGAGAAAGAGTAGCAAATGCTCTTTACTACTGTTCTTCCGAAATTATTTGTGGAACTCTTTCTGCTCTTTCTCTACATTATTGCAAGGAAAACGAGGAAGGAGAGGGTTTTAACATTCTTTCTCTATATCATTCTTCTCCTCGTATCCCGCGATATCCTCTTTGCAATTTTTAAAATCCCCCTGATCTTTTCATTTTCAGATTTTCTCGTGATATTGATATATCTTTTCTGGATAAGGAATTATACGGGAAGAAGGAGAGGGGATTTCATTTTTATAATATTCAACCTTGCTATTTTTACTTTTGGATTTCTTGACTCTTTTCTCTCTATTCTAAACCTGGGACAGTATGTATTCAACCTGGTTATCATTGCTGACATCATCTACATGTCACTTGTCCTTGGCCTGGTTTCGGAGTATAACACCGAAGATTTCGAGATGATTGCATCAACCCGCTATGTTCTTATTACAGCTTTTTCTATTTTCAATGTAATAGCTCTTCTATACGGGTATGACAACGAAGCGATTCAGTCTATTATCGTACCCCTATTCTATTTTACCCATGCATATATTCTCTACCGTTATATTCGGTTCTTCGATTTGCAGAGAGAGGAAACTATCAATTTTCTTCAATCTAACCTTGAATCCATGTTCGATTTCATGAAAAATTTTGGAAATGCCATAACAAATAGGATAGATCTCGATACGGTGCTGGAACTGATCGTTACCTCTGCTGTTAAGAATATAGGCGCAGATGCAGGAACCATACTGATGGTTGACGAGTTCGAAGACAGGCTGAATGTGAAGGCTACATACGGACTTTTCCCGCCGCTTTACAATGTACCCGAGGTTGTAAAGGTAAAGGCAAGCAGCTTGAAGCGGCATTTTCGGGAGACTCCAATTCCCCTTGGAGAGACCCTCCTGGGGAAAGTGGCAGGGAGCGGTGAACCTGTTTTTATAAGAAACACGAGTGGGGTAGAAGAACTAAAGAACAATACCAGGAATGATATCCTGTTCGTCAGTTCGATAATTATTGTCCCGCTTTTAGTCTCGGGGCGTATCCTGGGAGTTCTCTCTACGGTAAAGAGGATAGAGAATCAATTTTTCAGCGAGAGGGATTTGGAACACTTGAAAACTTTCGCAGATGCGGCTTCTGTTACCATCGACAATCTCTACACATACATGGAGGTCCTGGAGAAGCGTGAGATAGAGAAGGAGGTGGATACTGCAGCGGAAATACAGAAGAAGCTTTTACCATCCGGATTCCCGGAAATCCCACAAATCTCACTGGCAGCACTCAATCAGCCTGCCAAGGGTGTAAGCGGAGACTACTATGACATTTTTAAGCTCAACGACAATGAGGTAGGGCTCTTTATATGCGATGTTGCCGGAAAGGGGGTACCGGCCGCACTTGTTATGGTGATGATAAGAACGATACTCCGTCTTATCGTCGCATCCCACCAGGAACCTTCTACAATAGTAACATGGATCAACAGAGGTATAACGGGAAGCATAAGCATCGACCATTTTGCCACTCTCTCTTTCCTTACTTACAACAGAAAGAATCACGAGGTGGTGTATTCCAATGCAGCCCATATGCCTCTCTTGGTATTCAAAAAGAATGAAGAGAAATTCGTCCAGGTGGATACACCGGGATTGCCCATTGGTGTTGACAAGAATACCATTTATTCGCAGAAGCGCTTCATGCTGGAAGAAGGTGATTTCATTATCATGTATACAGACGGTATCGTAGAGACTATGGATGAAATGGGAAACCAGTTTACACTTAATGCTCTTTTAGATGTGATAAAGAAGAACAGTTCTTTCGGTGCTTCCGAAGTGGTTAAGAAGATAAGAGATGAACTTTCTGATTTTTCAAAGAGGGCAAAGCAGCACGATGATCAAACCCTGCTGCTGATGAAGGTAGAATAACGAGGAGGGGAAGGTTATACAGATATGGAAATAAAGATCAGGCGGTATGAATCAATTTACATTGTTGACATATACGGTGACATGGATATGTACAACGCCAATGACGTAAAGAACCTGATAAATACAATGATAAAGAAGGATATACGCTATTACATAATCAATCTGGACAATGTGGATTACATCGACAGCAGCGGGATAGGGGCTTTGATATATGTCCATTCGGAGCTGAAAAAGAGGAACATGGCACTGAGAATAGTGAATGTAAAGGGTTCGGTTAAGAAGGTGATAGAGCTTACCAAACTTATCGGATTTTTTCAGATTGCTCCCACGGTGAAGGATGGAATAGCGGAATTATCAAGGATGAATAGGAGTTAGTGAAGATGGCAGAAGAGAAATCGGAAATCAAAGAGATAAGAGTGGATGAGGCTAGTCCCCTTTTTGACAAGAAGGGGATGTTTCACAAGAGGTTCAAGAGTGACTTTCGCCAGATAAGATACTTCACTCTGTTGATAGTTCAAAAAGCACCGCCGGAGATAAAGGAGATAAACCTTTTAGAACAACAGATAAGCGAGATTATAAAGAATGCAGTAAAGCATGGAAATCACAATGATCCGAAAAAACATGTGGATGTGTGGTACTCCTTTAGTGAGACACACGCAAGGCTTATCGTTCAGGATGAGGGGGAGGGATTCAAGAGGCTGGAAGAGTGGAACGAATTCAACAAAAAGAGAAACGAATGTTTCAAGAATCAGAACTTCGAGGAAATGGCGAAGTATGTCTCCTTTTTAACGGAAGACAGCGATGAGAATGACAGTGGGAATGCGCTTTTTGCAGCCGTTGAATACTGGAACGGAGGAATCGTTTTCAATAAAAAGAAGAATTGTGTGGCAGTAGCTAAATACTTCCCGGTAAAGAGACGTGGTTTGAAGTTAGAATAGCTTACTATTCACCCGAAGGAATATCTGGTATTGTAACTTGATGACGAACATGAAATCTTCTCTTGCAATAGAACTTCCCGTGAAGATAATACTCAACGAGGACGGAATAGATTGGTTCATAAAGCATGGCAAAACGCCCAGACGTATAAACCTTGCTGACAGAACTACAGACTATGGTATTGCCCTTGACAGGGTAACCCCTTCCCTGCTAAAGAGCATGATAACTCTTGATTACGTATCCAAGATAGAGATAGCCAGGGTTGAGTTTTCTTCGAAACGAAAAGAGATTCTCAGACTTTCAGAGATAATAACGGACAATATACTTTTCAAGAAGTTTGACAACGAGGTTTTCGATGCATTCATCTCTTCAGACCTGATAAAGAGATGGAATCGTAGTAATCCTTCCAAGATTATCGACAGGAATACGAGGTTCAACAAATTCTATATTCAGAGCATGATGAATGAAAACAGAGCTATCATAGAGGGTATAGTGAATGAGATCACCTATCCGATGAAGCAGGCAATCATGAAAACACAAAGACTTGAAGATGGGGAGAAGAAGGGACAGATTGCCTATGTGGAACAGTATATTGGAAGTGTCAGAGACCCTGTTTGGGTTTTGCTCTCGCAGTTTCGGGACAGGGTAGGATTCTCGGAGATAATAATTGCGATAAGAGGGATACTCTCCAAATATATGGGCAAAGCTAAAATCGTAGAGTACATAGGGCTGATAGTCGTCGAACTTGCAACCAATGCAGAGAACGTACGAATTGAAGAAACAGCGAGAATTATGTACCCGAAGACAGATAACTTGAGACAGCTCATTTTCAGCAAGAAAGTGAGGAACGAGATTTATAATAAGCTTAAGAGTGAAGAGGATTATCTATATTTAACCTGGAAATTGGGTGGCAAGAGTACCTCAATAGGTACTGAAAATCGGCTTCAGATTATCCTTTTCAATCAGGAGTACGACTATTCGAGGATAAAGAAAGAGATAGAGAATAAATCAGATATCGATTTAAAGGAAAAGAGCCTGCATGATTTCTACAACGAACTTCCGGAGCAGAAAAAGGATATAGAGCTTGGTCTCTATTACCTATCATACCTTCATGAAGAATGCAAAAAACAGAATATAAGATTCGAATCTTACGTCGGTCAGTCCTCACGGAACGATCTTACAGTGATAACCCTTGACCTTCAGTTTTAATTTTCGTCTGCTTTTTCTCTGGTCGTTGGAAGAGTTATAAGAGCGCTGCCAGCGCGAAACTTGCAGGAATCGTCACCAGAGAAAGTATGGTTGAAAGGAATACCATGGAGCCAGGATGCTCCGATTTGACATCGTAGCGCATTGGCAAAACGAAGGAGAATACGGCAGATGGAAGTGACGAAGCTACTATGACCACTGTTTTCAGAATTCCGTCGATATTTAAGATGAGGGTTGCAAGGTATCCTGCAAGGAAACCGAATACGAATCTTAAGAGAATGCTGCTCACTATATGCCTGTCGAATATGAGCCTTCTGTTGCTTAGGGAAGAGCCCAGGGCAAAGGCTGCCAGTGAGGGTGCGGGATTGCCGGCAAAGTCCATGATATTGATAATACTCCTGGGAATGTTCATGCCAGAGTATCTTGCCGCAAAACCGAGCAGTATCGCCCAGAGGAGTGGTGAGAGAAGCATTTCTCTCAGTCCCTTCCAGGAGAAACCTCCTGAAACAATAAGAATGCCAAGGGTGAAAATGAAGAAGGTCTGAATCTGGTCGTAGATAACTATCATGTTCATCGGAAGGATTCCACCCCAGAGATTCATCAGGGGAATTCCCAGGAAACCTGAGTTCATGAAGATGACAGGTGGAATGAAGGAACGGCTGTCAGTATCAAAGATTTTTGCGTAGAGGTAGGATAGGGCAAGGAGGGTCAGTATGACGAAAATAGTTGCCCCGAGTATCGAAGCAACCTTTCCCGATTCGAGTCTGGCTGAATAGAGCGAGTTGAATACAAGAATTGGCATGAAAAAGTCCGTAACTATTCTTACGAGTGTATCTTCCGATAGATTGAATGCCCTGGAGAGAAAGAAACCTCCCCCAATCACCACGAAGAGTGGAAAGAGGGTGTTAAGTGTTCCGCCTAACATGTCAGTCATAGTGGGAGTGATTCTATGCAAAATGATTGGTAATTTCAATATGATCATTTATGATATATCAAAATTGATACTTTCTGATATGGAACATTGTTGTAAGCTGCCAAGTGTGATAATTATAAATTATATATTTATTGCCATTATAAACAAATATTGATTGGTTCTCGATTGTAGAGACAATGGCATGGTTGTTGCTTACTCGTCTTTAGGAGGTAAAAAAATGAAAAGATTTGTATTACTGTTGGTAACTGTTCTCATTGTAACTCTGGGGAGTCTCTCTGCAGAAGAGAGAGGCGCATTTGGTGGTTTCGGTTATTCCGGTGCCGTAGTCCTGTGGCACAGTGACATGTCAGGGCTGAACAGTGCATTGCAATCGGCCGGATATCAACCTCTCAGTCAGTTCGATTATGCATACGGAGGTGGCGGAGGTGCAATAATAAATAATTTTTACATCGGCGGATGGGGATATGGCGATGTCATAAAACTTCAGTCGGATAACAGTACTAATTCCAACTACGTAAAGAAAACATACGGAGGCGGAGGTTTTGATTTCGGGTACCTGCTGCTTGGAAATGACAGGCTCATTGTTATCCCAACTGCCGGTTTTCAATGGGGTGGCAACATTGTCGAAATCTATAATGCAACACCGACAAGCACAACATTTTCCGGTCTGCTGGCAAACCCGGGGAACATGACAACAGTCGAGTCGAATGACTATTCTTTGTCCCTTTCGTTACAAACGGGTATAATGTTTGGTCAGGTAGGGATCTATACGAGGATTGGCTACCTCTTTACACCGGTTGAAACATGGGAGATATCCGGCTATTCGGGAAACCTTACAGGTGCACCTTCAACCGGAATCCATTCGGTATTTGTATCGGCAGGAGTAGTATTTGGTGGAAGAGAGAAAAGTATGCACTACCGCATGGATGAAAGAAAAGAATAATAATTGGAGATGGAGAGCATTCGCTCTCCATCTTCTCGAATTGTTTAGAGGTGAATTTGTAAAATGATAAAGCAGATCGTTTCTGCACTTACTCGTTCCCTCAATATAATTTTTGCAGTTATTGGTCTTGCAAGTATTTCTCCCGATGTAACCGTTGATAATATTGTGGTAGAGAACAAGAATAATGTTGTTTTCGTGGTTTTCGATACAGAATCCATGTTAAACGAATCTATTATGCAGATAGTAGATTCGGGTGTTGCCGTGGATTTTACGTATTTCGTGATTACAAGGAAGAATGGTAAACTGGTCTTCAGCAGAGATTACATCGATCATGTGTACCTAAAGAATGGCCTTTATCATGTAAACAGTATTTCCGTGGATAGCAAGGATAAACTAAAGAATCTCGTCAATCATCACAGGTTTATAATTCTGGATGGTTATGAAGATGGTTCGGAAAGCAGAAATAGCAATAAAGATAGATATATTACAATTATAAGAATAGGCTTAAGCAGCCCTGAAACACCGGAGATTGTGAAGTTATGGGGAAACAAACCAAGGATCGAGCTGGAATTCAGATAGATTTCAAAAAAGGGATATTGAGCGAATGAGGGGTAGATTTACAGTAGTATTGATTATCACCATGTTTTTTATTCTCGTTTTCTCCATATTGATCACCTACAATACCGTAAGTACGGGCGAGAAGATGCTCGACTCTTCACTGTTTTCAAAGATAATTCCCCTTTTAGAATCGAATCCCGAGGCATTGAAGGAAATAGAGCTGTACAGGGCCTTCTCTGCAAACAGGGCTATAGACATCACAAGAAGAAGCCTTTATCTCTACTCCGTTGTAATTGTGTTCATGACTCTGATTTTTCTGATGTTTACCTTTCAGGTTACGAAACCACTTTTAAGATTAACGGAGACTATGAAGAGGCTAAACAGGATGGATAAGATTTCCCCTGGAAACGTAAACACGGTTTTGAAGGAGAGAGGTGCACTGGAAGTACGCCTGCTGACACGTTCTTTCAACGAAATGCTTGAGAACCTTAAGGGGTACGAGGCTATAATAGGTGACAGGGGAAGGTACCTGGGTTGGCGTGAGATTTCACGTGTGATAGTACATGAGCTCAACAACCTTATTTCACCTGTAGAGACATATTCCGGCTATCTCTATGAAAGGCTTGCCCCGGAAATGAAGGAGGAAAGGGAGACCCTTTATTTCATCCTGCTGAAATTGGAAGAAATGAAACATATCTTGATGTCACTAAAGGATATCTCGCATTTACCCGAGCCTTCCGAATCTTTCTTCAGACTCGAAGAGTTGTTTGGGGAGATATCATATGACTACCCGGGTATCAGGCTCGAACATGGAGGAAAGGGAATAGAGGTGCTGGCAGATCGTTTTCTCTTTTCGCAGATTATACGGAACCTGGTAAAGAATGCCACCGAATCAGGGGAGGATGGTGAACCGGTAGAGGTAACCCTCTCTGCAGAGGAGAGGAAGGGGGCACTCGATATCATTGTTAGTGATAACGGGAGAGGAATAGATGAGGAGGTTCTGGAGAAGGTTTTTCAACCTGGTTTTTCAACGAAAGAGGGAAACCTGGGAATAGGTCTTTCCGTTGTAAAGATTCTTGCAGAGGCAATGGGTTTGGCCGTTTCGGTTGAAAGCATAAAAGGAAGGGGAAGCAGCTTTAAGGTAACGATTCCGGCAGAGAGGTACAGGAATGAGAATACTGGTAGTCGATGACAGCGATGATATTATCAGGAGTTTTAGGAAGGTATTGGACTCCTACACCATTGTAGGTGCAAAGAGTATGCGCCAGGCAAAGGAGGCATTTGAAAGGTTTGAAGACATATACATAGCGATAATCGATGTAAGGCTGGGAGAGGAGAATGGTCTCGATGTTCTTGACCACATAAAGAGGAAGTATCCCCTTACCGAATGTATCATGATTTCAGGGTACTCGACGGTGGATAAAGCGGTGAAGGCGATAAAAAAGGGGGCTTTCGACTTCCTGGAAAAGCCCATATCCTTTCAGAAGCTCGTTGTTGCTGTAAAAAATGCTCTTGAACACAGGAACTACTCGAAAATAATCGAGGATATGAGGGACAGTTACAGGCTGGTGGGAAAATCACCCTTTTTGAAAGATCTCGAGAGCATGATAGAAAAAGCTGCTTCCACGGATTTTCCGGTATTGATTACCGGTGAGAGCGGAACGGGAAAGGAGCATGTTGCACATTTGATTCACCTGAAGAGCAGGCATTCCTACAATGAGATGGTAACTGTGAATTGTGCCTCCATACCGGAGAATCTCCTGGAGAGTGAGCTCTTCGGCCACGTAAAGGGAGCATTTACCGATGCACTGCGGGAAAGGGTCGGTTACATAGAACGTGCCAATGATAGTACGCTCTTCCTCGATGAGATTGGCGAGATGCCACTTTCCCAGCAGGTGAAACTGTTGAGAGTCCTTGAAAACGGCGAGTTTTCCAGGGTAGGTGACGAAAAAATGAGGAGATCGGATTTCAGATTGATATCTGCCACCAATAGAAACCTCGAGGAATCAATAGAGAGGGGCAGTTTCAGAGAGGATCTCTACTACCGGATCAGTGCAATACGAATCGATGTAAAGCCTCTAAGAGAGAGGAGGGAAGACATACCGATTCTTGCCAGGTATTTCTTGAAAAAGCTTAACCTCGAAGGTGGGATGGGAGAGAAATCCTTTTCCGAAGCTGCACTTGAATACATACGGAAGCTACACTTCAGGGGCAATGTGAGGGAGCTAAAGAACCTGGTGAGCCGTCTCTACGTACTGGCAGAGGGCGAGGTCATAACGGAAAGGGAAGTCTCTGCCATTTATACAACTGAGTCGAGGGGCGTTAAGGATCAATACGGGGAATCCATCTTTCGAAAAACAATGAAGTACGGTGATGCAAAGAGGGAGCTTGAAAGGCGATACATAATCGAACAGTTGGAACTGCACGGGGGAAATATCTCCAGAACTGCCATTGCCCTGGGAATGCTTCCCAATAATCTGGTGAGGAAGATGAAGAACCTGGCCATCGAAACGTAGTCTCGTGCCGGATTTGAGGTTGAGATTCCGGTTGACATGAAGGAGAATGCAGTTTACCTTCTAACCGGAGGTCTTGTTATGCATGATGTTGGTAAATTGACAAGGGAAGAGAGGGTGTTTCTCGCAGGATGTATAAGGGCTGTAACGATGGCCGATGGTACTATAGATGAAGGAGAGCTGGATGACATCGACAGCATACTGGAGAAGCTCAAATTCAGGGACTACGAGGAATGTCTTGTCGATTTCGAAGAGAATATAAAGGATGAGGAATCCTTTTATGAATATGCAAGGAGAATAAAGAGCAGGGAAGCGAGGGATATTATTCTGGAGACTATATATGAACTATCTCTCCAGAATGGTATGCCTGAGGAATCGGAGGAGAATATTTTCAACCGTTTAAACAGAATCTGGCAGGAAAAATAGGAGAATACACTCCCCCTCATAGCCGGAAGAATGATTTTAGACTTTCGGCCATTTCCTTTACAGTTGCTTGATCACTCGTCGAATAGATAACCTCTCTTTTTTCAGAATCACTTCTTTGAAAAAAGAGAAAGAGCTGGTAAAATTTGTACCTGGCAATTCCACCCGGTTGAATATCTTCTACTTCGATACTTTTGAGCTCATCATAGGAGTAACTTCTCCCCAAGAGTGAGAAGAGCATGAAGTTGTGTTGAATTGTTATCCTGCCCCCTTTAGCCTTCAGTTCCCACCTGTGCAGCGACATGAGCGCGGAGGAAACGAGAAGGATGATTATCACCAGTGTACCGGTAAGTCTCTGTCCCCTGAAATCATCGGGGAACGAGATGTTTGTTATGACGGCAATAAGGAGGATGATGAAGAGGATGAAGAAGGAGATGTTCTTGTAGATCCCAGTCTTGATGGTAAGCAGATCTCCCTCTATTTTGAGCTTTTTCAGTGGTCCCTGGTGTATCATTTCGGCGGATTATGGCATGCAAGGAGATGTCCCGGAGAGATCTCCTTGAGCTCTGGAATTACGGTACTGCAGATTTCTGTTGCATATGGGCATCTTGGATGGAAGGTGCACCCGGAGGGTGGATTTACGGGACTCGGTACATCACCTTCCAGAATAATCTGCTCCTGCTTGTAATCGGGATCCGCTACGGGAACGGCTGAGAGGAGAGATATGGTGTATGGATGCCTCGGTGAGGCATAGAGTTCCTTGCTCTCGGCAAGCTCGCATATTCTTCCCAGGTACATCACTGCCACCCTGTCGGAGATGTACTGAACGACACTCAAATCGTGAGCAATAAAGATGTAGGTGAGGTCGAAATCTTCCTGAAGCTCTATAAGAAGGTTAAGGACCTGTGCCTGTATCGAAACATCCAGGGCCGATACGGGCTCGTCACAGATAATCAGCGAGGGGTTCAATGCCAGAGCCCTGGCTATTCCGATTCGCTGTCTCTGCCCGCCGGAAAACTCATGGGGGTATCTTTCTGCAGAGCGAGAGGGAAGCCCAACCTTGTGAATCAGTTCCCTGATCCAGTCATCCAGTTCTTTTCCCCGGTACAACTTGAATTCCCTGGGACCTTCACCTATTATCTCTTTTACGAGCATTCGAGGATTCAACGAGGCCCATGGATCCTGAAAGACAACCTGCATTTTTCTCCTGTGCTGCTTAAGGATATCTCTCGGCATGGAGAATATGTCTGTTTTTCTTGCAATTTCCTCTGCCTCTCGCTTGAGTTTCTTTAGTTGTGATTTGAGGTGCGAAGCTTCACCCTTTTTCCCCTGGCTGGTTAGCTCTTTTATTTCCCCTGATATCTTGTCTGCCTTTTCATCCAGTTCCAGTACCTTTGCCATGACATTTTCATCGGGGTCGAGAAAAACCCTCCCGTGATCCGGTTCATAGAGCCTTAGAATGGTTCTGCCCGTGGTTGTCTTGCCGCAACCGGACTCTCCCACGAGCCCCAGTGTTTCGCCCTTTATGAGGTCAAAGGAAATGGAATCGACTGCCTTTAGTATCAGTTTTTTGTTGGAGAAGGTACTTGCCTTCACGGGAAACGTCTTTGTAAGTTTATGCACCTTCAAGAGTAGCTTGCTGGTTTCAGGCATCTTTTACCCCCTGTGGTTCCCTATTGGCACTCTCCGCAATCTCGTCCGAATAAAGAAAACATCGTATGGAATGATTCTTCTCTATATCGACGATGGACGGTTCGCCCTCGAAACATTTATCCATTGCTTTTGAGCACCTCGGGGCGAATCTGCAACCACTGGGGAAGTTCCGGGGGTCCGGAAGTGTGCCGGGTATGATATTCAGAAGATTCTTGGAACCATCCGGGTTGTACTTGGTAGATCCCAGTTTGGGGACCGAATTCAGCAGTCCGATGGTGTATGGATGAAGTGGTTTCTTGAATATGTCACGTACCGGGGCGGATTCCACTATTACTCCGGCATACATTACGATTACCCTGTCGGCAAAGCTCGCTATGACTGCCAGGTCGTGTGTGATGAATATTATGGAAGATTTGGTCTTTTCTTTCAGGCTGCGCATCAGCCTTAGTATCTGAGCCTGGATTGTCACATCGAGTGCCGTGGTAGGTTCGTCTGCTATGAGGATAGATGGCTCACAGGCCAGGGCCATTGCTATCATAGCTCTCTGCCTTAAGCCCCCGCTCAACTGGAAGGGATATTCACTAACGCGCTCCTCGGCATCCGGCATTCCCACGAGGTCGAGAAGTCTTTTGCTCTCCTCTATTGCTTCCTCCTGGCTCATCCCCCTGTGAACAACGAGAGATTCTGCTATCTGGTATCCGATTGTGTAAACAGGGTTCAGGGAAGTCATAGGTTCCTGGAATATCATGGAAATCCTGTCTCCTCGTATCTCCCTTATCCGTTCATCGGAAACCTTTAAGAGGTCTTCACCCTCTAGTAGGATTTGTCCGTCTTCGATCTTTCCGGGAGGCGTGGGAACGAGCCTCATAATGGAGAGGGACATTACCGATTTGCCGCAGCCCGATTCTCCTACCACACCAAGTGTTTCATTGGGAAACAGATGAAAATCCACCCCGTCTACGGCTCTTACGATATGGTCGTGCATGTGAAAGTAGGTTTTTAGGTTTTTCACCTCAAGAAGGTATTTCATTTCATTTTCCTCATCATCTTTTTCACTGATGCCTGCTGTGCGGATCCACGGCATCCCTTATTCCGTCACCGAAAAAGTTCCAGGCCATTATGGCAAAGAATATGAAGAATCCGGGTATCAATATCCATGGGAAATCCTTGATTATTCTCGTATTTCTTGCCACCGACAGCATAAGACCCCAGCTTGATTGCGGATCGGTTATTCCGAGTCCCAGGAGGCTCAAGGCGGATTCTCCCAGTATGTATCGCGGAATGCTTATCGTAGCCTGTATTATTACGTATGAAACTGTATTTGCAAGTATGTGCCTTACTATTATTTTTAGATGCGATAGCCCCATGGCCTTTGCTGCCAGGACAAACTCTTCGTTTTTCAGGGAGAGAACCATTCCTCTGATTATTCTGGCAAGCCCTGCCCATCCTACAAAGGAGAGGATAACAACTATTAAGAGGTACACCTGTATTGAATTTAAATTGGGCGGAAAACTTGCCCTGAGAGCAAAGAGAAGGTAGATAGCAGGAAATGACATTATTATTTCACTGAACCTCATTAGAAAAACATCAACCACCCCACCGAAGTAGCCGGCGATTCCTCCTATAAGGAGACCAAGAGTGAAAGATATTAGAATTCCAAGAAGCCCTATGGAAAGAGAAATCCTGCTTCCGTGAAAGAGCCTTGAAAGAACGTCACGTCCCATCTGGTCCGTTCCGGACATAAAGTAACCTCCGGTTGGCGAACCGAAGAAGTGTATTCTCGTTTGAAAGAGATTCCAGAATTTATAGGGGATGCCCTTGAAGAAAAAACCGAGAAAGTTCTTGTTCCCTTTCACGAGAAGCAACTCAAGCGGTACATGTTCCCTGTTTCCTATTTTCTTTTCCCCCACCCGGAATACGACGGTCTTGTCCTTCTCCGGAGAAGCTTCCAGCTTGTCTATCGTTTCGGATAATCTCTTAAGGACAGGCGAACCGGGAGAAAGAGAGTACTTTCTCGAGACATCTCTCATTATTCTTCTCTTTCTCGCTGTTGCCGATGAATCGGTAGCAACCGAGCGAAGCTCGTTTACTTCGGGAAGGGGTTCAATCGATATTGCCCTTAGTGTATATTCCGGAACTACTGCGTATTTCTTGAAGGCTATGTTCTTTATCTTCATCTCGTACACGAAGGGCTTGAAGATTTTTCTCCCATTTTTACTGTAGAAGAAATGAATAGGTGTCGGCGGATGGAATGATTTTCTCTTGTCAGTCCATGTCATGGAGAAGGGAGAAAGAAAATCTGCAAATATTGCTATGAAATAGAGAATAAAGAGTACGATAGCACCAATTTTACCCAGTGTGTGTTTCTTGAATCTTCTGTAAAATATCCTGGTTAAGGATTCACCCCTTTCCGATATTCCCTCTGCCAGTTCCAGTTTTTCCTCTGTAATTCCTTTCGGATTCTTTAATGCCTTTTCTCTCATCAGCTCAACCTCACTCTGGGATCGACAATGGCGAGTAGTATATCGGCTACAAGGTTTCCGATTACGAGGAATGCAACACCGTAGATGAGGCTTCCGACAACGAGGTATAGATCCTGGGCAAGGAGTGCGGCAAGTATCAGTTTCCCCAGGCCGGGCCATGCGAGAACCGTTTCTACAAGCGCAGCCCCTCCGAGAAGGGAGCCTAGCTGAAAACCGAATATTGTTATCATGGGGTTTATGGCATTTCTTAAGGCATGCCTGTAAACGACGACCCGTTCGTGCAGGCCCTTTGACCTGGCGGTTGTTACATACTGCTGTCCCAGTATCTCCAGCATATTTGCCCTCATAATCCTCGTTAGCTGGGCAGTTACTGCCACGGCAAGGACACTGACCGGAATGATAAGGTGCTTCACAAGGTCGAAAAACCTCCCTATTGCATTCATCTCATCGATGTTTATGCTATACATTCCTCCTATTGGCAACCAGTTTCCGGTAACGGAGACAAAGTATATTACGAGGAAGGCAAGGAAGAAGTTTGGAAGGGACATTCCGGCGAATGCAAAAAATGAGAGCAACTGGTCCTTCCACTTGTACTGATTCGTTGCACAGATTATCCCGGCGGGAATTGAAAATCCCCAGGCCAGGATAAACGAGAGGATTGCGAGGAGCAGTGTATTCATTGCCCGCTGGCTGACCAGTGTGAAAACAGGTGCCTTGAAAAGCTCGGAATAGCCGAAATCGCCATGGAGGGCGTTCCATATGTACTTAAAGAATTGAACATACCATGGCTTATCGAGGCCAAAGGCTCTTCTGAATCTTTCAAGTGTCTCCTGCTTTATATCGGGATTCATTGCCATCATGGAAAATATGTCACCCGGTGCCAGTTGTATGAGAAAAAAACCTATAGCTACTACGGATAGTATGATTGGAATCATGTGGCCAAGCCTTCTAAGGATGAAAAGGAGAAGTGGCGGGCTTATCCATATGAGTCTCACAAGCCACATTAGTATCTCAACGAGAAAAATAGAGGCAAAAACATTCCAGCCGGAGACAGTTAGGAGGAGAATAAGGAGAATGTCGAGTATAAATGTAGCAAAGTAAAGTTTCTTGTTTTTCACTTGTCCGTCCGTTTTCTAAATAGTACTCAAAAAAATATCAATCCCGTCTCTCTCTAGAGAAACGGGATTGAATATCATAGAAAATGCTGTGTTGCTATTTTATGTACACGTACTCACATATACCGTTGAAACCACGTGTAACAGGTCTCGGTTTCACGTTACCGATCTTGTTCTTGTATGCGTAGATTACGGCCGGGTTGGTTGTATAGATCCATGGGAGCTCTTCTATCCAGATCTTCTGGATATGCATGAAACCTTCCTTACGCTTGTTCTCGTCCAGTGTAAGGTTGGCATAGTTCCACCATTTGTCTACCTCTTTCTCCCATTCGCGACGTGGCTCTTTCTGCCTTGGTTCTATCATGTGCAGGTTACCGCTGGAAGGATAGACATTGGCACCGCTTATCGGGTCGACCGAACCGGTAAGGCCGATAATGATTGCATCCCACTTGTAGGTCTTTAGGAGGGCAGTTACCAGAGCATTGAAATCACCCGGTTTGAAGGTTACATCGACACCGATTTTCTTTGCCTCCTGTGCAAACATTTCACCGATGGTTACACGGACCGTGTTGTTGCTGTTTGTCTGGAGTACGAAGGAAACCTTGTTTCCATCCTTGTCCTCTCTTATGCCATCGCCGTTACGATCTATTAGGCCCATTTCATCGAGGAGCTTCTTTGCAGCTTCGGGGTCATACTTCGGAGCGATTTCCTCTACTCCGGGCCAGTAGTAAGGTGAGAATGTCGGTATAAAGGAGTACTGCGGGAAACCGAAACCGTACTGGACATTGTTGATTATCGTTTCCCTGTCGATAAGATGTGCCATGGCCTTTCTGAACCTCCTGTCATTAAACCAGGAGAGTTTTGGTTCCTGAAGACCGGCTGGATTCTCGTTGAACACGAGGAAGTTGGTTCCTGCAGCAGGTCCGCCGTTGTAGAGTTCGAAGTTGAGTTCTTTTTTCTTGTTTACCAATGTTGCATAGTCCTCACCGCGGAGACCGTAGATATCCGTTTCGCCGGCCTGGAATTTCAGAATAGCCGTATTCTGGTCTTCCACTATTAGGTAGACTATCTTGTCGAGATACGGGAGTTGCTGTCCCTTTGCGTCCTTTTTCCAGTAGTAGGGATTCTTCTTTAGAACGATTTTCTGGCCGGGAACATATTCATCTACGACGAAAGGTCCGCAACCAACTATTGATTTTACATCTGTATCGACACCCCAGAAGGAGTTGAATGCCTCGGCTCCCTTCTCTTTTATCAGCGGTTCGATGATATGTTTGGGCATTACGGGAATGCTCATCATGTTGAAGAGGCCTGCATAGAGACTGGGAAGTGTCACCTTGAAGTGCATCTTGTCGAGGAGCTCTACCTTTGCAAGTTTGTCCCCTACATAGAAGGCATCTATCATGTTGTTCTGAACCTTCTTATTCATGATAAGGTCATTTACCGTGAAAACAACATCCTCGGCGGTGAGAGGCTGGCCATCGGACCACTTGAGGCCCTCTCTCATCGTGAATACTGCCGAAAGGTTGTCATCGGATATTTTCCAGCTCTTAACAAGTTCCGGTTCCCACTCCAATGTGAGGTTGTTTCTGTCTACCGGTGCGTCGTAGACCCTGTTTATGATGTCTGTCGTAGATGTTTCTGCTGCTATCAAGGCATTGAAGCTCTTGGGATCACCAAGGGTCGTTACAACGATGGTTCCGCCCGGTTTGCCGATTTCCCATGCCGAGTAATCGATGTCCTTAAGTCCCTCGAACTGGGTCTTCTTTATTCCTGCTTCGGCCTCTTTTGCTTCCTTTGTCTTGGGAGCTTCTTTCTGAGCCTCAGCCTTTTCTGTTGTTGCTTCCTTTTTCTGTTCTGTCCCTGTCTTTTCCTTTGCACCACCTGCAAAGACTACCGACACGGAGAAAAGAAAAAGCATTGCAACGGTAAAAGCAATAAGTTTTTTCATACGCTCTCCTTTCGTATATTTTTTTCTCACGATAAGGCATTGTGGCCCAAATGTCAATCTTTTTAATATATAGATGATTTGCTTGGTAATTCTATGCAGATAAATGCAATGAGGAAACGAAATCTCTCCAATCTTGCAATACTGTCATTTTTCAAGCCGCCGTAGAAAAACCTGAGGAAGTTGAGCGAGGAATTGCTTTTTACAAGTTCATCGAAGAGAGAGATTACCCCTGCGGAAAATGCCCCTGAACCCCTTCTTAAGTGTTCGAGCAGTTCCAGCAGTTTGGTAAGACTACTATCCCGATCTGTTTTTTCTTCCCCTTTCTCGCTCGAAAGCTTTTCCCTTACCAGGTCTTCGAGCAAACCTATTCCCTCGTGTGCACTTTCAAGGAATCTCGTGTAGTACGGGTAGAATTTATCGAAAATATCGAGGATTCCGGCAATTGAAAGTATTATCTCGTCTCTTAAGAAGGGGGCTGTCTTTCTCTCCATCTTTTTAACTAGTACGGGGATGGACTCTCTGTGACGGAAAATCTGGAGGGCCCATGCGCCGTGTATAATGAGCCTCGGGTTGGTGGTTTTTTCTATTATGCTGATTATGTCACCTATGCTTTCTCTGTCTTCGAGTTTTGCAAGGGCAACCATGGCCTTGCCTGCAAGGAAGTAGTCGTTGGAAAACATCGCAAGCCTTAACGGTTTTATGGCTGAGAAAATTCTCTTTTCACCGATAAGCTCAGCTGCTATGTAACCTGTTGTGAATTGATGGTTTTTTACTTCAGAGATGAGCACCTTTTCTATTCTGCCGTCAATTGGGATTCCGTGCAGGGCAGTCAATGCTTCTGTTCTTATTACAAAGCTTGGTGATTTCAATCGGGAAAGAAGCTCTTCCCTCGTTACGACGGAACCGGAGTTCCCCAGGGCATGTATGATACTCCTCTCTTCTGCAATGCTCTTCGACTTGTCCAGCCTGTTTAAGAGGCCAATCGCCCTGAGATCACGGGGAGAAAAAATGATTGAAAGTGCATCTCGTACAGTATACAGGCCCGTGTCTTTAAGTGATAGAATGATGAGGGAATTTATCACGAAAAGAACGAGAATTATGGCAAAGTACATCTGAAAGGGAAATGCCCCTTCCAGCGTGCCAGCCGGTCCCTCAATGTGGGTCTGTAGTACCTCCAATATTGAGCCGCCCAGGATGGAGCCTATCGTTCCTGATACTCCCATTGCAAGAAAATAGATGATACCGAGATTAAGACGTTCCTCCGGTTTTATGAATGAGTAGAAGTAAACCTGGCTGGTGTTGAACAGGCCGTTGTTGCCCATGGATACGAAGAAGAAGATCAGGGCGGCAAATATCAACTGGAATTCACGATTTGTATATGAGGGGGCAATTATCAGGGGAATGGTTACTGCGGCGGTCAAGACGGAATACATGAGGATGAATGGTTTTGAACCGACCCTGTCTATCATGAAACCGTTTATCAGGGCCATCGAGAGAGCTCCGAATCCTCCCGCTATGGTGAAGATTATTATGTCACTGTCAGTGTTTCCGTATACATTCTTGAAAAATACGATAACGAAGGGTGTGAGCATTGCAAGGGAGAGGGAGCTTGTAAAAAAGAATACGATGAATTTCAGGAAAGATTTGTCCTTCAGGCTTTCTACGATGCTCCTTGTAAACCTCTCTCCTATACCCCTGCTCGATTCCACCGGTTCGGGCAGCCTGGAGATGTAGTGACACGCGATGAAACCGGAGAGTATTCCGATTCCGATAAAGAGGGTGAATCTTTCGGGAGGTGCGTCTTTCCCAATGAAAAATGCTATTCCGATACTGGCAAGGATAGTTACGAGGTGGGTTATCAGCTGAATCTTTGCAAGAAAGGAACCTCTGTCCTTTTTACCTGCAAGTTCCCCCATTATGGGATTCCACGATGTAATGGCAATACCCCTGGAAACGTTGAAACCGAAGACGACTATTGCAAGAATAAACAGGGCATGGAATGCATAGCCCCTGTGATAGAGGAGAGGTGTTACAAAGATGGGAAGCATGACGAGATATCTCAGTAGCCAGAAGGTGCCCATCAACCTGACAGCACCCATTCTCTTGATAAGGAATCTTCCGGCAAGCATAAATAGGTAGGAAATCTGGAGGAATGAGGACAACATTCCGATGAAGAAACTACTCGCTCCGAGCTTCAGAGCATAGAGAATGATTATATTACTGCTTATCAGGAGAAAGGAGAGTACATTGAAAAATGTAAATTTGAAGAGGGTTTCCCTTCCTCTCCTGAACTCGGATGGTGAGAGGCTTTCTCTTTCCATACTGTAACGATACTAATTGGTTTTCAGGTCGATTACAATATGTAGAATATTCAAAGCCTCTCCGCTTCAATCATTATTCAGCACTACGCTGTCAGGTTTTTTCTCCTGCCCAACCTTTTGCTTGCTCTCTGTCTTCTCCTTACTATTCTCATCGAGTTTACACTGTCTGTAATCGACTGCCGGCAGTTCATCTATCGGATACGGGAGGGTAGCACCCGGAGGAATAGGATCTATATAGCACTTTCTGAATCTGGAGTTTTGCATTCTACAGTAGCTTACCCTGTGATTGTAGGCCGGATGATTGGTCATCCTCTTCCATATATCTCCGAGGGGTTCTTCTCTTATGTTTCCAAAGGAGAGGGGTGTGAAGTCGCAGGGTGCTATATCACCGTAGGCACTGGCATAGAACTGAATATTCGCAGCAAGGCAGCCAATACCCGACAGGTAGCCCTCCACGGAGTTTTGCCACGATTGAGATGAGAGCGGCGGAATGATGCTCTTCTCGAAAATCTTTTCGGAGTATTCCATGATCTCGATTCTCTGCTCGGGGGTAAGGACTTCACTCGTATCATGGAGGAGGCTCCCTGTGGGTACGGCATCGAAGAGGATGACATCATCCACACCGATTTCCCTTGCAAAATCGTAGAGCCTTTTGTAGTATCCCTTTTCGGTTCCGGAACGTGTTGCATAGGAGGATATGCCAACGAATACTCCCCTCGATTTCATCAGTTCGATTGCATCGACGGCCCTCTGGAACAATCCGGGCAGTCCCCTGAAGGAGTCATGCTCTTCGGGGACAGGGCTGTCTATGCTTATGAAAATAGTGTATAGACCCGCCTCGGCCAATTCATCCGCCTTCTCTTCGTCTATGAGAAGGGCATTTGTGAACATTATGGGAATTGCCTTGTCCTGATCCACATGCCCGATAAGATCGGAAATATCCTTGCGTATCAGTGGCTCACCCCCGGTAAAGGCTATTACTGTGACTCCCAGATCCTCAGCCTGGTCTATGAGGTTCTTTGCCTCTTCCGTAGACAACTCCGGTGTGCCAGGCTTAAAATGATTTGCTGCACTGCAGTGAATGCAGTTCAACTGGCACCTGTAGGTAACTGCAAATGTCATGGCAAGCGGTGTCGGTTTTTTAAGGAATTCCTTTTTCACCAATCCTTTCAAGGCTCGTATCTGAGGTTTGCTGCCAACCGGCGGGGCAAAGGGATTTGAGACTCTCATTCCCTTCCACCTGCCCAGGTCCTTGTATTTGTCATAGAAACCGGCCTGTAGTATCATCATCACGAGTATCCGGAAAAGCCTTATCCTGTCGAGTATCGGATTCAGGATTCCCGTACCTTCGATAGTGCCATCTTCCAGTATCTTGTAACTTAAAATCTTTTTCCCGAGTAATTTCAAGTATACCCTCTCTCTTTCCATTGTGACCTCCTCTTTAGCATCCTCGTGAAAACTGGATGTGGGCTCGCTTCATGCTATTCTATTTCAAAATACATAGCCTGTCTATATATAGACAGGCTAAATAACAGAATAAATGTTGGAATGATCATTGACACCATAACCTCTTCGAAATTAAAATATTCACATGGAAAATTCTTACAGGGCTGACCTTTTAAGGGGCAATACGGATTTGATGCTGCTCTTTTTGATTGACCAAATGAAAGAAACCTATGGCTACGAGATAATAAAGGAAATCGAAAGAAGGAGCAAAGGTTACTTCAGATTCAAAGAGGGAACGGTTTACCCTGCGCTTCATAAGCTGGAAAGAAATGGTCTTTTGAAGGGCGAGTGGAAAAAGAGGAGGGGCGAGCAGGAGAGGCGTTACTACAGTATTACTGAGAGGGGCAGGGAGGTCCTTCTTAGGAAATTGGGCATGTGGGAGGATTTTTCGAGGGCAGTGGGGCTTATTTTCGGGAATGCATAGGAATACGAAATGCCTGTGATTGAGCAATGAACAGGGATATAGAAAACTATCTAAAAGAGGTTCATTCTCATTTACACCTGGACAGTAGAACTGAAAAGAAAATACTTAAGGAAATATACACCCATCTGGAAGATACCATAAATGAAAATGAGAATTATATTTCCTCTGACGTGTCTTACGATAAGCTTGCAAAGAGAGCAACCGAATCCCTGGGTGATCCCCGTGAAATTGCAACGCTAATGTATAGGGAGCATAGCAGGGCAAGCTGGGAGGAGGTCATTCTTCACTTCCAGCCCTACCTTCTCTTCGGCTCTCTCTTTGGCTTTCACCTTTGGCATAGCTTCGTGCCTCTGTCGGTGACCTTTCTTCTTATGGCTGCAGTAACTTTCGCGGGGATAAGGAAGGGTATTGGCAATTGGATGTTTTCCTGGGCAGGTTTACTTTTCGGAGGGATAACTGCTTTTGCCTACTTAATAAAGGAGAGTACATTTCATGAAATTGGCAAAATATTTTACTCTGTTTTTGGCGGCAGGGGCTATTTCTCATTTCCTTCGCTAATAGGTCTTCTCCTTCCCCTGGTGGTAATTCTTGCCGGCCTTTCTATCGTAACCCTCTTTGCATTAAGGCTGTTGCAGGGTGACTGGATACCTCTTTCATCGGTGATGATGCCCCTTCCCCTTTTCCTGGCATGGGCCTATGTGGTGAACAGCAGGGCCCCTCTTTACGGTTGGCTATCAGCTCAAATGGCCGGTATAGACGGAATAATGGTATGGGTTTTTCTTGTTTGCGGATTTTTGTCTGCCCTTTCCATAGCCGTTGGAGTGCGTAAAATCAAGGTTTTGACAATATTCTTAGGTATTTTTGCAAGCCTGTTTCTCTTCGTATTGCGCCTTGACGGTGTCTTAAATCTCTATGTTCTGCTTGTCCTGTTTCTTTCCTCTCTTGCCATCGTTCTTGTTCCCTTTCTCCTCTATAACTTCTTCTTCAAGAGGACGGAACTGGATATGGAGCTTGCAGAGCTACCTGCCAGGTTGAAGGCCATGATTTGAGAGTTTTTTCAAATAAGGCGGGATTAACACTTAATATATTGACTTTTGCATATGCTAGTGTGATAATAGTATGTCTGTATTGTGTTACGATAGTCCGACTGTCTCTGGGAGGGGATAGTGTCAGAACAACTCATACTTAAAAATCTTCCCTTTATAAAGATTCTTCCTGCCTGGGCACAGGAGCTTTCTTACAAGTACTGTTCGAAAACGGCAAACCTCTATATTCTTCATGGCAACATACGTGATTTTCTTCCCCACAAGATGGATGCCGAGCAGTTTAACTTCGTGAAAATTCAGAGTTACATCTCTGAGGTGCTCTTCGGTAACAGGGATATCATCGTTTTTTATGACAGGTCTTCGGGAGTCACATTCTGCAAACCGGAAATGGAAGAAGAGTATCTGGAAGAGATGAAAACCCAGATAAAGGGCATAACAGCCTCCCAGCTCCTGTCCAGGGATCCGATGAAGGTGTTTCAGTATCTGGAGAGATACTTTTACCTCAACATTCCAAGAAAGAGAAGGATTGTACTGATAATAGACTACTCCGAGACTATAGTCCCGAATACGGACATCTCTCACTATACCGATGAAGACAGATATTGCCTTGTAACGTTGAACAGGTGGGCAAATGACCCGATTTTTACCCATGGGGATGTATCTGTCATTCTCCTCACCGAAAACCTTGCGGATATAAGTACTAAGCTGGTACGCTCTCCGAGTACGATAAAGCTTAACATTCCCATTCCCGATGAAGAGGTAAGAGAAAAATTCCTTCACTTCTTGGATAAAGAGGAGAAATTGCTTCTTGCCCCAGGGGTAGATATTAAAGAGGTAGCAAAGATCACCAGCGGACTCAACCTCGTCGATATCAATCAACTGGTAGCTGAATCGTATCAGGAGGACAGGGAGATCGACCTTCAGTACCTCCGGCAGAAGAAGAAAGAGATAATCGAGGCCGAGGCCGGCGGGTTACTAGAGTTCATTGAATCTGAACACGATCTTTCAATGGTTTCGGGCCATGATTTCGTGAAGAAGAGGTTCAAGAGCGCGGCTAGGGCCATCAGGCAGGGGAGGCTCGATGTACTGCCCATGGGTTACCTTATTTCAGGCCCTGTTGGCACGGGAAAATCCTTCATGGTAACGGCATTTGCCGGGGATATAGGGATCCCCATAGTGAAGTTCAGGAATTTCCGCTCGAAGTGGCAGGGGGTAACTGAGTCCAACCTCGAGAAGATATTGAATATTCTCAAGGCAATGGCACCTGTCGGGGTGATGATAGACGAAGCCGATGCCTTTCTCGGTGACAGGAACCAGGAGGGTGATTCGGGGACTAGCAACAGGATATTTGCCCAGATTGCCTCTTTCATGGGTAACACGGAGTACAGGGGTAAAATAATCTGGTTTCTCATAACCTGCAGACCCGACCTGATACCCATCGACCTGAAAAGGCAGGGAAGGGCAGAGGAACATCTGGCCCTCTTCTATCCGGAAACAATGGATGAAAAGATAGATCTGCTGAAGACACTGATAAAGAAATTGAAGCTGAGAATACAGAACATAAACATGCTGGAGCTGTTCAGGCGCTTTCGTTATGATTTTTCCGGTGCAGACCTGGAGGCGATTCTTATTAGGGCTAAATTCCTCTCCGCAATGAATAACCATGTTTTCATAACGAAGAAAGACCTGGAAGAGACGATAAGGGATTTCGTACCACCGGCTTATCCTCACGAGATAGAACTTCAGAACCTCGTCGCGGTATTGGAATGCACGAGCAGGGAGATGGTTCCCCGTCGTTTCAGGAACCTTGACAGGGGAAAACTCGTGGCTAATATTCAGCAGCTCAAGATACTGCTTGGCGAGAAGACCTGATAGGAGAGTTGAAAAGTTTCTTTCAGAAGAGTGTTATTCCGTATATCGCCGTATCAGGCGGACATTCCAGGTAGAATGAAAGCGAAAAATCGAAAGTTTCCCCTTTCTCTATCTTGACCTTCTCCGTTGCCATGCCACTTTCCTGGAGCTCAAAACCCTCCGGCTTAAACTTTACATTCCCGATCTTTACCAGTTCGTCCTTTGAAATTGGTGGGTAGAGCGTTATCATGGTATCCGCATCGCTTTCGGATCTGTTTGTAAGTGTACCCCGATAAACGAGGTTGTATCTAAGCATCTTTTCCTTTTTCTTCACACTCTTTTCACCGAGCTTCCAGGTAACATCCATCTCGTCGTCTATTCCTGCCTGCAGGAGGAAGCTCTCTCCGGGAATAATGCTTTCAACCCTTCCCATGCCATTGAAGGTATTACCATGAAAAATAGCTACCTTTCCGGGAAGAATCGGATAGTCGAAGGGATTCTTCGTGTTGAAATATATGAAGACATTGGGGCTCTGTTGAGGAAATGCCTTTCTCAGAAGTTCACCTTCCAACTGTTTCTCGTGTTCTATTATGGCTTTTACAGGTTCCCCGGTTGCTGGTATCAAGACGGATTGAGAGATCGGTAGTATTATTCCCGGAGCCCCCTCGTCTGTAAGGTCCCTTTCCAGGGTAGTTGGCTCTGACATCTCTTCTGTTTTTTTTCTGTTTCCGCTCTTTATTATCCATTGATCCGGTTCCGGGGCGCGAAGCTCCTTTGACGGGAGAGCCGTCGATAGTGTGAGGTTTGCATCCTGCCAGTCCTCGCCGGTATTCTGAAATATTATTCCGCAGTAGGTAAGAAAACAGTTCCCCTTCTCCTTGTCCACCCTCAATTCGTAATCCGGAAACCAGGAAACGTCCTCTACGAGGTATTCAACGGAAACGCTGAAAGTACCTGCATTTTCCACCTCCAGGAATACATGGGCAAAGTAGAAGGTTTCAAGGGAGGGTGTGTTCAATTTTTCCAGTTCCTTCCTCTTTTCGGAGAGCTTGTCCTGGAATTCCTTCATCTTCTCCCTGAAATCCTTTTCTTCCTTCAGTATGGCCTCCTCGGTGGCAAAGATGAAATCGAATGATTCTTTCCAGTCTTCCGGGGTAGGTCTCTCCGAGGTCATCTGAATCTGAACATCATTGATCGACCTGGTCTTTATCGACTTCAGAAAGTTACGCTTCTCGTCGCATAGCTGAAGTTTCGCCTGCAAATCATATATCTGGCTTTCAAGGTATTCGATTTCACGTTCAAGGATTTCCTTGTTACCCAGATCACCGTAGCTCTTGTACTCCTGTGTGTAGTTGAGTCCCGTGAGGGTGGCCTTTCCCTTGATAGTTTCCAGCTTGACACGAAAACTCTCCGGCTTTGCCTTGGAGGGTATTGGGGTAATAACGACGTCCCAACTTCCCTTTTCAAGTTTGGCCGTAGCGGTTCGCCTTACAAGAGCCTCGTTTCTGAAAACTGTTACAGCGGAAATGGAGGATGGAAATATTTCTTTCTTTATTTCTTTTTTCATTAACTACAATTGTACTATCCGTTTGCTCGGAATTCAAGTTTGGCATATATTATTGTTTTATTTTTTATTAAATTGTAAAATGCCCTAACGACAAAAGACTGTGGAGCTCTTCTTATGAAATCGAAGGATAAACTGTTACAGATTCCCAGGGGTACTGAAAGTTTCTACCTGGAAGAAGCCTACCTTCACAGGAGGATAAGTGCCTCCCTTTCGGGTCTCTTCTACTCGTGGGGTTATCTCCCCATAGAAACTCCGCTCTTTGATTTCTACGATATCTACAAGCCTCTTCTGGACCCTGCTGCTGATGAAAAGATATACAGACTGATAGACAGGGACGGAGACCTTTTGATGCTTCGTTCCGACATAACCCTATTCATGGCCAAGCAGATGGGTCTTGCACTGACAGAAAGGGACCTTCCCGTTCGGGTCTGCTATTCCGATGCGATTCTACGTTATCAGAGCAGGGAGGATATTTCTCACAACGAGTTTTATCAGGTAGGTGCAGAGCTCATAGGTAGGGACGGAATGGAAGGTGACCTGG
>Ga0256830_1000171_pt1 | contig 59280 bp, 51 predicted proteins | sample 128326metaG_FD_190537 | JGI IMG/M metagenome (GOLD analysis project Ga0256830, IMG submission 190537) | Hydrothermal vent microbial communities from Lau Basin, Pacific Ocean - 128-326 | ecosystem: Environmental > Aquatic > Marine > Hydrothermal vents | place: Pacific Ocean: Lau Basin | collected... | reverse complement strand
AGTGCCCGCTGGAGTTGGCCGGCTACGACATCAGCCAGGTGCCGATGGCTTCCCTTTGCGCCGGCCTGAGCGTTGTCTGGCCTTTGGAGGCAACTCAGAATGATGTCCCAAACTCGTGACGGTCGCTCCTTTCGGGGTGTCCACCGAAGAAAATTATGCTATAATTGCCCGGTGTGGTCAAGCGCAAAGGCACAAAAGGTGGAGGAAAATGGCCAGCAAGCTCAAGGATAAACTCGCTTTTCTCAATCGAGTCCCTCTCTTCGAAAACTTGCTCCCGTCAGAACGGGAGGCGCTGGCCGCCAGCTTGCGCAGCCGACGGTACTCCCGGGGAACGATGATCTTCCACCAGGATGATCCGGGACACAGCCTCTACATCATCGCCTCCGGCCAGGTGCGCATCTTTCGGATCAGCGCCGAGGGGTACGAGATGTCCGTCGCCATCTTCGGCGAGGGAGATGTCTTCGGGGAGCTGGCCATCATTGACGGTCAGCCCCGCTCGGCCAGTGCCGTGGCAATGACCGACGTAGAGACGCTGATCCTGCACCGAGAGGACTTCGTGCACCACCTGCACTCCTCCCCCCGGATGGCCATCGGCGTCCTGGAGGTGCTCAGCCAACGGCTGCGCACGACCACCGATTACGCCGAGAGCTTGGTCGCTCTGGACGTCTATGGTCGGGTGGTCCGGGAGCTGGTCACCCTGGCCGACCAGCACGGCCAGGTGACGGAGGCAGGCGTCCTCATTGACGTTCCCCTCACCCAGACAGAGTTGGCTTCCCTGGTGGGGACGAGCCGGGAGAGCGTCAACAAGGTGCTAGGCCGGCTCCGCGACGCCGGCCTGGTCCGGCTGCAGCGCAACCGGATCATCCTCCTGAACATAGATGAGATGCGCAATTGGACCCACTGATCCCTTCAGAACGCCTCGCCTCCGACGAGGCCGCGTGGGACCACTTCGTCGCGGCGCATCCCCAAGGGCACATCCTCCAGACCACCCCCTGGGCCCGACTGAAGGCCCGCTTCGGGTGGCAGGCCGTTCGGATCCCTTTGACCCAGGGAGGACGGCTGGTGGCCGGTGCCCAGGTGCTCCTACGCCGGCTCCCCCTGGGGCTGGGGACACTGGCCTACATCCCTCGGGGGCCGGTGGCCGATGGGACCGACTCCCGCCTCCTCCTCCCCCTCTGGGAAGCCATCGAGGCCACCGTCCGCGCTCACCGTGCCTTTCTCCTCATCGTCGAGCCGGACTGGCCTGACGCCCCCCCCTTCGAGGCCCAACTCCGGACCGCCGGCTTCCGCCCCCACCCCGAGACCATCCAGCCCCGGCGGACGCTGGTCGTGGAGATCGGCGGCGACGAAGCCCAGGTCCTGGCTGCGATGAAGAGCAAGACCCGCTACAACATCCGGCTGGCCAGTCGCAAGGGGGTCGTCGTCCGCCCAGGCAGCCGGGAGGACGTGATCACCTTCTACCGGCTGATGGAGGTGACAGGGCGGCGGGACCGCTTCGGCATCCACAGCCTCGATTACTACCAGGCTGCCTACGACCTCTTCGTCCCCCAGGGATGGGCGACACTGCTGATGGCCGAGTACCAGGGGGAGCCGCTGGCCGGCCTGATGGCCTTCGCCCTGGGAGAACGGGCCTGGTACTTCTACGGAGCCTCCTCCAACCGCCACCGCAACCGGATGCCCACCTACCTCCTCCAGTGGGAGGCGATCCGCTGGGCCAGGGCGAAAGGGTGCACCCTCTACGACCTGTGGGGGGTGCCTGACGAACCGCTGGAACGGCTGGAGGCCGAGTTCACCCGGCGCTCCGACGGCCTGTGGGGCGTCTACCGCTTCAAGCGGGGCTTCGGCGGCCGACTGGTGCGCACCGTGGGGGCCTGGGAGCGGGTCTACCACCCCTTGCGCTATGCCCTCTTCACCCTGGTGCGGCGGGTCCGGCAGGGCCGGCGCTGACCGGAACGCCCTTCCTCTCCCCTCTTCAACTGCTGCTTGTGATGTAGCTCTCCAACTGCTCGATGAGGAACTCCCGCTCGGCTAGGATAGCCTCGATCACGTCCCGAATGGAGATAAGCCCCACCAACTCGCCCTCCTCTAGGACCGGGAGGTGGCGGATGTGCTGTTTCGTCATCACCGCCATGCAGTCCTCAACGGTCTGATCGGGGTGGACGTAGATCACTCGGGGGGTCATCACCTCCCGGACGCGGGTGTCGGTGCAGGAGCGCCCCCGCAGGGCAACCTTGCGGGCGTAATCCCGTTCGGTGAAGATGCCGACCAACTTCCCATCATCGAGCACCACCAGCGCACCGACATTCTTCTCCGCCATCAGTTGCAGGGCCTCGTACATCGTGGCCTCGGGGGAGATGGACCAGACCTCCCATCCCTTGGCCTGCAGGACCTGGCGCACGGTTGTCATCGCTTCCCTCCTCGCATTAAGGTGATGGGTGACCAGCAACGGACAGGGGAACAGACAGCCGACTACCCACCCGGCTCGTCTCAGGCAGGGGTCGGCTGTCTCTAGGATGCTATGATCCTCACCGATGTACGTGGAAGGCGGGGGTGATCAGGTGAGGGAATAGGTCATCGCCATGCCTAATTTTAGCACAGGTCGGGCCGGGACACAAGGTTTCCCGAAGCTCACGGGGCCTGAAACCCCTCGATCACCCGGTCGAAGGTGGGGGCGTAGTCGGCGTATTGGTCGGCCGGTACGATGAAGGTGAGGATCCAGACCTGCCGCCCCTGAACCAGGTAGACCTGACGTCCCCGGGTCGGCACCGCCTCGCCGGCGGCATCCTGAAGCCCCGTGATCCGCAGCCGCAGCTCGATCCGGCCCAGACCGTTGACCGGCTCGGCGATGCCGGCCTCCTCCACCGTCACCCCCTCCACCTGCTCCATCCGCTCCTGGAACTGACCGACCAGGAGGAAGAGAGGCGTCGGCAGGGGGAGGCGAGCCCCCCCCAGGGCCAGTGCGGCCGGCAGCGGGGCCTCCGCCGGCGGTTTCGTCTCCAGGGCCAACAGGCTGAACTGGGCCTCCTCCGTCGCGTTCAACAGCCCGTCCAGCAACGCCGCCAGGCTGGGGCTGACCGCCTGGGCCGCCAGCCGGGCCCGCTCCGGCTGGACGATGGGATCGAAATCCTCCCAGCTCTCCGGCAGCAGGAGGCGATACCCCAGCTCCCGGTGGGTGATGCGCACCCACCCGTTCCCCCACGGCTCTCGCTGCACCGGTGACCGGGGATCGCGGGTGGGTGTGGGTGTGGGCGTGGGGGTTGGCGTGTCCGTCGGCGTCGGCGTCGGCGTTGGGGTAAAGGTGGGGGTCGGCGTTGGGGTCGGCGTGGGCGTGAAGGTGGGTGTAGGCGTTCGGGTGGGCGTCGGGGTCGGCGTCGGCGTGGAAGTCGCCGTCGGCGTGGGGGAGGGCGAGGGGGTGAGGGTGGCCGTGGCCGTCATCGTCGGCGTGACGGCCGCCAGCGGCGTGGCCGACTCCCCCGTGACCATCTGGCAGGCCAGCGCCGTGAGCAGCAGGAGGCCCAGCAGCAGGCCCCCCTCCCACCGCCGGGAGGGCACGCGGGATGGCATCCTACGGCCCCCCAACGACCTGGAAGATGACCGCGTCCCAGTCCCGGTAGATCTCCTGCAGGCCGGGGTCGTCGGCGGCCTGGCGCAGGAACGGTTCGTGCTCCCGATCGGTGAAGACGTAGTCAGCGCCGAACTGCTCGCGGATGGGACGGCTGGGCATCGTGACCTCCCCCCGGGTGATCTGAACCCACGCAGCGTACAGGGAGGGATTATACAACGCCATGTAGGTTGGGTCCAGGCCGATGGTGTACTCCTTGTCGCTGTCGTAGAAGAAGAGGCGAGGGAAGTCGTCCCAATCCGTCTGGAAGACCCGGCTGCCGGGCTCGCTGTAGGCCCGCAGCCACAGGCTGGCGGCTGCGTACCGGTCGGCCGGCGGGGAGTCGGCTGCCGCGTGTCGGGCCGCCCGCAGCGTGAGGACGAGGAGGGGGAGCAGCACCAGGAGCGCAAGGGCCGGCCCCTTGTGCCGCCATCGGGGGTGGGCCCGCCGCCATCCTTCCACCAGGGGAGCCGTGCTGAAGGCCAGGGCGACGAGGGCGAAGGGCGGGAAGTACTCCACGAACCGCCGCGCCTTCAGCACCATCAGGCCGGTGACGATCGCCATCAGCAAGGCGGTGAGGGAGGCCACGTCCACCTGAAGCGCCCCCTCGGAGGCCGGCTGCATACCCTCCCCGATCTCCGGCGCACCCGCCCGATGCGCCGTCCATCGCCTCCGCCGCCAGACCAGGGCCAGGGAGGCCAGGAGGATCGCGCCGAAGGGAAGGCCGGCGTTCTGCACCAGGTCTTTGACCGCGTAGGGATACCACTCGATCCCCACCGGGACGGTGAGACGGCCCAGCTTGGGCAGCAGGTGGTAGCCGAGGAAGAGAAGGTTGCGGGGGAAGTAGGGGTTGATCAGCGAACCCAACAGGATGCCCAGGGCCGGGTAGGCGAGGGCCGACCAAGGCCGGTGGCCCTCGACGGCCCGGACTGCCACGACATAGCTCCCGGCCAGCACCAGGAGCAGGGGGAAGACGTTGCCCAGCCAGACGTAGAGGAAGCCCAGGGGGAGCAGCCAGCGGTGCCGTCCCTTCAGCAGCCTCTGGTATCCCAAGAGCAGGATCAGCAGGGAGGGGGCCTGGATGCGGGGCATGCTCATCCGGTAGAGGAAGCCTTCGGAGAGGGCCAGAAGCCCCAGGCTCCACAGCGAGGCCCATGGCACCCCCTGCTGGCGTAACAGCCCCCAGAAGGCGACGAAGGCCAGAGCCGGCAACAACAGGCTGGCCACCTTGACACTCCGCGTCAGCGCGACACCCCCGTCCACCGCCGGGTCCACCGAGGCGAAGAGGGCCAGGTAGAGGTGGTAGAGCAGGTGGTGGTCGTAGAAGCGGGCCGGGTTCAGGATCGTGAGGGGGAGCCGGGGCGGGGTCGGTGTGAGCCCCTGGCGGCGCACCAGCAGGCCCATCTTGGCGTGGTAGTAGCCGTCGTTGCCGATCAGCCCCGGCGTGCCATACTGCACCACGGCCAGGAGAGCGACGAAGAGGGCGAAGAGGAGTGCCCCCTGGAGGGCTGCGCGGGCCCACACCTCCGGCCTCTCCCCCCAGCGAAGCATCTGCCGGACCCGCTCGAAGACGAACCCGAGGATCACGCTGACGACGACGTTCTCACCGCCATCCTCCAGGGTGGTGAGCCACGTCCGCAGCCCGGGGAAGGGGACCATCTCGTGGATCAGGTCCACGACGACGCCAAAGAGGACGAGGAGGACCAGCAGGAGGATGAGGTCCTGGGAGAGCCTCCGGGCCGTGGGTCCGCCGGCCCGATAGGTGAGGGTGAGCGTCGTCAGGAAGAAGAGGCCCAGGAAGAGGGAGACGAGGAGTTCCCCCACGTGGTAGCTCTTCAGGTGGAGGAAGCCGGGCAGCCCCCACCAGGCAGCCAACCACTCCCCCGCCCCTTCGTGGAGCATCCAGGCATCGTCCGCCAGCAGGTAGGCGAAGAGAAGCGTCCAATGGGCGTAGAGAGGTGTCCGCTTCTTCCAGGTCAGGAGCGCGAAGAGGACCACGAGGCCGGCGAACTTGAAGTACTGGAACCCCTCGGCGTACCCCCGGTCCTCCCCCAGCCAGAAGGCCGGATCCTCGATGAGGGGGGTGAAGGTGTAGAGCAGGTGGAGGACGATGAAGAGGGCGTCCACCGCCAGCAGGGCGATGAGGAGCCACGACACCCTTCGGCCCGTAAGCCACGCTGCGATCTTGCGAACCCACCGGGAAGCCGATTCCGGCACGGTACTCCCCTTCCGTTCTCTCCCCGCCTACATCGGATGTACCCTCAGCGGCAGCCCGGCGGATCCGTGATCCGCCGGGCACCTGGGGGCCGGGCAAGCCCGCTGCTGCGTCGGATGCAAGCGTGACCAAGGAAGGTCGGTGTAGAGGCGACCTATAGGTCACCCCTACACCCCTCAACACGTTTTGGCCACCCTCGTCGGATACAGAGGTCCACTATGGGACGGGATCTCAGCCGTTGTGGTTGTGGTTCCCCCGTCGGTGATGGTGGCGGTCCCGAGGCTCCGACGGCGGCGGCGGGGGCGGTGGCGCCGGCGACGGCACCGTGATGACGATCGGCTGGTAGATGACGACGATCTCTCCGCCGACGACCGAGGTCCCGTCAAAGAGGAAGCAGACGGGGAAGGTGACCACACTGTCGGCCTTGACGTGCCCTTTGACCTTGATCTTATCGCCCAACTCGATGGCCGGCCAACCTCGGAGGACGACCCGGTCATCGCTGGCCCACACGACCGTAGTGCTGACGATCAGGCAGCCCACCCCGAAGTCGGAGCGCACCGGCTGGATGCTGACCACCTGCCACGCGCCATCCGACAGCAACGCGATCTCCACCCGGACCACGCTGCCGACCACGATCCCCTCCCCGATCACCGTGCTGTCGTCCACGGGGAGCGGGATACCGTTCACCACCCAGGGGTCCACGCTGTCCACCACGCCGATCCAGACGATGACGTCCGTGGGGACGTCATCGAGGGATTCGATGACGGTGGCGACCCAGGTCCCGTCGTCCAGGATGATGCCCCGAACCCGCACCCGGTCCCCCACCTCGATGCTCGAATCCACCACCGTCCACTCGCGGGTCTCGAAAGCGATGCCGGAGACACTCCAGGGAGCGATGCTCTCCACGATGCCGGTGAAAGCGAACTCGTGCTCTTCCTCCCGAACCCGTTCGATGGAACGGGCCAGCCAGGTGTCATCGTCCAGGATCCAGCCCCGGACGGTCACCAGGTCGCCCACGGTGATCCCGTCGTCCACCTCCGTCTCCTCGTCCAGGGCGATGGCCTGACCGGAGATCGTCCAGAAATCGCTCCCCATCTCCTGCACCACGCCGACGAAGCTGAAAGGCAGACCGGGAGCCTCCTCGAGGAGCGTGATCCGCTCGGCCAGGAGTGTGCCTCCCTCCAGGACGATCCCCTCCACGAGTACTGTGTCGCCCACCTCGATCTCGCCGTGGACCTCCGTGCTCTCCCGCAAGACGACCGTCTGCCCGGCGACCGTCCAGGCCGTCGCTCCCATCGCCTCCACTTCCCCTTTCAGCTCAAAGCGGTTGGATGGGGCACGGCGCAGGAGGATGATCCGGTCGGCCATCCGCTCCCCGTCGGGCAGCAGGTGGCCCTCCACCCGGACCAGGTCGCCCACCTGGGGGTTCCCCACGATGATGGTGTGGTCACCGGTCTGGAAGCTCTGGCCGGCGACAATCCAGACCGACCCCGTCTGAGAGACCACCCCTTCCCCGGTGACGCGGAAGCGGGGCCATTCGGGGGCGCGCCCGGCGATGACGGTGGTCAACTGCCCCGCGATGACGGAGACCGTCCGGTTCAGGCCCGTCACCTCCACCTTCCCCTCGATGACGACGAACCGTACCAGGAGGCTAGGGGTGACGAGGACGCGGAAGGCGGTCCCCCGGGCCACGCCGGACCCGGCCGGGGTCTTGACCTCGTAGCGGGAGTTCCGCTCTTCCCGGGGCTGCACCCGGTGCTCGCTCTCGCCCACCCACTGGGTCAGCACCACCGTGCGGGGACCTTCTCCCGGCCCCCGGACGTCCAGTTCGTCAATGGAAAGCTCCGTCTCAGGTCCTAGGCGGACCTCGCTGCCGTCGAAGAAGAGGAGGGTCGCCCGGGAGAGCGCTCCCGTGCGCACCCGCTGTCCGACCGTAATGGTGACGGGACGGGTCACCGTCGTCCAAGTCTCGCCGCCGGTCTGCACCTCGACGATCCCCTGGAGGTCCTGGAGGGCCGCGATCTGAGGCCCTAGCGGCAGGGGGCGGGAGACCAGAGGGAGGAAGACCCCATAGGGGAGTTCCTCCTCGCGCGATGCCACCGCCGAGGTGACGGTGGAGGTTGGACGGACGTCCTCTACCCCCGGTGTCTCCTCGGGGATCAGCGGGGAGGAGGCGACGAGGGTCGCCTCGCCGGGCTCGGCCTCCTCACTCCAGCTGTACCGCAGGCCGGCCCAGACGAAGGCGAGGAAGGCGCAGAGGAAGAGGAAAGCGGTCCCGAAGGCCACTTCTTTGCGGGAGAGCAGCCGGTCGAGCCCCACCCGCAACCCTTCCAGCCAGGAGGGAACTTCCCCCGGCTCCACGGCGGTGGTGGACCGGCCATCCTGTCGCTTCCCCACCGTCGCCGCCGCTGCGTTCAACAGGGCCGCCCGTTGGGCAGCCACGACAGCCCGGCTCTGCTCCGCGCGGGCCAGTTCCCGCAGCTTGGCCGCCAGCCTCAGGGCCTCCGCCTCTTCCTCGGGCAGGCCCACCAGACACGCTTCCAGGGGATACCCGGCCTCCAGTTGTTCCAGTCGCTCCTGTAGTAGGTCTTCCCGTGTGCTCATCGGTTCGCTCCTATACCTCCTGCTGCAAAGCCGCCCGCAAGGCCAGTAGGCCGCGATGCTGGAGTGACTTGACAGCAGCCACCGTCTTGTTCAGACTCTCGGCCACCTCCCGAAGGGAGAGCCCTACGAGAAAGCGCAGTCGAATGACCTCCCGCTGGGTCTCATCAATCTGCTCCAAGGCCCGTTGTACCCGTTCCAGCGTGAGTTGCTGCTCGACCACCACAGCGGGATCGGTCTCTTCGCCGACGACGTGTTGAACCTCTTGGATCGGTACAGCCATACGTCCCCCTTCCTTCCGATAATGATCGGCGATCAGGTTGCGGGCGATGGAGTATAACCAGGCGGCGAAGGGGGCCCGGGTGATGCGGTACTCCGGCAGAGCTGCTACCATACGCAGGAAAACCTCCCCGGTCAGGTCCTGAGCCAACTGGTTATCGTGTACCCGCGATCGCACATAACGGAAGATGCGCGCCTGATGCCGATCGTACAGTTGCCCAACGGCGTTCACATCGCCTCGCTGGGCTCGCGCCACCAATTCCGCATCCCTTGGTTCGAGCACGTGCTGTCCCCCTTGTCGTCTGAACGCTGCGTTCTACAAAGGAAAACGAAAATCAGGCAAAAAGGATTCAGCCCGTCGGGCTCTGTCGGCTACTCTAACGCACTTCTGACATTCCCAAAACTGCCGTTTAACTTCTCTGCGGTATAGTCATAGTGAGCTACCTGACGCTCCCAGGGACCCTTCCGCAGCTCCCTTCCACGGCCTGAAGTGCGTCGTAAGCAGCCTCCGACCAGCCGTTGCTGTCGCCGGGCACCGCGTGACCTGCGGGAGGGTGAACACACCGAGGGGATCCGAGGCTATGCAGATTCTGCTGCTCACCCAGGTCCTGCCCTATCCGCCCGATAGCGGGCCGAAGGTCAAGACCTACAACCTGATCAAGTACCTGGCTCGGCACCACTCGGTGACGCTGGCCTCCTTCGTGCGAGGCGATCAGTCGGCGGAGGTGGCCCACCTGCGGCGCTACTGCCGAGCCGTCCACACCGTGCCGATGGAACGAGGGCTCCGGCGGGACGGCTGGGCGATGGTCCGCAGCCTGCTCACCGGCCAGCCTTGGATGATGGTCCGGGACGACCGGCGGGCAATGCGCCGACTGGTGGACCGGCTGGCTGCCCAGATCCCCTTCGACGTGGCCCACGCCGACCAGCTCAACATGGCCCAGTACGCCGCCCGCGTGGACGGCGCCCGTCACCTCCTGGACGCCCACAACGCCCTCTGGCGGCTCTACCGGCGGCTGGCCGCGACGATGGGCCCCGGCCCCAAGAAATGGCTGCTGGAGCGGGACTGGCGGTTGCTCAAGGGGTACGAAGGACGGATCGTCCGCCACTTCGACGCCGTCCTGGCCGTCACCGAGGAGGACCGGCGGGACCTGCTGGAGGCGGCCGGCACCCCTCGCGAGATCGCCGTCATCCCCATCGCCGTGGACACCGACGAGGTGCGCCCGGTGGTCCGTCACCCCGACGCCAACCACATCCTGCACGTGGGCACGATGTACTGGCCCCCCAACATTGACGCCGTCCGCTGGTTCCTGCGGGAGGTCTACCCCCTCATCCGGCGACGGCGCCCCGATGTCCGCTTCGACGTCGTGGGTTCCCGCCCCCCGGCCGACCTGCAGGCGCTGAACGAGGAGGGCATCGGCGTCCACGTCACCGGCTACGTCGCCGACCTGACGCCCTACCTGGAGCAGGCGGGCGTCTTCATCGTGCCCCTGCGGGCCGGCAGCGGGATGCGGGTGAAGATCCTCAACGCCCTGGCCCAGGGGCTGCCCATCGTCTCCACCACCGTGGGGGCCGAGGGGATCGCCGTCACCGACGGGGAGCACCTCCTGCTGGCCGACGAGCCGGCCGACTTCGCCGAGGCGGTCCTCCGCCTCTTGGAGGACCCGGCGCTGGCCGCCCGGCTGGGGGCCAACGGGCGCCGGCTGGCCGAGGAGGTCTACGACTACCGCGTCGCCTACCGTCCGCTGGACCAGGTCTACCGCCAACTGTCGGGGGAGCACCGATGAGCGAGAGGAAGACCGCCCTCCTGCTGAGCCTGGCCCTGCTCTTCTGCTACGCCTACATCTTCCCGCGCTGGGCCGACTGGAACCAGAACTCCCGGCTGGACCTGACGCTGGCCATCGTCGAGCAGGGCACCTTCGCCATTGACGACTACTACACCAACACGGGCGACTACGCCGTCTACGGCGGCCACATCTACACGGACAAAGCGCCGGGCACCTCCTTCCTGGCCGTGCCCGTCTACTTCGCCTTCCGTCAGGTGGCCGACACCCCGCCGGCCCGCGCCCTCCTGAAGCGGCTCAGTTCCACGGAGGCCCTGGCCGCCACCCTGCGGGAGGGGGGGACGGGGCTGCTGGAGGAGAAGGTCTACTTCGCCGCCGCCCTCTACGTCGCCACCTTCACCACCGTCTCCCTCCCCTCGGCGCTGTTGGGCGGGCTCCTCTACCTCTCCCTAGGGCGCATCCTGGAGAGCCGCCGTCGGCGGGTGGTCCTGGTCCTGGCCTACGGCCTGGCCACCGTCGTCTTCCCCTACTCCAGCGTCTTCTACGGCCACCAGATCGCCGCCGTCTTCCTCTTCGCCGCCTTTGTCCTGCTCTACCGAATGCGCCGGGGCGAGCTAGGGCTGGGCTGGCTCTGGGCCGTGGGCGGGTTGATGGGGCTGGCCGTCCTGGTGGAGTTCCCCGCCCTCTTCCCCACCGCCGGCCTGGGGCTCTACGCCCTCTGGTTCCTGCGGGAGCGGCTGGGGACGGCCAACAGGCGGGGCCTCGTGGCCGCCCTCGCCCGCGTCGGGCTGGCCGGCCTCCCCTTCGCCCTGCTCCTGGGCTACTACAACAACGCCTGCTTCGGCTCCCCCTTCACCTCCAGCTACAAGTACCTGGGCAAGTTCCCGGAGATCTCCAACACCGGTTTCCTGGGCTTCAGCAAGCCCAGCCTGGAGGCTCTGTGGGGGATCACCTTCAGTCCTTACCGGGGGCTCTTCTTTATGTCTCCCTTCCTGCTCTTGGCCCTGCCCGGCTTCTGGTACGGCCTGCGGGATCGCCGCTGGCGGGCCGAGGCGGTGCTGCTGCTGGGCATCGTCCTGGCCCAGTTCGGCCTCATCTCCGCCTGGTACGACTGGCGGGGGGGCTTCGCCCTGGGGCCGCGCAACCTGCTGATCACCCTCCCCTTCCTGTCCGTCGCCATCGCCTTCGCGCTGCGCTCCTGGCAGGGGCGGGGGCTCGCCCTGACCGGCGGGCTGATGCTCCTCTCCTTCGGCATCACCTGGGTGATCAGCGTCTCCGGCCAGGAGCTGGCCCCCATCACCATTGCCAACCCGCTGGTGGACTTCTTCTGGCCCAAGTTCGCCCGGGGCGACATCGCCCGCAACCTGGGGATGGCCCTAGGGCTGAAATCGTGGGCCAGCCTGATCCTGCCCTTGCTGGTCATCGGAGGTACGCTGTGGATCACCTGTCGGAACGCTCCCCTGGGGGGGACGGTCGCCGGCCGGCCCCTGCGCCGGGAGGCGAGCCCGTCGGCATCCCCTTGACCACCGCCCTGCGGCTTCCCGCCATCCGCCCGGCCCTCCCCGGCACCCTCGGCAGGGCGCTGGCAGGGGCCTGGCCGGTCCTGGCGATCTCGCTGATCCTGCTGGCGGTGACGGCGCTGCCGACCCTCTTCGGCTATCTCTCCGCGCCGCCCGACCGCTGGTTCAGCGGCGTCGTCTACAACATGCACGACACCACCCAGTACCTCTCCTGGATGCGGGAGGCGGGCCGGCGGCTCCTCACCGATAACAAGATGACCGCCGAACCGACGCCGGCCATCTTCATCAACCTGCACTGGTGGATCCCGGGGCGGGTGGCCGGCATCCTGGGCTGGAGCCCCATCCGGGCCTACCTGGCCTTCCGCCTCCTCTCCGTGCCCCTCTACGTGGCCCTCCTCTGGTGGGTCAGTGGCCTCTTCTTCGCCGACCCGCGCAAGCGGCGCTTCGCCTTCTGGCTGACGACGCTGACCTCGGGGCTGGGCTGGGTCTGGGTCGTCCACAAGTACGCCCTGGGCCTCTCCGACGTCCTCTACCCCCACGACCTCTACACGACCCCGGGCAACAGCTTCTGGGTGATGGTCGCCTCGCCCCACCTGACGCTGGCCCTGGCCCTGACGGTGGGGACGTTGGGGTTGGCCTGGAGCGGGGTGACGCGGGGCTGCTGGCGACGCACGCTGGCCGCGGCCGGCCTGGCCCTTTTCCTCGGCCTGGGCCACATCTACGACCTGGTGACCGTCTGGACCGCCCTGGCCGCCTACGGCCTGCTCCTCCTCCTCCGCCAGTACCGGAAGCGCGGCGTGAGGAAGCTCGCCGACCTCTGGCCGACCGACCTGCGCCCCTTCCTGCAGATGGCGACCATCGTCCTGGTCTCCCTGCCCGCCCCCCTCTACTTCGGCTGGGTCGCCTCCCCCGCCAACCCCCTCTGGCGGAAGGCGCTCCAGCAGTACGACAACCTGGGGGCTTTCACACCCGACCCTCTCCACCTGACCATCCTGCTAGGGCTCACCTTCCTCGTGGCCCTGGTCCACTGGCTGACCAGCCTGCGGGGCCTGCTCGACCAGAGCGAGCGGGACCTCTTCCTGAAGGGCTGGTTTCCGGTCAACCTGGTGATCCTCTACCTGCCGCTGCACTTTGCCATTATGCTGCTGACCGGCTTCCAATTCGTCCTGGCCGCCTTGGTCACCGACGCCCTCTTCGACCGCCTGCTCCCCTGGCTGCGGGCACGCTGGCCCTCCCGGAGGCGGCTGGTCCGGTGGGTACCGGCCCTCTTCCTGTTGGCCGTCCTGCCCACCAACCTCTACCTCTTCGCCTGGCGCTTCGTCGAGCTGCGCCGCCACGACTACCCCTTCTACCTGAGCCAGGGGGAGATCGCCGCCATCCGCTGGCTGGAGACCAACGCCGATCCCGACGACGTGGTGCTCAGCGCCTTCACGCCGGGCCACTTCATCCCCGGTCTGGCCGGGACGCGGGCCTTCCTCTCCAACGCGGTGATGACGATGGACTTCGTGGCGAAGCGGGCGATGGTGCAGCGCTTCTTCCAGGCCGACACGCCCGACGAGGAGCGGCGGCAGTTGCTGACACGCTACGGCGTGGACTACGTCTTCTACGGGCCGGCCGAGCGGGCCCTGGGGGCCTACGAGCCCGACCGCGCCCCCTTCCTGGAGCCCGTTTTCGAGGAAGCAGGCACCGCCGTCTACCGGGTCCTGCTCAGCACACCGGAGTAGCTATGCCGACGGATACCTCCCACACCCCCGGCCACCGCCGACGGGCAATCCGCACGATTGAGGTCGTCCTCTTCCTGGGGACCGTGGCGAGCCGCCTTCCCTTCACCAGCCGAGTCCTCTATCACTGGGATTCGGTCAACTTCGCCTACGCCCTCCAACGCTTCGACGTGGCCGCCGAGCAGCCCCAGCCGCCGGGCTACATCCTCTACGTCTGGCTGGCGCGGCTGGTGGACGCCTTCCTGCACGACGCGCAGGTGAGCATGGTCCTGCTGAGCATCCTGGCCAGCGGCCTGGCGGTGGTCGCCCTCTACCGGTTGGGGCAGGCCCTCTTCGACGAGCGGACCGGGCTGGCCGCTGCCCTCTTCCTGGCCTCCAGCCCCCTCTTCTGGTTCTACGGCGAGATCGCCCTGCCCCACACGGTGGACACCCTCTTCGTCATCCTGGCGGCCTGGGCGCTCTACGCCCTGATGCGCGGGCAGCGGGGGGCGCTGTGGGTCTCGGCGGTGGTCCTGGCCGTGGCCGGCGGCCTGCGCCAGCAGACGGCCGTCTTCCTGGCCCCCCTGGCCCTCTACGCCGGCTGGCGGGGCACGGTGGGGCGCGATGGGTGGGGCCGGGGGCTGCGCCGGGTGGCCCTGGCCGTGGCCCTCTTCACCCTCCTCTGCCTGGCCTGGTTCGTCCCCCTCGTCCAGTCGGCCGGCGGTCTGGCCCGCTACCGGGAGGTGATGGGCACCTTCGCCGCCCGCTTCAACGCCACCACGTCCGTCTTCATGGGGGCCGGCACCTTCGGCCTGATCCGCAACCTGCGCAAGCTGACGATGTACACCCTCTACGGCTGGGGGATGGCTGCGCTGCCCTTCGGCCTGGCCCTGCTGGCCGTCCTGGTCCGCCGTCGGCGGCCGGCTCTGGGGGAGCGGGTCGTCTTCCTGGCCCTCTGGGCCCTGCCCGCCCTGGGCTTCTACACGCTGATCCATATGGGGCAGCAGGGTCTCGTCTTCGTCTACCTGCCGGTGCTGCTGCTGATCAGCGCCGCCGCCCTTCCCCCGCGACACGCTTCACGCTTTACCTTCTTGCTCGTCGCCCTCAACGCGGCCATCTTCCTGCTGATGCCGGAGCACCCGCTGGGCAACGAGCGTTTCCGGCTCCTGACCCGCCAGACGGTGCAGCACAACGACACCTACTACCGGAGCCGTTTCCAGGCCATCCGGGAGACCTTCCCGCCGGAGCGGACGGTCATCGTCGCCGCCCGTTGGCGTCACGTCCAGTACTACCTGCCGGAGTACCGCTGGCTTCCCTTCAGCCTGGGGGCCAAGTGGGAGGTGAACGAGGGGCGGCCGGACAGCGGGCGCATCGCCACCGGGAGCTACGGCGCGGCCGACCTGGGCTTGGAGGCGGGGATGACCGTTGTCCTCTTCGACCCCGACCTGGATGCCTTTATCCAGGCTTCGGGAGCTGCCCGGACGTTGCCGCTGAAGGATGGGGGGACGATGACCTACCTATCCCTGGGGCCGGGGGAGCTGCTGGAACTGGGACCGCGAGGGATTGCTGTTGAGCTTGCTGCCGGAGGATGAATCGAGAAGGTTACACGAGGAGGATAGGACGATGAGTGAGCAGCGCGAGGCGACCAGCCTGATCATCATTCCCACCTACAACGAAGCCGACAACTTGGAGCCGATGGTCGAGGCGATCTTGGCCCTGGGATTGGACACCGACATCCTGGTGATTGACGACAACTCGCCGGACGGGACGGGGGAGATCGCCGATCGGCTGGCGGCTGCGCTTCCGCCGGTGAAGGTGATGCACCGGCCCGGCAAGCTGGGGCTGGGCACGGCCTACGTTGCCGGCTTCCGCTACGCCCTGGAACGGGACTACGAGTACGTCTTCGAGATGGACTGCGACTTCTCCCACGACCCGGCCTATCTGCCCACCTTCCTGGAGAGGATCCGCGCCTACGACCTGGTCATCGGCTCCCGCTATGTGGCCGGTGGGGGGACGGTCAACTGGAGCTGGCTGCGCAAGGCCATCAGTGGGGGTGGGAACCTTTTTGCCCGGACGGTGTTGGGGTTGCCGGTGCGGGACTGCACGGCCGGCTACAAGTGCTTCCGGCGGGCGGTGCTCCAGGCCATTGACTGGAGCCAGGTCCGGCTGCAGGGCTACGCCTTTCAGATCGCCACCGTCTACTACGCCCACCGGCTGGGCTTCCGCATCGCCGAGATTCCCATCATCTTCGAGGATCGGCGGGTGGGGCAGTCGAAGATGTCCAAGCGGATCGTGGCCGAGGCCCTGCTCTACGTGGTACAGACCCGGCTGGGGGAGCTACGGGGCCGGCGCGTCACCCGGCGGACCGCCCCCACCCCTTCGGAGCAGCCGGTGCTTCGATAGTGCAGCTACACGCTCCAATCTCCATTTGGACACGATATGCCTGGATCTCAGCCTGGAATTGCTCAAAGGTGGTATCTTCCCGCCACATCCCGGCAAAGCGCTGCCAAGGATGAGGCTCGGTGGCAGAGGGGACCTCAATCCGGACAATTTTGCCCCTGGTCATTTGCTCTTGGATGAGCCGGCGAATCCGCTGCAGTGCAATCTCTTCCGTCTCGCCTTCGACCACCCAGTCGGGCCACCCTATCACAAAGGCTCGCACTTTACTTTGTTCCTTTTCAAGGAAGATGTCGTAAGTCATGCCCTCTCTCTCCGCGACTCGAGGCTTGCGCGTGCCGTCATTATAACCACACCCAGCCCATTGGTCAAGCAAGGAAGGGACGATGCGATCTGGAGGCATCCGCAGTAACCGGTGGTCCATCATCGCAGGGAGCATCCTGCTGGCCCTGCTCGTGGGTCTCGTCCCGCCCGCCGTCCTGGCCCAGGAGGGCGGGGAAAGCCCCTGGAGTGCCCCCATCCCCCTCTCCGTCACCACCCCCACCTCCTGGTTCCCCGACATCGCCGTGGATCCGGCGGGACGGGTGCACGTGGTCTGGGACAGCCAGTACTGGGCCGAGTACTCCGACGAGGGCTACGACAACGTGATGTACACACGGCTGGATGAGCAGGGATGGTGGCTCCCCCTCGACGTCGTCTTCGTGAACACGCGGGGGGCCATCACCCGGCCGGCCATCGCCGTGGACGCCAGTTCCAACATCCACCTCCTCAACATCGGCGGCGGCAACGTCGGCTTCCGCTACCGCAAGGTGCCGGCCGATATGGCCAGCGTGGCGGTGGCCTGGTCCAACTCCCGCCGGATGGATGAGATGGTCTACATGTCCGACATCGAGATTGACCAAGAGGGGATCATCCACGTCGTCTACGACCGGGCGGTGCCCCACGACCCCGAAGATGAACCTCCGCGTGAGGAGGGGGAACCCCGCATCCCTGAATACATCGCTGACATCTTCTACCGCCAGTCCCGCGACGGCGGGGAGACCTGGTCAGAGCCTTACGACCTCTTTCCCACGCCCTTGACGGGCGATGCCCGTGCCCAACTGGAGATTGACGCGCGGGGAACCCTACACGTGGCCTGGGACGCCGGCTGGGACCGACGGACCCTCTACGGAGAGCCTCAGTACGGCGTCTATGTGAACAGCCAGGATGGCGGGCTCACCTGGTCGAAGCCTTACACCATCGCCTACCCCGCCCGCACCAACGCCCAACTGGCCGTGGGGGCCGACGGCAAGGGTGGGGTGCTCCTGGTCTGGCGGGCCACCGACCGCCAGGAGATCTTCTACACCTGGTCTCAGGACGACGGGCTGACTTGGACCAGGCCGATGACCATCCCCAACTTCTTCGCCCGCCGTTGGACCATCCCCTTCGATGCCTACGATATGGAGGCGGACAGCGCCGGTCGGATCCACCTGGTCGCCGTCGGACAGACCCAGATCCCCGCCAGCCGGGCCGACTTTGTCCCTCTGGGCGTCTACCACCTGGTCTGGGATGGGCGGAGGTGGTCGGAGCCGGAGCCCATCGCCGTCTACCCCGAGGATCGCTTCCCCGAGTACCCCAAGCTGGACATCAGCCAAGGGAACCAGCTGCACGTGGTCTGGTTCGTGCGCGACAACCTGTGGCAACTGGGGGAATACCAGGTCTGGTACAGCAGCCGCACGGTAGACGCTCCCACCCGGCTCCCACCTCCGACGCCCACGCCGACGCCCGGCCCCACGGCAACACCGACGCCAACGATCACCCCAACGGCCACGCCGATGCCCCCCATCTGGTCCAAGGCAGCGATGGACCGGCGGGCCATCTACACCGAGAACGACGATGTCGCCGACCTCCTCCTCTCCCTCTCCCCCTTGGGGCTCATCGTCCTGGGTCTGTGGGGGGCTCGCCGCTGGAAGCGTCGGCACAGCAGCCGCCTACGGTAACCGGCTGCCAGCCAGGCGTGCCCCCCTGGCTGAGGGAGGAGAGCGAAGGGGGCGCTTTGTATCGCCCTTTTGGCGGGGGCCGGAGGGTAACCTGTAGGGTCTTGCCCCCCCTTGACGCGACCCCCTCCTGCCGCTATAATGGGGCCACCGTTCATCCCTGCCAGAGACCAGCGAGGAGAGCACGCTATGAGCGAACGGCAGATCATCGCCACGACGGACGCCCCCAAGGCGGTCGGTCCTTACTCCCAGGCTGTGTGCGCCAGCGGCTTCGTCTTCGTCGCCGGACAGATCGGCCTGGATCCGGCCACCGGTCAGATGGTCGAAGGGGGCATCGCCGCCCAGACCCGTCAGGCCCTGGAGAACCTGCGAGCCATCCTGGAGGCGGCCGGCAGCAGCCTGGACCGGGTGGTCAAGACGACTGTCTACATGGCCGACCTCAACGACTTCCCCACGATGAACGGCGTCTACGCCGAATTCTTCCCCGAAGGTCCACCGGCCCGGGCTACCGTCGGCGTCGCAGCCCTCCCCCTGGGGGCGCTGGTGGAGATCGAAGCCATCGCCCTCGCCTGACCACCGGGCCGGCCCGCCCCCTGAACCGTTCGATTCCCCCCTTGCGTGCCCGGCAATCCTGGAGTACAATCTTCAAGCAAGGGTCAGAGCAAAACCCCCTCCAAGGGCAGCCGGAGCATTGGGGAGGAATCGGATGAAGCGCGAAATGATCCTGGTGGTAGATGACGAGCAACACATTGTGGACCTGGCCCGCCTCTACCTGGAGCGGGATGGGTTCCGCGTGCTCAGTGCCGGGGATGGCGCGACCGCCCTGGCGATGGTCCGACGACAGCGACCGGCCCTAATGATCCTGGACCTGATGCTGCCCCAGGTGGATGGTTGGGAAGTCTGTCGCCGGATACGGAATGACCCCCGCACGGCCGAGCTGCCCATCCTGATGCTCACCGCCCGTGACGACGATGTGGACAAGATCGTCGGCCTGGAGATGGGGGCCGACGATTACATGACCAAGCCCTTCAACCCCCGCGAGCTGGTCGCCCGGGTCAAGGCCATCCTGCGTCGCACCCAGCCCCGGGGACTGGTCGGCGACATCCTCCAGATCGGTGACCTGACCATTGATCCGGCCCGCCGCGAGGTCCACATCGCCGGCCGCCCCGTGCGGCTGCGAGCCAAGGAATTCGACCTACTGCTCACGCTGGCTCAGCACCGAGGGATCGTGCTCAGCCGGGAGCAGTTGCTCAACCTGGTCTGGGGCTACGACTTCTACGGCCAGACGCGCACCGTAGACGTCCACATCGCCCACCTGCGGGAGAAGCTACGGGGCAGTGACGTGGAAATCGAGACGGTGTGGGGAGTCGGCTATCGGCTGCTGGACTGAGCCTTATGTCTCACAGCCCGTCCGAGAATCGGTCCCCTTCGATGCGGACCTACATCCTCCTCTCCCACCTGGTCGTGGTGGTGGCCAGCCTCCTGGTCATCGGCCTGACGCTCTTCCTTCTCTCCCGGCAGGAGGACCAGGCCATTCAGACCGCTCTCCAACGGCTGAGCGATCTCGTCAAAGTGGTTACCTCCCGCCCGGTCATCAGGGACCTGCCCATCCTCCCCCCCGGCCGCCAGGCCGCTGTCATGGACCGGCTGGCCCAAGAGACCCGGGCGCGGGTCCTCCTCGTCGGGGCCCGGGGCAAGGTGCTGGCCGACAACGAGGGCCGGTTGCAGGAGACTTTCCTGCCTATGCGCAGAGCCTGCCAGCCAATGGAAGGCTTCCTCCTCCAATGCCGTCTTCAGATCGAGCGCCAGCAGTGGTTGGCGGCTGCCGCCCCCCTCACCCTTCCCGCCCAGGGCCAGACCTGGCTTCTGCTGGCCCAACGAGCCCCCCCTCTAGCCCCCCTCTTGGATCGGCTGCAGACGATGCTGATGGGGCGTTTCTGGCTGGGGCTGGGGATCGGACTCCTGGCCGCCCTGCTCCTGGCCCTGGTGACCACCCGCTGGATCGTGCACCCGCTGCGCCAGTTGGCCACGGCTGCCCGCCAGGTTGCCCAGGGGGACTACCAGACCGAGGTCCCGGTGGAAGGTCCCGCCGAGGTCCACGCCCTGGCCGCCGAGTTCAACACTATGGTCCGCCAGGTGCGGGCCAGCCGGGACGCCCAGCGAGACTTCGTGGCCAACGTCTCCCACGAGCTGAAGACCCCTCTGACCGCCATTCGGGGCTACGCCCAGGCGATCCTGGATGGAGCGGTCGAGGAACCGGAGGCAATCCAGCGGGCTGCCACCATCATCTACGACGAGGCCGGGCGGATGCACCGGATGGTCCTCCAACTTCTGGACCTGGCCCGGCTGGAGTCCGGGCAGGTTCAAATGGCCCGCCGGCCGGTGGATCTGGCGGCGCTGCTGAGCCACCTGGCCGACCGCTTCCGCCCCCGAGCCGAGGAGGCCGGCATCGCGCTGATCACCGAACTGCCCCCGCTCCCGACCATCCCAGGCGATGGCGACTGGCTGGTGCAGCTCTTCAGCAACCTGTTGGACAACGCGCTGAAGCACACGCCGGCCGGCGGACAGATCCGACTGACCGCTCGGCTGGTCCCCGACGGGCGACCCTCCCGGCGCGGTGCCCCACCGACCAAACGGATCGAAGTGGCCGTCACCGACACCGGGCAGGGGATCCCCCAGGAGGACCTGCCCCGCATCTTCGAGCGTTTCTACCAGGTGGACAAATCCCGCCGCCGGACGGGCAGCGTGGGGCTGGGGCTGGCCATCGCCAAGGAGATCGTCCAAGCCCACGGCGGCACCATCCACGCCGAGAGCGTCCAGGATGTGGGCACCCGCTTCACCGTCACGCTGCCGGTCCGGTGGGAGGGGTGAGGATGGGAAATACCGAGGCAATGAGGGACGAGGTGATACCTATGCAAGCGATGCGCCTCTCTGAACCCAAGCCGATTGAGGAAAATCCCCTGGAACTGGTGGAGTTGCCCGTCCCCACGCCAGGGCCTGGCGAGGTCCGTCTCCAGGTCCAGGTCTGTGGCATCTGCCACACCGACCTTCACATCGTCGAGGGCGACCTCTCACTGCCCAGGCTGCCTATCGTCCCCGGCCACCAGATCGTGGGCCGGGTGGAGGCCGTGGGGGAGGGCGTGACCCGCTTCCGCGAAGGGGATCGGGTAGGCGTCCCCTGGCTCTACAGCACCTGCGGCCGGTGTGAGTTCTGCCGCAGTGGCCGGGAAAACCTCTGCCGTGAGGCCCGCTTCACCGGCTATCATGTGAACGGAGGTTTCGCCCAGTTCATGGTTGTGCCCGCCGACTTCGCCTACCCCATCCCCGAGGGCTTCCCCGACCTCCAGGCGGCCCCCCTCCTCTGTGCCGGTATCATTGGCTACCGGGCCCTGCGCCTCAGCCAGGTACAGCCAGGGCAGCGGCTGGGGCTCTACGGCTTCGGAGCCTCGGCCCACATCGCCATCCAGGTGGCCCGCCACTGGGGGTGCGAGGTCTACGTCTTCACCCGCAGTAAGGGCCACCAGGACCTGGCCCGAGAGCTGGGAGCGGCCTGGGTGGGCCAGGCCCAGGATACGCCGCCGGCCCCCCTCCACAGCGCCATCATCTTCGCCCCGGCCGGCTGGATCGTCCACGAGGCCCTGCGTGTCCTGGAGCGAGGCGGCACCGTCGCCCTGGCCGGCATCCATATGAGCCCCATCCCGGAGATGGACTATCGCCTGCTCTACTGGGAGCGGACGGTGCGCAGCGTCGCCAATAGTACCCGCCGGGATGCCGAGGAGCTGCTCCAACTGGCCGCCGAGATCCCCATCCAGACCACCGTCGAGGCTTTCCCCCTGGCCGAGGCGAACCGGGCGCTGCGGATGCTCAAGGGGAGCCGGATTGATGGGGCCGGCGTGCTGCAGATCGCTCCCGGACATTGAGCCAGATCCGGCCGGCCCCATCCATATTGCCCACCAGCGCATCCAGGTCGCCGTCGCCATCCAGGTCGCCCAGCGCCACTCCGGTGCTGTCCGCGCCGCCCAGCCGATAGCCTTCATCGCTGAACCGACCGGTCCCGTCGTTGAGCAGGACGATGTTGGGGCCGGGCGAGTTGGCGATGAAGACGTCTAGGTCACCGTCGCCGTCCAGATCGCCCAGGGCGACGGCCTCACTCCCCCAGTTGCCCAGCCGCTGGCCGGTATCCTGAAAGGTGCCCGGTTTGCCCCCCTGCATCCCCCCCTGATTGATCCAGACCCAGTCCGGATCGCCCGAGCCGTTGCCGACGAAGGCATCCAGGTCGCCATCCCCATCCAGATCGCCCAGGGCCAGGGAAACATTATTGGCAGGGCACAGAGGCTGTCCGCTGTCGCTGAACCGGCCATCTCCCCCGTTCAGCCACACCTGACAGAGGCCGTGGCTGGCGACGAAGGCGTCTAGGTCGCCGTCCTCATCCAGGTCCTCTAGGACCACCGCCCGGGTCTCGCTCTCCCCCAGCCTTTGGCCGCTGTCGGTAAACCGGCCCGTGCCGTCGTTCCACCAGACCTCGTCGGCCCCCCAGTTGCCGACGTAGGCATCCAGATCACCGTCCCCATCCAGGTCGCCCAGGGCGATGGCCCAGGTATTGCTGTCACCCAGCATCTGCCCGCTGTTGAGGAACTCCCACGACCCACCGCCCTGGTTGATCCAGACCTGGTTGGGGTTGCCGGACTCGTTGCCGAAGAAGGCATCTAGGTCGCCATCCCCGTCCAGATCGCCCAAGGCCACTCGGTTGGGACGGTCGAGGCGCTGGCCGCTATCGCTGAAGCGGCCCGGCCGGCCGCCCTGGACCCCGCCGTTGTTCCACCAGATCTCCTGGCCCAGGAAGGCGTCCAGGTCACCGTCGCCATCCAGATCACCCAGGGCAATGGCGTAACCGGCACCAAAGGCCAGCTCCTGGCTGCTGTCGGCGAAGAGGCCTCCAGGCGATGGGACAACGGGCGGGCTTTCAGGGGGCGCTTCGGGGCTGCTGATCGCCACCGTCGGTGGGGGCGAGGTGGGTTGGGGGGTGGGAGGCACAGCCGTCCCTGTTGGCTCCACGGCTTCGGCCACCACCGTCGGTCCCACCGTCAGCACCACCGTCACGGCCTTGTCCTCCCCACCCCCGAGGCGGCTGTTGGCCAGCAGCAGGCCGAGACTGATGAGGAGGGCCGCTGCCACCATGCCGATGGCCCCCCAGGCCCATACAGGCATCGGACGCGGTGCGGCGGGGACGGTGGCCGTTCCCGGCATAGGCGAGGGCGGTTCCGGGGTCGGCATAGGGGCCTGGGAAGGGGGTGGTGCTGGGGGGCGGGCAGGGCGAGCGGCCGCCTCCGCTTCGGCGACAGCCCGGGCGAAGGCAGCCGCCAGCTCCCCGGCCGACCGGTAGCGGGATTCCGGGTCCTTCGCCAACGCCTTGAAGATGACGTTCTCCGCCTGGGGCGGCAGATCGGGGCGGAGCTCCCGGGGTGGGGGCAGGGGATCGTTGAGCTGTTGCAGGATGACGGCGATGGGCGTTTCGGCGTGAAAGGGCCGCCGGCCCGTGACCATCTCGTACAGCACAATGCCCAGGGAGTAGATGTCGGAAGCGGCGGTGACCGGCTCCCCCTTGCACTGCTCGGGGCTCATGTAGGCGGGCGTGCCCAGCATCATCTCGCCGGTCAGGTCAATGGTCGCCTCCACCATCTTGGCGATGCCAAAGTCCATCAGGTAGACGTTGCCCGCCGCGTCCAGGAGGACGTTGCTGGGCTTCACATCCCGGTGCAGGACGCCGTGCCCGTGGGCGTGATCCAGCGCGCCGGCCAGTTGGCCGAGGATGCGACTGGCCTCGTCAAAGGGGAGCGGCCCCTCGGCGATGCGGTCGGTGAGCGTTCCCGCTTCCAGATAGCGCATCACTATGTAGGCGGTACGGCCTTCCTCGCCGTAGGCAAAGACGGGCAGGATGTGAAGGTGCTCCAGCCTGGCAATCGCCCTGGCCTCCCGTTGGAATCGCTGGCGGAACTGAGGGTCGTCGGAGAACTGTTGGGGAAGCACCTTGATGGCGACGTAGCGGTCCATGACGGGATCGTAGGCTTTGTAGACGGTTGCCATCCCCCCTAGGCCGATCTGTTCGACAATCCGGTAGTTGCCAAGGGTCTGACCGATCATGGTGGGTCCCTCCCGGCCATTGTGGGGCATGGCTGTTTCTCGTCCCGTCCTCGATGTGCCTCCCCATCAATCGCCATAACTCACGGACGAGCCTCGGTTGAGTGGTCGCTCCACTCAGTCACGGACATACTTGCCTCCGAGCCGTTTGGATGCCTACGGGCGGTCGAACACCTCTTCCCTGTTCTAACTCTCTGGAAGACGCAAAACGATCGGTAGAACGATCAACCAAAATAGAAGTCCTATCGCTACAAACGTACCGCGATAGCCAAGCCAATGGGCAATCCCTCCACCTACCAGTGGAGCCACAAACCGGGAAGCGGATACGATGGAGTTGTCCAATCCATAGACACTCCCTTCATCTCCGGGCCGTGTGTAGTTAGCCAACAAAGCACTAAGCGTTGGAATCATACCTCCAGTTGCTGCGCCCGCTAATACCTGCAGCACCAATAGCTGCCATGCTTCTGTCACCAAACCCTGGGGGAGATAGAACAGCCCGGCTGCCAATGCGCTGATCTTCAAAATGCGCCGATGCCCGATCTGGTCCCCCAGTCGTCCCGTGTAAAACGCAGTGGCTGTGCTCGCTGCTGAGGCCGACCCCACGACGATCCCCGTGAAGGTGTTCACCTGTGCACCAAGGGGTAGGAGGGTCGAGATGAACAAAGGTACAATGGGCACGATCATTATCCTGCCCAAGCTGCTCAAAAAGCGCAGCCCATAAGCGAGCTTCACACCTGAGGAACCCAAGATGCGCTTCCAGCCGGATAAGGGATTGGGCCCTCTCCTCCCAGCCCTCTTCGGCGGGGCGAATGCTTCCCTCACACCTACCCCAACCAACACTCCGGCAACCGCAAGTAGTATTGAAGTGACTGTGAACGCACTGGGGTAGCCAAATGCATCAGCAACGATTCCACCCAGCAATGGGCCGGTGGCGAGCCCACCCCAAAAGCCAACTTGTAGCATTCCCATAGCATATCCGGTCCGCCTACGGGGAGTCTCCGCAGCAACCAGCGCACTTGAGGCAGAAATAGACCCCGTTACCAAGCCCTGAACTGCTCGCAAGATGATCAATTGCTCGGCTGACTGTACAAACCCCATAAGCAGGATGATGACCGCACCACCGAACATCGCCCTCTGCACCATCAGTTTGCGCCCATAGCGGTCAGCAACCATGCCCCAGAAAGGCGATGCTATCATCATCGTCATAGCCTGCGCGGAGAAGACCAATCCCGATAGGAATTCTACGCTAAGTGAGGTTCTGGTCTCCAGGGTTTGGATGTACAGAGGGAGGAAAGAGAAGATATTGGAAAATCCTATCGCAGAGATGAGCTGGGCAACAAACACAATGTACAGGGTCCGTTTCCATTGTGGCAGCCTCTGTATGGCTTGAAACATTGTTGGACGACCCCGCGCTCTGCCTTGCGCCCCCTGGCAAATTGAGGTAAAATCCTCCCTAGAGTGTCCGAAATAGAGGGGTGTGACCAAAACTCGTTGGCAGGGTGGAGAGGCAACCTGCGGGCTGTTCCTACATCAACCCCTCTCGGGCACGCTCAAATAGATAACCGGGCGCTCGGGGCACCATCTGGGATAGGCGACCGCAACGCAATCCCCTCATGGCTGCGGTGATTACCCACAAGGGAGCGAGAGAGTGGTCCATAGCAGGCCGTCCACGAATTTCTCACAAATGCGCGAATGAGGCGGTCCTTAATTCGTGTATTCGTGCCCCATTCGTGGACGGCTGGTCTCCCTATCTCCAAAGATATGGGTAATCACCGGCCTTATGGCTCCCGCGAGTGCCCGGTCTCCAGGCCGGCCTCGTCTCTCCTGGCTTATGCCCATTATAGCATACACTCTGCCACCTGGTCAAGGGGGGCAATGTCTGCTGACCAGGGGGGGCACCAAGGGCCGAGGCACTGAGGATCAAGGGGCAAGGAGCAGGGGGCAAGGGGCAAGGTCCTAGGGCTGAGGACTGAGGACCAAGGACTTAAGTACAGCTTTGCACAAGTTCGTTCCTAGTAAGGATGGGTAAGCGGACCGGTGAGAGGCAGGCTCAGAGCAAACCGGCCACGCTTCCGACCTGCCTCAAGCGTCCACGGAAGGCACGATGGGAGCATTCACCACCGAGTCAGTTCATCGCCGGTTTCTGTTCAAGCTTTTCGGCGGTGTAGGACCATCGAATCGGCTTGGCCGTTTCATTGTAGTGGGCAATGAAACCCTGAAGGGTCTTCTCCAGGTCCTCCAAGCCGGTGAAATGGTTGGGCTGCAACACCTTCCGCTGCAGGATGCTGAACCGGATTTCGATCTGATTCAGCCAAGAGGCGTTGGTGGGCAACCAACGCACCTCAACGGTGAAGGGCCACCGCCCCGTCTCGAGTTGTTCCTGCAGCCATCCTTCCCACTGCTTGGGGGCGTGGGTGGTGCTGTTGTCCAAGATGAGCACCAGGGTGCGAACCCCCCGCTTCAAGGCCTCCGGGAAGAGCGTCTCCAACAGGAAGGCTTGGAAGTCCACGAAGCGCTTTCGCTCCCGACATTGCCCAAAGACCATCCCATCCACCACGCTCAATCCGGCGAACAATTGCCAGGCCCCACGACGCCGGTAACGGGAGGGGATATGCACCGGTTGCCCCGGAATGGCCGGCTCGGGAGGAGGTGTCCGTTGGCGAGCTTGAATGGAAGTCTTCTCGTCCACACAGACCACCCATACGCCTTCTTCCCACAGGGCCTGAGCCTTTTGGTAGAGGTTCAGGATGGGGCGAGCCCGCTCCAAGAAGGCCTGGGGGTCCAAGATGTGCTGCCAGGTGTGGTAGCGCCACGGCTTCAGCTTCTCGGCGGCCGGCCGGCGGGCGATGGTGCTGACGGCAATGGAAACGACCAACCCCAAGGCAACGAGCCGACGGGCGATCTCGGCGTAGCTCCACCGCCCCAGGGGCACCCCCTCCTCCTGGGGCATACTACAAGCCGGCGCCGTGGCCTGGGCCCGCACCTCAGGGGGGAAAACGCCGGGGAGCCCCCGGCCTAGGCAGGTCTTCGATGCTGCGCCGTTCCACCCATCGCCGCCGCCACTTCCGGACCGTCCGGTCGGTGCAGCCCGCTTCTCGGGCAATCTGCTGGTTGCTCCGGTCGGGATGATCGTGCGCCGCCAGGATGATGCGGGCTCTCATCACCAGGCCCTGGGGCGCTTTGGGAGAGTTGACCAATTGGCGGAGTTCCTTCTCCTCCTCCGGCGTCAATTGGATGGGGTACTTGGGCTGAGGTCCTGGCATCGTTCACCTCCTGGCCCAAGTATACCCCATCTGGCCGGCTAGTCAAGACTAGGAACACATTTACGCAAAGCTGTACTTAGTCCTCGGTCCTCAGTCCACGGTCCACAGTCCGTCGCTAAGCCGCTATGCCGCCAGCCGCTAAGCCGCTGCCCCCTGCCCCTTGCCCCTCGGCCCTCGTTACCTCATCCCTCATCCCTCATCCCCCCTTTGCGCAGGGCTCCCCTCTGGGCTATAATCGTAGCAGGAGATCGTTCCCCTATCCCCGGAAGCCGAGGAGGAGCCGATGGCCAAACACGTCTTCGTCACCTGCCCCCACTGCGGACACCGGAACGCCTACACACTGGAGGAGATGGACCGCCGGGCGACCGTCTACCGCTTGGAGGAGGCGGGCCGGAGCGAGACCTACCGCGTCACCTGCAAGGAGTGCGGCCGGCCCATCACCTTCTCCCTCGCGGAGGTGAGCGATGGGCAGCGATGAGCCCTTGGAGGTCCTGGGCCGACCCCCGACCCCCGACGAGGAGGCGCTGGTCGCCCACTTCGCCGAGATGGAGAAGCGCTCTCTGGAGGTCCTGGACGCCGGCGCACGGCAGATCATCACGCTGGTGACGGGGCTGCTGGGCCTCTTCCTGGGGCTGCTCTCCCTGGGAGACGCCCCCGCCTACCTGGCCTACGGAGAGGTGCGGGGGCTGGGCCTGGTCATCGTTGTCGCCTACGGCGCGGCCCTCGGCTGCGCCCTCGCCGCCGTCCTCCCCCGGCCCTACACCTTCCGCCGTCACAGCCTGACCCAGATGCAGGACCGGTGGGAGGCGATGCAGCGGACCAAGGCCCGCTGGCTGAACCGGGCCTCCTGGGCCTTCGGGGCCGGCACCCTGCTCCTGATCCTGCTCTTGGCCGACCTGCTGCTCTTCCGCCTGTGATGCCCCCACGATGAGGAGCCGCTTATGCTGGAACTGACCCTGACCCCCACCGGCGTCAACCAGGTCCGGGTAGCCGTGAACGGCACCCCGGCCCACCGCTTCGACCTGGGCGCGATCGCCCCGACCGCCGAGGGAGGGCGGGTGATCCCGGACGACCCCGCCGCCTACGGCCGGGCCCTCTACGCCGCCCTCTTCCCCCCCGACGGCCCCGCCGCCGAGGCGCTGACCGCCCTCCCCGCCGCCCCCGACCCCCGGGCCACCCTCCTCCTCGTCCTGGACCACCCCGTCCTCGACGCCATCCCCTGGGAGCTCCTCCACGACGGTGCCCGCTTCCTGGCCCTGGACTTCTACCTCCTGCGGGGCCTCCCCCCTGACCGACGCCGGGCCGCCTGGTCGGAGGCCCGCCTGGAGCGCCTGCCCATCCTCTTCCTCCCCGCCTCCCCCCTCCTCTCCCTCCAGGGGGAGCCGGAGGAACGGCCCCTGGCCGTCCTGGAGGAGTGGGAGGCGCTGCGGGAGGCCATCGCCGGCCTGGACGCCCCCTACGACCTGGTCCAGGTCCTCCCCCCCACCCTGGACGCCCTGGATGAGGCCCTGGCCGACGTCGCCACCGGCATCGTCCACTTCGCCGGCCACGGCACCGTGACCGAGGAGGGGGCCTTCCTGCTCTTCGAGCAGCCCAACGGCGCTTCCCACCCCGTTCCCGCCGACCACTTCGTCCGCCGGGTGCGGGGCAAGGCCCGCCTGGTCTTCCTCAACGCCTGCCTCACCGCCGCCCCCGCCCGCACCGACCTGGCCGGCCTGGCCCGTGCCCTCGTCGCTCAGGGCATCCCCTACGCCCTGGGGATGCAGTTCACCGTTCCCGACGCCACCGCCCGCCGCTTCGCCGCCCGCTTCTACACCTACCTGGCCCGGAGCCACCCCGTCGAGGAGGCGGTCCGCCGGGCCCGGATGGCCCTGGAGGAGGAGCCCCTGCTGATGGCCATCCCCGTCCTCTACACCGGCCTCTCTCGCCCCCGGGCCCGGTTCCCCCTGGCCGAGGGGCAGGCCCGGGTGCGGACGCCCCCGCCCCCGCCGGAGCGGGTGGACCTGAGCGACCTCCCCCCCGTGGAGGGGGAGTTCGTCGGACGGCAGCGGGAGCTGGTGGATCTGGGCGACCTCCTCACGGGCGAGGCCCGCCCGCCGGCGATCACCATCCACGGCGGCGGGGGGATGGGCAAGACCGCCCTGGCGCGGGAGGCGGCCCGCCGCTTCGCCTGGGCCTTCCCCGACGGCGTCCTGACCCTCTCCCTGGAGCGGCTCCCCTCCCCGGAGCGGCTCCTGACCCGCCTGGGCGACTTCCTGGGGCTCCCCCGCGACCCGGAGGAGCCGGTGCGCCGGTGGCGCCACCGGGTGGAGGAGGCGCTGCGGGCCCGCCGCCTCCTCCTGGTGGTGGACAACGCGGAGACGCTGGTGAGGGCGGTGGAGGGGGAGAGGGGGGAGGAGGGGGGCGCCGAGGAGCAGGAGGAAAGGGCCAGGGCCCGGGCCATCGGCGGCCTGCTGCGCCGGGCCGTGGGGGGCAAGACCACCCTGCTCCTGACGGGGCGGGCGGTGGTGGGCCTGCCGAGGGAGGAAGTCGTGCCCCTGACCGGCCTCACCCCCTCGGCGGGGGCCCGCCTCTTCGCCCAGCACGCCGGGACGGGCCGGGAGCGGGCGGACCGGGCGGAGATGGAGGCGCTGAGCCGGCAGGTGGGGGGCCACCCCCTGGCCCTGCGCCTCCTGGCCGCCGCCTTCGAGGACTTTCCCCGGTCGCTGGCCGACTTCCGGAAGGGGTTGGCCGCCCGGCTGCCCACGGTGGAGGACCCCTGGAGCGAGGAGGCCCGCCACGAGAGCCTCTGGGCCTGCTTCGACTACTCCTACGAGGCGCTGCCCCGGGAGCTGCAGGAGCGCTTCCCCCGCCTGGCCCTCTTCACCGCCCCCTTCCCCCCGGAGGTGGTGGCGGCGGTCCTGGGGGAGGCGGAGGAGGCGGTGGGGGAGTGGCTGCACCGGCTCTGGCGCCGGGGGATGGTGGAGCGGGTGAAGGTGGTGGACCCGACGGGGTGGGCGCTGCTCTACCGGCTGCACCCCACGCTGGGGGCCTACGCCGAGGCGAAGGCGGGGGAGGCGGTGCTGGCCCCCCTGCGCCCCGCCTTTGGCGAGGCCTACGCCGCCCTGGCCGCCCACGCCTACGGCACCATCTGGCAGAAGCCGGTGCTGGCCCAGGTGGTGCAGCGGATGCTGCCGGACCTGGAGCGGGCGGTGGGATGGGTGGAGGACGAGGGGCGGGCCTCGGCCTTTCGCTTCCACCTGGGCTGGCTGCTGCGCCACTACGGCGACCTGGAGGGGGCGATGGGCCTCTACCGGGAGGCGCTGGAGATTGACGGGAGCCTGGGGGACCAACGGGGCCGGAGCGCCACCCTCCACGTGATGGCCGGCATCCTCGCCCAACGGGGCGACCTGGAGGGGGCGATGGGCCTCTACCGGGAGGCGCTGGAAATCGTCGAGCGCCTGGGGGACCAACGGGGCCGGAGCGCCACCCTCCACGAGATGGCCGGCATCCTCGCCGATCGGGGCGACCTGGAGGGGGCGATGGGCCTCTACCGGGAGGCGCTGGAAACCCTGGAGCGCCTGGGGGACCAACGGGGCCGGAGCGCCACCCTCCACGCGATGGCCGGCATCCTCGCCGATCGGGGCGACCTGGAGGGGGCGATGCGCTTCTACCGGGAGTCGCTGGAGATTGACGAGCGCCTGGGGGACCAACAGGGCCGGAGCGCCACCCTCCACGAGATGGCCTACATCCTGCGGGTGCGGGGCGACCTGGAGGGGGCGATGGGCCTCTACCGGGAGGCGCTGGAGGTCGCTGAGCGCCTGGGGGACCAACGGGGCCGGAGCGCCACCCTCCACGAGATGGCCGGCATCCTCGCCCAACGGGGCGACCTGGAGGGGGCGATGGGCCTCTACCGGGAGTCTCTGGCGATCAAGGAGCGCCTGGGGGACCAACAGGGTATGGCGATCACCCTAGGGATGATGGGCCAAACCCTGTGGGCGATGGAGCGTCACGCCGATGCGCTCCGCGCTCTGGTCTCCGGTCTGGCCCTACTCCAGCGTTTGGGCATCGAGCCCCAAACCCAACGGGCGATGGCCGAAGTGCTGATCCGCTGGCGGCAGGAGTTGGGGCCGGAGCGGTTCGACCCCCTCTGGCAGGAGGCGACCGGCCAACCCCTTCCCCCCTGGCTCCGGGAGCCGCCCGGCGGGGGGAGGCACCGAGGGCCGAGGCACTGAGGGGCGAGGGGCGAGGGGCGTAGTGGCTAGCGGCGTAGTGGTTAGCGGCATAGCGGCGTAGCGGCGTAGCGGCATAGCGGCTGGCGGCATAGCGGCATAGCGATGGACTATGGACCGAGGACTGAGGACTGAGGACCAAGGACTACTCGACCACCCGACCAAGTGACCACCCGACCAAGCGACCAAGTACGGACTGAGGACTGCGGACTGTGAACTGTGGACTGCGTTGGGCACCGGCGGGTGGAAGTGGTATACTTCTACCGCGGATTGTCCGTCTGGATTCGGCACAGAACGGTGTTCGTTTGAGTTTTTCGGATGAGGAGCGGGCAATGGGTATGGCCGTTAAGCCCCTACCGGAACTCGTCAAAGAGCTACCGCCCTATGCGCAGAGGGTGGTCAGGGATTTTGTGGAATTTCTTCTGATGAAGCACCGCCCGAAAGCGGGCAGGAAGCTCCGCCAAGATTGGGCCGGCGTCCTGCGGGATTACCGCGATCAGTACACTGCGCTCGAACTCCAACGGAAGGCGTTGGAATGGCGGAGTAGGGGGAGGCACCGAGGGCCGAGGCACTGAGGGGCGAGGGGCGAGGGGCGTAGCGGCCTAGCGGCCTAGCGGCTAGCGGCCTAGCGGCATAGCGATGGACTATGGACTGAGGACTGAGGACTGAGGACTGTGGACTGCGTCCGACCGCCGACGACCGACCGCGGACCGCCGATCGAGCGGCATAGCGACGGACTATGGACCGAGGACTGAGGACTGTGGACTGTGGACTGCGTCCGACCGCGGACCGCCGATCGAGCGGCATAGCGGCTTAGCGGCGGACTGAGGACCGAGGACTGAGGACCGAGGACTACGTCTCCCATCCGCTCAATCCGTTCTCAAATCCGCTGACAGCTATCCGTTCCAGGGCGGCATAGCGGCTGGCGGCATAGCGGCCCGGCGGGGGGAGGCACCGAGGGCCGAGGCACTGAGGGGCAGGGGACGAGCGGCGTAGCGGCGTAGTGGTTAGCGGCATAGCGGCGTAGCGGCTAGCGGCCTAGCGGCTAGCGGCCTAGCGGCATAGCGATGGACTATGGACCGAGGACTGAGGACTGAGGACTGAGGACTACTCGACCAAGCGACTAGATGACCAAGCGACCAAGTGCGGACTGAGGACTGTGGACTGTGGACTGTGGACTAAATAGGCACAGAAAGCCCTTCGCCGGGGGTGTAGCAGACGGGGGCCAGCGAGGGGAAGGTTCCCGCGTCCAGCTCCTCGGGGAGGGCCTTCACGAACTCCCAGAAGGCCGCCTGGGCCCGGGTGAAGGGCCGGCTCCGATTGCGCACCAGGTAGATCTCCCGGCGTAGGTCCAGCCCCTCGACGGCAACCTCCACCACCTGCCCCAAGGCCAACCCCTGGGCCACGGCGATCCGCGAGACGAAGGCGACGCCGATCCCCTCGGCCACCGCCCGCCCAATGGCCTCGGCGCTGCCCAGAACCATCGCCACCTGGAGCATGTCCGGCGAGATGTCGTGCTCCAACAGCCCCTCCAGCAGCACCTCCCGCGTTCCCGCCTCCTCCTCCCGCAGGATCATCGGCTCGTCCAGCAGGTCATCGGGGAAGACCCGCCGGTAGCCGGCCCAGGGGTGGTCCGCCGGCACGATCAGGATCACCTCGTCGGTGAAGAAGTGCTGGTACTCCAGGTCTCGATGCTCCACCCGCTTGCTGCTCACGCCGAAGCCGAGCCGCCCGTCCAAAAGCCGGTCCAGCACCTCCCGCCGGGCGTGGATGTGGACGTTGACGCGGACGTTGGGGTAGCGGGCGCGGAAGCGGGCGATGAGGCCGGGGAGCAGGTAGCGCCCCGAGGAGGTGGAGCAGCCGATGGTCATCTCCCCCACCACCGCCCCTTGCAGCGAGGCCATCGTCTCCTCCAGCCGCTTGGCCGCCACCAGCAGCTCCCGGGCCATCGGCACCAGGACCTGGCCCGCCTCGGTCAGGCGCACGCAGTGACCATCCCGCCGGAAGAGCCGGGTGCCGAACCGCTCTTCTAACCGGCGGATGGTCTGGCTCACCGCCGGCTGCGAGAGGTGCAGCCGCCGCCCCGCCTCGCTGAAGTTGCAGGTCTCCGCCGCTGCCAGGAAGACGGCCAGGTCATTCAGGTTGAGCATCACTCCCCTCCCCTCTCATAATTTCCCCTTATGGCAACTCCATAACCGGACCCAATGGAGATATGTGACAAACATCACTATACGATTATAGGCCCCTGTGGTACAAAGGGCAAGGGTTGAATGTCACCCTTTCCGTCGGACATTCATCCCCTCGTTGCCCCCCGATGGGGAGGCGTTTCCCGACCCCGGAGGTCCGACCCGGAGAACGCAGAGCACGCTAGAGCACACTGAGGAGGAGAAGCCAATGAAGCGGAGATCGTGGACCCTGATCCTGCTCGCCCTAATCCTCGTCTTCACCGCCGGGTGTGGTCAGGCAGCCCCGACGCCGACGGCGACGCCGGTGCCTCCCACGCCCACGTCGCCCCCGCCGACGGCGACGCCGATGCCCACCCCCACGCCGGTTCCGCCGACGCCGACGCCACCCCCGCCCACGCCGACGCCGGTGCCTCCCACCCCCACCCCCAAGCCGGAGGTTGATGCCTTCGGCGCGGTCCTGGAGGCGGTGGCCACCTACCTCTCCTCGGACAAGCCGCCGGTCATCAAGGCCCAGGACCTCTACGAGATCCTGAACGACGGCGACGAGAGCAACGACCCCTTCATCCTGTCGGTGCGCAAGCCGGAGGACTACGCCAAGGGGCACATCCCCGGGGCCGTCAACATCCCCTGGAAGGCTCTGGCCGACCCGGAGAACCTGGCGAAGCTGCCCACGGACCGGCCCATCGTCGTCTACTGCTACACGGGCCACACGGGGGCCATCGCCACGACGGCCCTCAACCTCCTGGGCTACGATGCGACGAACTTGCTCTTCGGGATGATGGGCTGGACGAAAGACGACGACGTGCTGGCCAAGCCACGCTTCAACCCCGAAACCCAGCCCGACTACCCCCTTGAGACGGAGCCCAACGAGCCCACGGAGACCTACGAGCTGCCTAAGCCTCGGGTGGGCGGCGAGGTGCCGGCCGAGATGGTCCGGGCGGCCGTGGCCGCCTACCTGTCCTCGGACAAGCCGCCGGTCATCAAGGCCCAGGACCTCTACGACATCTTGAACGACGGCGACGAGAGCAACGACCCCTTCATCCTGTCGGTGCGCAAGCCGGAGGACTACGCCAAGGGGCACATCCCCGGAGCCGTCAACATCCCCTGGAAGGCCCTGGCCGACCCGGAGAACCTGAAGAAGCTGCCCACGGACCGGCCCATCGTGGTCTACTGCTACACGGGCCACACCGGGGGCATCGCTACTACCATCCTGAACACCCTGGGCTACGATGCGACGAACCTGCTCTTCGGGATGATGGGCTGGACGAAGGACGACGACGTGCTGGCCAAGCCGCGCTTCAACCCCGAAACCCAGCCCGACTACCCCGTCGAGAGCGGCGCGGCGGCCAGTGCCTTCGAGGTCGTCCGACAGGCCGCCGAGGCCTACCTGACTTCGGACAAGCCGCCGGTCATCAAGGCCCAGGCCCTCTACGACATCTTGAACGACGGCGACGAGAGCAACGACCCCTTCATCCTGTCGGTGCGCAAGCCGGAGGATTACGCCAAGGGGCACATCCCCGGGGCCGTCAACATCCCCTGGAAGGCCCTGGCCGACCCGGAGAATCTGGCGAAGCTGCCCAAGGACAAGCCCATCGTGGATTACTGCTACACGGGCCATACCGGGGCGGTGGCTGCGACGGCCCTGAACCTGATGGGCTACGATGCGACGAACCTGCTCTTCGGGATGATGGGCTGGACGAAGGACGACGATGTGCTGGCGAAGCCGCGCTTCAACCCCGAAACCCAGCCCGACTACCCCCTCGAGACGGAGCCCAACGAGCCCACGGAGACCTACCCCTTCCCGGATCTGGAGGTGAGCGGGGATACCCCCGAGGAGATCGTCCGGGCCGCCGTGGATGCTTACCTCTCCTCGGACAAGCCACCGGTCATCAAGGCCCAGGACCTCTACGACATCTTGAACGACGGCGACGAGAGCAATGACCCCTTCATCCTGTCGGTGCGCAAGCCGGAGGATTACGCTAAGGGGCACATCCCCGGGGCCGTCAACATCCCCTGGAAGGCCCTGGCCGACCCGGAGAACCTGAAGAAGCTGCCGCCGGATCAGCCCATCGTGGTCTACTGCTACACGGGCCACACCGGGGGCATCGCCACCACCGTCCTGAACGTCCTGGGCTACGACGCGACGAACCTGCTCTTCGGGATGATGGGCTGGACGAAGGACGACGACGTGCTGGCGAAGCCGCGCTTCAACCCCGAAACCCAGCCCGACTACCCTGTGCAGCAGTAGGGTAGCTTGACGCCGGAATCCCGTTCGGACACGAACCCCACGGAAAAGCCGGGGGAAGGGGGGCCGACCGGACTCCCCTCCCCCGGCCGGTGAGGAGGCAGTCAATGCAGCGAGGAATGCGGATGCCCCGTTGGCGTTGGGGCGGGTGGATCGCCCTGGTGGTCATCGTTCTGGTGCTGGCCGGCGGGGCGGTCTGGTGGACGGGAGGCCCGAGGTCTGCGCCTGCCCAAGCTTGGGGCCGCCCGGCTGCCGGGGCGGACCTCCCGGCCCCCCAACCCGACGGCCGCTTGGGCGTCCGGCCCTCCTCCGACGAGGCGGGGGGGGCAGGGCCCTCGGCCTTGGCCTCGGCCCCCCAAGGGGAGATGTCCTCCCAGGCCCCTCCGCCGGACGCCACGCCGACGCCCGTTCCCTCCTCTGAGAACTGCGTCACCTGTCACACGGACAAGGAGCGGTTGAAGGAGCTGGCCGAGGAGCCGGAGAAGCCCAAGTCGGAGATGACCTCGGGGGAGGGGTGAGCAGGAGGGCTACCTCCGTTGGAGGTATGGCAGAAGGTCTTGGTGGATCCGGAGTTCCTGGAGGATGTGCACAGCGAGCCGGGGTGCATCGCCTGCCACGGCGGGACCCCCGACACCGATGACAAGGAGGCCGCCCACCAGGGGCTCCTGCCCAAGGCGGGCCAGGAGCCGGAGCGGGCCTGCGGCACCTGCCACGTGGGGCTGGTCCGGCAGGCGCGGGAGGGGCTGCACCGGATGCTGTGGGGCTATCAGGCCGTGCTGGAAGCCCGAGGCGCTGACTTCACCGATCCGGCGACGGTCCGGGCCTATCAGACCCACTGCATCGGGTGTCACGCCGACTGTGGGGATTGCCACGTCAGCCGGCCCCGCGCCCTGGAAGGAGGGCTCATCGCCGGACACAAGGTGAAGCGGGTGGCTTCCGTCTTCACCACCTGCGGCGGCTGCCACAGCGCTCGCATCAACGACGAGTACAAGGGCAAGCACGAGGGCATCCCCGCCGACGTGCACTGGGAGCGGGAAGGGATGCCCTGCACCCGCTGCCACACCCTGGAGGAGTACCACTACGGCGGGCACGGCACCCGCTACGCCGGCGCTCCCCGTCCTTCCTGCACCGAGAGCGGTTGCCACGACACCGTGCGGGTGGGTGACGGGATCACCCAGCACGACGAGACCCACCTGGAGGGCCTGGACTGCCAGGTCTGCCACGCCGCAGGCCCCTACAAGTCCTGCTTCAACTGCCACGTGGGCCGGGACGACAAGGGGCTTCCCTACTTCACCTCGGACCCCTCGGCCCTGACCTTCAAGATCGGGCGCAACCCGGTGAAGAGCCCGGAGCGGCCCTGGAACTACGTCCTCCTGCGCCACGTGCCGACCACGGCGGACCTCTTCGGCTACTACGGGGAGGACCTGCTCCCCGGCTACGACAACCTGCCCACCTGGAAGTACACGACGCCCCACAACACGCGCCGCATCACGCCCCAGAACGAGCGCTGCAACGCCTGCCACGGCCAGACGGCGCTCTTCCTGACGGAGGCGGATGTCGCGCCGGAGGAGCGGGCCGCCAACCGCGACGTCATCGTCACCGAGGTCCCGGAGCCGGTGGAAGAGGAGGTGCAGCCATGAGCCTGCGACGTTGGGGGGTCGTGGTGGGGATCGTCCTGGCGCTGCTGGGGCTGTCGGTCCGGGCCGTCGGCGCCGAGGGGCCGCCGCCGGTGGCCGACCCGCCGCCGATGGACGACCAGGTCTGCCTGGCTTGCCACGAGAAGGAGGGGCTGACGATGGTGCTCCCCTCCGGGGAACTGCTCCCGGTCACCGTGGACGCCGAGGCGCTGCGCATCTCCGCCCACGGCGATCACGCCAGCCAGGAGGTGCACTGTCAGGACTGCCACAGCGACCTGTGGGGGTATCCCCACGGCGACCCGCCGGTCCAGGACTACCGAGACCTGGTCATCTACTACAGCCAGTCCTGCGCCAACTGCCACGAGGAGGAAGCCCAGAAGCGGGTGGACAGCGTGCACGCCCGGGCGATGGCCGCCGGGGTCCGGGAGGCGGCGACCTGCGTGGACTGCCACGGCGGCCACGACGTCCGCTGGATCGCCCGCGAGAAGCACCCGGAGGTTCCCCGCACCCTGGCCGTCGAGGTCTGCCACCGGTGCCACAGCGGGATCTACGAGGAGTACCGCCGCAGCATCCACGGTCGGGACCTCTACGAGGGGAACAAGGTGGTGCCCAACTGCATCACCTGCCATCCGGCCCACACCATCGAAGACCCGCGCACGCTGGCCTTTCGCTTGAAGTCGCCCCAGCTCTGCGGCCAGTGCCACGCCGACAAGAAGCTGATGGCCCAGTACGGGATCTCCACGGCGGTCTTCGACACCTACGTGGCCGACTTCCACGGCACGACGGTGCTCATCTTCGAGAAGACGACCCCAGACCAGCCCACCAACAAGGCGGTCTGCACCGACTGCCACGGGGCCCACGCCATCCTCACGCCGGAGGAGGCCGGCTACGTGGGCGTGAAGTCCAACCTGGTCGAGACCTGCCGCCAATGCCACCCCGACGCCTCGGCCAGCTTCGCCAACAGTTGGGTAGGGCACTACCGCCCCGATTGGGGGAGTTACCCCATCGTGACGGGCGTCACCTGGTTCTACCGAATCCTGATCCCGACGGTCCTGGGTTTCTTCCTGCTCTACATCGCCCTGGACGTCCAGCAGCGCTTGCGGAAGCGGCTGAGGAGGGCTAGGTCATGACCACACGCCGTTATCTCCGCTTCTCCCTCTCGGATCGGGTGCAGCACTTGCTGCTGATGCTTTCCTTCACCATTCTGGCCATCACCGGCCTGCCCCAGAAGTACCCGGACACCGGCTGGGCGGTGGCCATCTTCCGGGCGCTGGGGGGGATCGAGCAGACCCGCGTCATCCACCACACCGCCGCCGTTGTCCTGGTCCTGGTCTCCATCTACCACCTGGTCGTGGTCGGGTACCGCATCTACGTGCTGCACCAGTCGCCCACCATGCTGCCGGCCCGCAAGGACGTGGCCGACTTCGTCCAGGCGGTGAAGTACAGCCTGGGGCTCGTCGCCCATCCGCCCCGCTTCGAGCGCTACAACTTCGTCGAGAAGCTGGAGTACTGGGCGGTGGTGTGGGGCACCGCGCTGATGGCCCTCACCGGCTTCATCCTGTGGAACCCCATCGTCGCCACCCGCTTCCTGCCGGGGGAGTTCGTTCCGGCTGCCAAGACCGCCCACGGGATGGAGGCCCTCCTGGCCGTGCTTTCCATCTTGACCTGGCACTCCTACTTCGTCCACCTGCGCCACTTCAACACCAGCATCTTCACCGGCTACCTGGACGAGGAGGCGATGCAGGAGGAGCACGCGATGGAGCTAGAGCGCCTGCGGCGGGGCGAGGTCCATCGGCCCCCGCCTCCCGACCGGCGCTGGGCCCGGGAACGGCGCTACGTTCCCGTCGCCACCCTCCTCGCCGTCCTCCTGCTCGTGGGCATCTGGCGCTTCCTGACCATCGAGGAGACGGCCATCACGACGGTGCCCCGGCGGGCCGCCGAGGTGGAGCCCTACCAGCCGGTGGTCCTGGAGACGCTCCCCCGAGTCGCCGCCATCACCCCAACGCCGCCTCCCCGGCTGCTCACCCCGCCCACCCCCACGCCGATGCCCATCACCGCCCACGGCGTCGAGGGGGAGATGGCCCGGTGCGAGCTCTGCCACGGCGTGGACGGCCTCATCGCCCCCGCGCCGCTGGACCACAAGGGGTGGCCGTTGGATGGATGCCTCACCTGCCACGAGGCCAAGGGAGGTGAGCGATGAGCGGAACGAAGGGACGGTGGTTGCAAGGAGTGTTGGGGGGGCTCCTCGGCCTGGTGCTGGTGCTGCTCCTGGTCAACGTGGCCTATGCCGACCCGCCGGAGCCCCACCGGTACATCGAGGAGTACACGGGGCCGGAGACCTGTGAGGTCTGCCATCCCGGGGCGACGGAGGAGGTCCTCCACAGCGTCCACTACACCTGGGAGGAGAAGCTGGACCACTACAGCCCCATCCCGGCCTCCATCGCCCGGATCAACTGGCTGGGCCTCCTGAACCCCGAGCTGGGCATCCCCGGGGGCTGTGGGCGCTGCCACCCTGGGGGGGGACCGCTGCCCAAGGACCCCGATGCCGTGCCGCCGGAGGAGCGGGCGATGGTGGACTGCCTCATCTGCCACTCCCCCGTCTATGACCTGGGGGTCCGCTTCCCCCAGAAGGACGAGGCGGGGCGGTGGGTGCTGCCCCAGGACCGGAGCCTGGGGGCGGCCCGGAATGCCCAGCGTCCGACGGCAGAGACCTGCCTGCGCTGCCACTTCAACGTGGGCGGGGGAGCGCTCCTGAAGCGGGGGGTGGACTTCGCGCCCATCGCCGACAAGCACGGCGAGAGCAGCAAGGGGGACGTGCACGCCGATGCCGGCATGGTCTGTGTGGATTGCCACCGGGCCGAGAAGCACCGGATCCTAGGCTACGGCCCCACCCTGTGGAGCCGGGACCGCCCGGAGGAGCGCCTGCGGTGCGAGGGGTGCCACGGGGACGCACCCCACACCAACGTGCTGCTCAACGACCACACCCGGCTGGACTGCCGCACCTGCCACATCGTGGGCACCGGCGGGCTGGTCTACCGGGATTGGACGGCCCCGTCCCGCCACGATCCGGTCAACGACCTCTACTGGCCGGTGAGCAAGGTGGAAGAGCCCAACGCGATCCCGCCCGTCTACCGCTGGTACAACGGGCAGCCGACCAAGCCGGGGCAGCCCTGGCCGGGCAGCCGGGACGACGAATCGGCCCGCATCCAGCCCTTCAAGCCCTACACCGCCGTGATCCCGGTGGACGCGATGAGCGGCCAGCCTCTCCCCCTGAAGCTGGGCATCTTCTTCACCCAAGGCGATTTGGAGAAGGCCATCAGGGTGGGGGCGCGGGAGGCGGGGGTGGCCTACAGCGGCTCCTGGGAGCCGAAGGAGGTGACTATCTACCTCCAGATCAGCCACGGCATCGTGGGCGGGGAAGACGCCCTTCCCTGCACGGCCTGTCACGGCCCCCACCACCGGGTGGACTTCGCAGCGCTGGGCTACACCGAGGAGGAGGTGGCGAAGTTGACCGCCTTCGGCTCCTCGAACCCGGCGAACCGGGGGCCGCTGCGCATCCAGGTGGTGATGCCTCCGCCAACCCCCCTGCCGGCGCCGGCGGTGCTCCAGGGCGAGGTGACCGTCCCTCCGCCTAAGGGGGTTCGCCTGGGGTGGCACCCTCTGCTGGTGGCGGCAGTCGTCGTCGTCATCTTCGCCCTGGCCGGCCTCTGGTTGTGGCGACGACGCCCGGCCGTTCCGTAGGTCTGTGCCTTCCTTCTCCCCAACCGCCTGTGGCCTCCCTAAACGTCCAGGTGCCGGGCCTCGCGGAGAATGCCCGGCACCTGGCTTCTGCCTTAAACGGAGGACGCCTTCACCTCCGCCTGCCATCGCCTGTCCAGACAACGGAGCCAGCATCCCACGGCCAGGACGATCGCCAGCGGGAGGCCCAGCCGCAGGACGAGGCCGATCACGACCGAGACAACCACCTTCCACACCATCGTACACCTCCTTTCTCCCCCTGATCACCAACCATCCCCACTTCTAGCTTATCACCTTTGGCAGCGGCTGTCCATCCAGTAATTCCCCCATTTTTCCCGTGGGGTGACCGCCTATGCGAACAACACCCTAGGGGAGTTCGCCCGGAAAGACGCTTGCGTCGGGGTGGGGATGATGTTACAATTCCCGCAGCGCCGGCCGCAGTCCGCAGTTTGGTCGGGTGGTCGGGTGGTCGCTTGGTCAAGTGGTCGGGTGGTCACGTGGTCGCTTGGTCCGCAGTCCGCAGTCCACAGTCCTCAGTCCGTGGTCGGCGGTCGTATCCGGCCCTCGGTCCGCTGCTAGGCCGCTAGGTCGCCAGGCCGCTAGGCCGCTTGATCGGCGGTCGGCGGTCAGCCGTCGGCGGTCTCGCTTGGTCGCTTGGCCCTTGCCGCTTGCCCCCTGCCGCTTGCCCCTTGCCGCTTGCTCCTTGCTCCTTGCGCGGGAGGCGGGATGATGCTACAATCTTCTGCACTGCCGATTCCGGGAGCGACACACCGATGAGAGGAGGAATGCCGTGGGCCGGGCGGACATTGGGGGCAAGTACGTGCTGGCCGGCGAGCCGACGGAGTGGGCCCGCTGGCTGCTGGGGGACGAGACCATCCGGGTCGAGGAGCGGCTGTCGGGAGAGTTCCAGTTCCTGACGCGCCACAGCGATGAGGTGCTGCGAGCCCAAGGGCGGGAAGGCCCCTTCGTCCTGGTGGTCGAGGTCCAACTGCGGGCGGACAAGCGGATGCCCCGGCGGATGCAAGCCTACGCGGCGCTGGCCGAGGATCGGTACGATCTGCCGGCCTACCCGCTGGTGCTCTACCTGCTGCCGCCGGGGGAGGGGGTAGCATTGCCAGACCGGTACCATCAGGAGTTTATGGGCTTGACGGCCCATCGAGACTTCCAGGTGGTGCGGGTGTGGGAGTTGGAGGCGGAGCGGGTGGTGGCGGCGGGGGTGGTGGGGCTGGTGCCCTTCGTGCCGCTGATGCGGGGGGCGGACGAGGGGGTGATCCGGCGGGGGGTGGAGGTGTTGCGGGAGCGGGGGGTGGGGGAGGAGGTCGAGGCGGCGCTGGCCTTGTTTGCCAGCTTCGTGATGGAGCCGGAGCAAGTGCGGCAGATTGTGAGGTGGGATATGGCGGTTCTGAAGGAATCTCCTTGGTACAAGCAGATTCTGGAAGAGGGGCTGCAAGAAGGGCGGCGGCTGGGGCTCCAAGAAGGGCTTCAGCAGGGCCTTCAGCAGGGGCTCCAGCAGGGGCTTCAGCAGGGCCTCCAGCAGGGGCTTCAGCAGGGGCTCCAGCAGGGCCTTCAGCAGGGGCTGCTGGAGGGCCGGCGGGAGGACATCCTGCACCTGCTGCGGGTGCGGTTTGACCCGACGGGACCGGCGTTGGAGCCCATCGCCGAGCGGCTGGCCGAGATCGAGGACGCTGTCCTGCTCCAGGACCTGCTGGTGGAGGCGGCGCAGGCGGAGAGCCTGGAGGCTTTTCAGAAAGGGCTCCAACGGCTGTTGGGGGCCTCATCGGGGTAGGAGTGCAGTCCGCAGTCCGCAGTCCACGGTCCTCGGTCCGCTGTTTGGTCGGGTGGTCGCTTGGTCAAGTGGTCAGGTGGTCACGTAGTCGCTTGGTCCGCTGTCCTCAGTCCACAGTCCTCAGTCCACTGCTAGGCCGCTATGCCGCTATGCCGCCAGCCGCTTGGCCGCTTGGCCCCTGCCCCTTGCGCGGGAGGCGGGATGATGCTACAATCTTCTGCACTGCCGATTCCGGGAGCGACACACCGATGAGAGGAGGAAGATTGTGGGCCGGGCGGACATTGGGGGCAAGTACGTGCTGGCCGGCGAGCCGACGGAGTGGGCCCGCTGGCTGCTGGGGGACGAGACCATCCGGGTCGAGGAGCGGCTGTCGGGAGAGTTCCAGTTCCTGACGCGCCACAGCGATGAGGTGCTACGAGCCCAAGGGCGGGAAGGCTCCTTCGTCCTGGTGGTCGAGGTCCAGTTGCGGGCGGACAAGCGGATGCCCCGGCGGATGCAAGCCTACGCGGCGTTGGCGGAGGATCGGTACGATCTGCCGGCCTACCCGCTGGTGCTCTACCTGCTGCCGCCGGGGGAGGGGGTAGCATTGCCGGACCGGTACCATCAGGAGTTTATGGGCTTGACGGCCCATCGGGACTTCCAGGTGGTGCGGGTGTGGGAGTTGGAGGCGGAGCGGGTGGTGGCGGCGGGGGTGGTGGGGCTGGTGCCCTTTGTGCCGCTGATGCGAGGGGCGGACGAGGGGGTGATCCGGCGGGGGGTGGAGGGGTTGCGGGAGCGTGGGGTGGGGGAGGAGGTCGAGGCGGCGCTGGCCTTGTTTGCCAGCTTCGTGATGGAGCCGGAGCAAGTACGGCAGATTGTGAGGTGGGATATGGCGGTTTTGAAGGAATCCCCTTGGTACAAGCAGATTCTGGAAGAGGGGCTGCAAGAAGGGCGGCGGCTGGGGCTCCAAGAAGGGCTTCAGCAGGGCCTTCAGCAGGGGCTCCAGCAGGGGCTTCAGCAGGGCCTCCGACAAGGGATCCTAGAAGGGCAGCGGGAAGCCATCCTGCACCTGCTGCGGGTGCGGTTTGACCCGACGGGGCCGGCGTTGGAGCCCATCGCCGAGCGGCTGGCCGAGATCGAGGACGCTGTTCTGCTCCAGGACCTGCTGGTGGAGGCGGCGCAGGCGGAGAGCCTGGAGGCTTTTCAGAAAGGGCTCCAACGGCTGTTGGGGGCCTCATCGGGGTAGAAGTGCGGTCCTCGGTCCTCAGTCCGCTGTTTGGTCGGGTGGTCGCTTGGTCAAGTGGTCAGGTGGTCACGTAGTCGCTTGGTCCGCTGTCCTCAGTCCACAGTCCTCAGTCCACTGCTAGGCCGCTATGCCGCTATGCCGCCAGCCGCTACGCCGCTTGATCGGCCGTCGGCGGTCGTATCCGGCCCTCGGTCCGTCGCCGAGTCGCCGAGTCGCCAGGCCGCCAGGCCGCTTGATCGGCGGTCGTTGATCAGCAGAAGGGTCAGGGAGGGCGGGAGCGATGCGCTTCAAGGTCCGGCCGGGGGACTTTCTGGTCGAGGAGCGGATACGCCTGCCTCGCTCCGCCGAGGGGCGCTACACCCTCTACCGGGTGCGGAAGTGGGGCCGGACGACGCTGCAGGTACGGGCGGCAATGGCCGCCGCCCTGGCGGTCCCTCCCTCGGCGCTGACCTTCCCGGCGCTGAAGGACCGAAACGCCATCGCCATCCAGTTCGCCAGCCTACGGGGGGAGGGGCCACCGGAGTTGCGGGGGGAAGGCTTCGTCGCCCGGCGGGTGGGGTGGGCCCGCCGCCCCCTCCGCCCCACCGATCTGGAGGGCAACCGCTTCACCCTGGTCTTGCGGGACCTGACCTCCGACGAGGTAGTCCGCCTGCCCCGCGCCCTGCGCCGGCGGAGCCGGATCGGCCTGCCCAACTACTTCGACGAGCAGCGCTTCGGCTCCCTCGCGCCGACCGCGCCGGCCCAGGGCCTGCCTCCCTTCATCGGTAAGGCGATCCTGCAACGCGACGCTCAGGCCGCTCTCCGCCTCTACCTGACCGTTCCCTTCGTGGGAGATCCCCCCGCCGTGCGGGCCTTCAAGGCCCAGGCTGCTGCCCATTGGCCCGACTGGGCGACCCTCTTCGCCCTGGCCCCCCGCCCTTCCAACTTCCGCAGCCTCCTCACCTTCCTCCAGGACCACCCCACCGACTTCCGACGCGCCCTGAACCTAATCCCGGACCGACTGCTGACCCTCTACCTGACGGCCTACCAGAGTGCCCTCTGGAACCGGCTGGTGGGCCGTTATCTGGAAGGACAGGGGAAACCCGAGGAGGGATGGTGGCGGCTGTCTATCGCGGGGGAGTCACTGCCCCTCTACGAGGCGCTGGCGGAGGAACGGGTGAGGGCGTGGGCCGACCTGCGGGTGCCCCTGCCCCACCGGCGGGCCGTCTACGACGATCCGGCGCTGGAAGCGGCCTTTCGGGCGGTGCTGGAGACCGAAGGGTTGGACCGGGAGGACCTGAAAGCCCGCCTGCTCCGCCGGGCTTACCTGCCCCGGGGCCGTCGGACTTTGCTTCTCTTCCCCCAGGGATTGCGGGTGGAGAGGGCTGAGGAGGACGAACGCTTCCCCGGCCGGCAGAAGCTGACCGTCCGCTTCACCCTGCCGCCGGGAGGCTACGCCACGCTGGTTCTCAAGGCTGTGGGGGGTCAGGGGGGGGCTCGGGCAGGGGCAGGGTGAAGGAGAAGGTGCTCCCGACCCCGACCTGGCTCTCCACGCTGATCTTGCCACCGTGGGCCTCGATGATCTCCTTGGTGATGGAGAGCCCCAGGCCCGTTCCCTGAGCATACCCCTCCGCATCGGCGACCCGGAAGAAGCGCTCGAAGAGGCGGGGCAGGTGCTCCTCGGGAATCCCCCGTCCCGTGTCGCTGACGGAGATGCGCACCTGTTTCTCTTCCAGCGTCACTGTCACCGTCACGCTCCCCTCAGGCTTGTTGTACTTGATGGCGTTGCTCAGCAGGTTGAGCATGACCTGATGGAGCCGCTGAGGGTCGCCGATGAGGGTGGGCAGCTCCTCGGGCAGGTGGAGGGAGATCCGCACTTGCTTCTCCTCGGCCTGGGGGCGGACCACGTTGACGGCGGTCTGGATGAGGCTGGGGAGGCTGACCGGTGATCGCGCCAGGTGGGCTCGCCCCGAAGCCAGCCGGGCCAGGTCCAGGAACTCGTTGGTCATCCGCGTCAGCCGCTGGGCTTCCTGGCGGATCGTCTCGACGAACTGGGCCTTCTGGGCCTCGGTGATGCGGTCGCTGAGGAGCAGGTCGGCGTAGGCGACGATGGCCGTTAGGGGGGTGCGCATCTCGTGGACCATCTCCGAGATGAGGTCCGACTGTTGGAAGAGCCGGGCGTTCTCGATGGCCACAGCCGCCTGGGCTGCCAGGGTGGTCAGGATGCTAACGTCTTCGTCGGTGAAGGTCTCTTCCTCCCCCTCTTTGTTCACCGCCTCCAACACGCCAATGACCTGATCCTTGAACTTTAGGGGGACGGCCAGGAGCTGACGGGTGGTGACCGAACTGACCTTGTCCGCCTGGGCGAAGAAGCGGGGGTCCTGCTGGGCGTCGTGAATCACCAAGGGCTCACCGTGGCGGACGACCCAGCCGGCGACGCTGCCGTTGAGGGGGACGGCCACCCGCTGGATCGCCTCGCTGCCCGGCCCGACAGCCGCCTCGAAGTAGAGGTCCCCGCTCCGCTTGTCCACCAGCAAGATGGAGCTGGCTTGGCTGCGGGTCAACTGACGGGCCGCCTCGACGATCTGGTCCAGCAACAGCGTCAGATCCAGTGTGGCGCTGAGGCTGCGGCTGATCTCCAGGAGGCGCTCATAGGAGGCGATTCGGGAAGCAGTTTGCTCGTCCAGCACGTTCTCTCCCATCTTATCTGGACTCTTGCTGCCGTTCCAACCCCAGGAGGGCGACGAGGCGGGGAAGCACGTAGGCCACGTCGGCGTGGATCACTACGTGGGCGATCTGGTCCAGGTAGGTGGTGCCCAGGTTGATCAGGATCAGGCGGGCACCGTGCTCCAGGGCCAGGAGAGGCAAGTCACCGGCCGGCGCGACCTCCAAGGAGGAGCCGGCCACCAGCATCAGATCGCTGGCGCGGACGGCCTGTTGGGCGGCGATCATCTCCCGCACCGGCAGTTGCTCGCCGAAGAGGATCACGTTGGGCTTGAGCACACCGCCGCAGATGGGGCAGCGGGGAACTTTCCCCTCCAGAAGGACCTGCTCCAGGAGGCTGTCGGTGGGCGTCGGGACGTAGCACTGGAGGCAGGTGGCTTCTCGGATGTGACCGTGGATTTCGTAGACGGTCTGGGAACCGGCCCGCTGGTGTAGCCCGTCAATGTTCTGCGTGATTACCGCCTTCAGCAGGCCCACCTCTTCCAGCCAGGCCAGAGCCCGGTGGGCCGGGTTGGGACGGGCCTCGAGGATGAGGCGGACCAGCGGCTGTACCCAGCGGAAGAAGCGCTCCGGGTGGCGCCGAAAGGCGTAGATGGTCGCCACTTCCATCGGGTCCACCTGCTCCCACAGGCCCGACTTCGGGCTGCGGAAGTCGGGGATGCCCGAGGGGGTGCTGATCCCGGCTCCGGTCAGGGCTACCACACGGCGGGCTTGACGTAGTAGCTCGGCCGCCCGCTCGATCTTCGCTTCCAGGTCTCTACCCGCGTCTGGCATCACAGGGGGTTCACTCCCTTGTCCACACCACACCCTTCTGACCGGTGGCTGTCAGAAGAGGCCCGGCTGGTGGGCTGAGGGCACCACCTGCACCCCCGCCGCCGCCTGATGGGCCAGGCGGGTGGGCTCCGGCAGTCGGTACTTCGTGCAGCAGCGCAGCACGATCTCCACCGCCGACTCCAAGCTGACCCGATGGCCGATGGAGACGAAGATAGGGCTCACGCCTGTCCGGCTGCGCACCACCATCCCGATCACCTCTTCACCCTCTAGCAGGGGGCTCCGATCGCCCCGCTCCGGCCCCGGCTCCTCGTAGTAACCGCAGAGCCGGCTCTTGGCGCAGCCAATGGCGGGGAGGTCCAGCAGGAGGCCCATATGGGTGGCGATCCCCATCCGGCGAGGGTGGGCCAGCCCATGGCCGTCAAAGATCATCAGGTCCGGCGTCTCGTCCAGCTCCTCCAACGCTGCCAGGATGGCTGGCCCCTCTCGGAAGGCCAGCAATCCGGGGATGTAGGGAAAGGTGACCGGCACATCCACCACCGTCTGGGCCAATGGGACCAGGTCGGGGAAGCTCAGGAGGACGATGGCGGCCCTGGCGATGGGTGTGGGAGACGACTTCTTGGGGAAGCTGACGTCAACGCCGGCAATCGTTCGGGGGGGGCTGTCGGGGCCGGTGACGATGACTTGGCGCCGGAGGCGGTTCTGAATTGCCTTTGCCTCCTCCAGTGTCACGTCCCAACGGTGGTGGCGATCGGCACGGACCTGCATGCTGGTCTCCAAGGGTGGTCTCTGGGTGGATCCTCGTTGCTCAAGTCGGTTCCCACAGGGGGAAGCTCTGCGCCTAGGGGACGTTGGCCGCGATATGGTCGGCCAGCTGGCGGAACTGAACCGCCAGCGGACTGTCAGGCTGAAACATCACGACGGGAATGCCCTGTTCGGCGGCCTGGAAAGCGAGTTCCGGGGCGGCCGGAATCAGGCCGACAACGGGGCATCCCAGCAGGTTCTCCACCGTCTCAGGGCTCAACGCAGTAGCAGCGTAACGCTGAAACAGGATGACCTGCACCCGTTCCAGTGGTAGAAGGGATTCTAGGTCGGTCAGGAGCGCCTGAGCCATCGCCATCGCGATGCGCTGCGGCTCCACAAGGATGAAGAGCCGGTCGCTGCGCTCGACCAGGTGGCGTTGCACCTCGTTCAGGCCGTTGCCTAGGTCCAGGAGCAGAAAATCCGCCTCGGTGGCCAGGTGCTCGAAGACGGCGTACAGGGTGCTTTCCAGGAGGGGACCTTCCCGGTCAATGGGCTCGATGGGGCTGGGCAGGACCTGGAGGCCGCTGCTATGGGTGACCATCTGCCGCTGAACGGCCAGGCGGGTCAGCTCGCCGGCCCGGCGGGTGAGTAGGCCGGAGAGCCCGCCCTGATGGGGGGTGAGCCCCAGCAGCAGCGCCACATTGCCCATGCTCCAGGGCATATCGGCCAGCACGACCTGCCGGCGTTCATCCTGGACCTGACGTTGGGCCAGGGAGACCGCTACGTTCACCGCCGTGGTCGTGGTTCCCACCCCTCCTTTGACCCCCAGGAAGGAGACGATCCAGGCCCGTGAGGAGGCCCGTCGAGCCTCGGCCCGCGCGTGGGCCGTGCGCAGCAGTACCTTCTCCACGCGGGAGGCCAGTTCTGTGGGATGGATAGGCTTGGTCAGGTAATCGTCGGCACCGGCCTGAAAACCGGCGACCTTGTCCTTCACCAGCGTCTTGGCGGTGAACATAATGACGGGCAGGTCGGCTGTGGCAGGGTTAGCCCGCAGGCGGCGACAAACTTCGTAGCCGTCCATATCGGGCATCATCACGTCCAGGATGATCAGGTCGGGCTTCTCCTCACTGGCCTTGACTAGAGCCTGGGCACCCGACTGGGCGGCGCTGATCTGATACCCCCGGCGCTGGAGCATCAGGCCGATCAGCTTCAAACTCTCTAGGTCATCGTCTACGATTAGGATCTTCTCCCCCATCGCTCCACTGCTCTTCAAGGATGTACAGCCTCAACGGACGTTTTGGACCTTGTCAGCCCCCATCCGTGGATTCGACCCCCTACAGTACTTTAGCATAAAAGTAGCCCCTTGGCAAGCCTGTCCCTCTGGTTCTGTTAATTACCCACAAGTGAGCGAGAGAGTGGTCCGTAGCAGGCCGTCCACGAATTTCTCACGAATGGGGCGGTCCTTAATTCGTGTATTCGTGCCCCATTCGTGGCCGGCTCGTCTCCCTATCTCCAAAGATATGGGTAATCACCGGTCACTCAATCCTCTTGCCTCTTTGGGAGTTCTGGAGTATAATCCGAGCCAAAGCAAGGCCACCCAGTCAGGTTTTTTTAGAGGTCTTTTTCTGAAAAGTAGGTCTGAATTGGATAATTCTGCGCATCAGGAGGTCAAGATGACAACCCTCAAGGTGGGCGATCCTGCCCCCGATTTCACCCTTCCAGGCCATGACGACCAGACCTATCGGTTGAGCGACCTCCGAGGTCGGCCCGTGGTTCTGGCCTTTTACCCCCTCGACTTCAGCCCTGTCTGCAGCCAGGAACACGCCTGCTTCGTCGAAGATATGAGCCGGCTGAACGCTCTGGACGCCCAGGTCCTCGGCATCAGCGTGGACAGCGTCTGGGCCCACAGGGCCTTCGCCCAGAAGATGGGCATCACCTATCCGCTCCTGGCCGACTTCCATCCCAAGGGTGAGGTCGCGCGAAAGTACGGTGTCTACCTGGAAGACAAAGGGATCGCCGCCCGCACCACTTTCGTCATAGACGCCGAGGGCCGGATCGCCCACATTCAGCAGAACGAGATTCTCCAGGTGCCCGATGTCGGTGAGATCGTGGATGCGCTGGTCCACCTATCGGGCCAGGCACCTGGTTGACCGAGTTCTCCCAATCCCCTCACGACCGATGTTGGAACCGTCAAGATGACAGAAAGGAGTCACCCAATGGCCCACCAACTTCCTGAACTGCCCTATGCCTACGATGCTCTGGAACCCTACATTGACGAGCAGACGATGCGCATTCACCACACCAAGCATCACAACGGCTACGTGAGCAAACTCAACGCCACCTTGGAGAAGTACCCCGACCTGCAGGAGGTCTCCCTCGAAACCCTGCTGCGCCACCTCCCCAGCGTTCCTGAGGAGATCCGCACGGCGGTGCGCAACAACGGGGGCGGCCACGCCAACCACAGCCTCTTCTGGACGGTGATGGGGCCTGGCGGCGGTGGCAGCCCCACCGGCGAGCTGGCCGAGGCGATCAGCGCCACCTTCGGCAGCTTTGAGGCTTTCAAGGAACGATTCACTCACGCTGCCCTGACCCGCTTCGGCAGTGGATGGGCCTGGCTGGTCCTGACCGGCTTCGGCAAGTTGGTCGTCTACTCCACGCCCAATCAGGACAGCCCCTACTTGGATGGCTTCACCCCCCTCCTCGGTCTGGATGTGTGGGAGCATGCCTACTACCTGAAGTACCAGAACCGTCGCGCCGAGTACGTCAACAACTGGTGGAACGTGGTCAATTGGGAGGTTGTGGCCGAGCGCTACGCCCAACTGAAGGGAGCCTGATCGCCCCCTAGGGCTTCGGTGGGCGGGGGCCATCCCGTCTCGGGATGGCCCCCGCACTTTGCAGGGTGCCCATCCTTTCGAGCCTATTCAAAAGGGTGTGACCAAAATGGGGTGGAGGGCGCTCGTCCATACCCTCGCCCCCCCTCCCGCCTGGTTGGGGAATCTTGGCCCGTTGCCCGGCCCGCTGACCAGGGGGAACCACCCATCGTGGTCGCTTGGTCGTTTGGTCGTTGGGTCAGGCGGTCACGATGAAGCCCTCATCCGCCCCATCCGTCCTGGAGCAAACCCCTTCGTTTATTCGTTCCCCCATTCGTTGACCGGAAACCGGTCGAGGAGACCCATCCAGACGCCGGTGCCCCTCGCTCACCCAACCTGCCAGTCGCCCGGCGATTCAACAACTTTTGGTCACGCTCATATCTATTCAGCTTACCTTCCCGCAGGTCACCGGTCGAAGGCGCTTTCAGCCCCGATGGGCTATTGGAAGCACGGTTTCGTGTCGGAAACGCGCCTAACCTGCGGGAGGGTGAACGGTTACAGGTCAAGATCGTCTTGGGGAGACTTCGGAAATCGAAGTTCGGGCTTGCCCCCTACCCAAAAGCTTGGGAATATGGTATGATATGCCTGCGACGATCCATCGTTGGGGACAGGAACTATGCGCTACCTGGTCATCTCGGATATTCACGCCAACCTGGCGGCCTTTGAGGCCGTCCTGGCCCACGCTGCTGGTGAGTTCGACTTCATTTGGTGTCTGGGGGATATGGTGGGCTACGGCCCCGATCCCAATGAATGTATCGCCCGCCTGCAGGACTTCCCCCACCTCTGCCTGGCCGGAAATCACGATTGGGCGGCACTGGGGAGGCTGGACATTCAGAGCTTCAACACCGATGCCCGCGTCGCTGTGCTCTGGACCCAGCGGGAGCTGACGCCGGCCAGCCGGGCTTACCTGGAATCTCTCCCCACCAATCTCGTCCAGGACTCCTTCACCCTGGCCCACGCCAGCCCTCGCCAGCCTGTGTGGGAATACGTCCTCGATCCCCTCATCGCTCAGCGGAACTTCGCCTACTTCGACACCCCTTACTGCCTCATTGGCCACACCCACATTCCCGTCATCTTCCGTCGGATCGTCACCCCCAGCGGTGAAGGGTGTCAGACGCTGCTGCCGCCCTTTAGGGAGCGGATGCCCCTGGGCGAGGCTCGGGCGCTCGTCAACCCTGGTAGTGTGGGGCAACCCCGTGATGGGGATCCCAGGGCCAGCTACGCCATCCTGGACACGGAGACGATGACCTGGGATCACCGACGTATTCCATACCCTGTGGAGATCACCCAGGAGAAGATGCGCGCCCGAGGGATGCCGGCCCGCCTCATCGAGCGCCTAGCCTACGGGAGGTAGTGTTCACCCTCCCGCAGGTTAGACGTGTTCCGACGCGAAACCGTGCTTCAAACAGCCCATCGGGGCTGAAAGCGCCCTCGACCGGTAGCCTGCGGGAGGATAGGCTGAGTAGATACGCCTGGAGAAGGGAGGTCGCCTTGTCCCTGGCTCTGGCCAAAGTGACCCCTCAAGTGGAAGCGCTGGCCCAGGTGCTGGCCGATCGGGCCATCCGGCTCTCCGGTCGAGTTGAGGAGGCCCGGCGTCGGCTTGACCGTTTCTCCGAACGGCTGGCAGAGCTTCAGGAGCGGGTGGAGGATGCCATCGCCAGGGACTTGGGTTATCGGGGAGCCCGTCCCTGTGGCGAACCGCTGGCGGTTCCTCAGCCTCTTCCTCCCCTCCCCCAGCGGGCCACCCTCATCGCCGCCGATGGGTCCCAGATCCCTCCCGACCGCCACGCGCCGGCCCTCTATTACTTGATCAACGTGGGCGCGATCCTCATCCGCCACGGCAGCGGGGAAGCGCCGGAGACCTTTATCGAGCCCACGCTGGTCTATGATCCCGAAGAGGTGATGGTCAGCGATGAGCAGCCGGTGACGGCAGGACAGGTCAACGCCCGCCGGGACCTGCAGGAGATCACCTTCCTGGCCGAGCTGGTCTGGACCCACCGGCACGAGGCCCCGGTGATCGCCCTGACCGATGGGGGGCTCCTCTTCTGGTCGGCCCTGGAGGGGCTGAGCCAGCGGGAGCAGGGGCAGTACCATCGGGCCTACCTGGAGGCACTGACGAAGGTGCAGGATGCCGGTGCGGCGCTGGCGGGCTACGTGGACCGCCCCCTGAGCACCGGCGTGGTCAGTCTCCTGCACCTGGCCGGGCTGGAGAGGAACCGGATGAGCCGGGCTGCCCTGAGCACCCACGGCCCGCTGGCGGGCGTCCTGGACCGGGACCTCTTCGGGAGCCTGTTGGGGCCTGGCGAGCGCTCGGCCCTCTTCGTCACGATGTCGCCGCGCAACCGAGACTTCAAGGACTACGCCGCCAGCCACGAGATCCACTTCTTCTACCTCAACGTCGCGCCTCGACGGGAGGGGGCGGGCCAGGCTATGACTCCGGTCCTGGCTCGGGTGGAGGTGCCGGCCTGGGTGGCGACGGACAAGGCTCTGCTGGCCCAAGTGCACGCCCTCATCTACCATCAGTGCGCCCTGTTGGCCGCCACACCCTACCCCTACATCCTGGCACGGGCCGATGAGTTGGCCGTCATCGGCGGAGAAGAAAAGCGCCACCTGGAGATGCTCATCCAGATGGCGCTGCGGGAGCGGAAGCAGGCAGCCCGGCCCTCGGCCAAGGCCGCTTCCAAAGCGGTGGTCCGGGGTCAGACCTGATGGTCGGTCTCCGGTGAGCCGGTGTGGGGGCGACGGCGCAGCCATTCCATCTGCTGCTCGATCTCCCGCAACCGTTCTTCCAAAGCGACCAGGAGGAGCAGAATCTGCCCGATGGCCTGCTCCGTGGTGATCTTGCCCAGCTCCCAGGCTCGGATCACGCCTTGCAATCCATACGTGCCCATCGTTTCCTCCCTTTCTCGACACCAATTCGTGTGGGTGGCGGGTAAAAAAAGCGCTCCTCAGGAGCGCCCTAATTATACACCAGGTCGTGTCGGCTGTCAAGCCCTTTCGGCCTGATTTTTAGAAAATGATCCCCTGTTGGACCGTCGAGGGCTGGGCGCCTTATTCCGTGGCCTTTCCCTCGGAGCTTCCTGCCTCCCCGTAGAGCAGCCCCCGCTCGATGAGCCGCTGGCGGAGGGCCTCCAGGGAACGACGTCCGAAGCCCGGGATCGCCAGCAGGCGCTTCTCCCCCTCCTGCAACCAGTCCAGCACCTCTCCCACCTGGGTAATGCCTGCTTGGTGCAGAAGGCGGACGATGCGTGGAGGCAGGTGGAGGGCGGTGATAGGACGCTCTCGCCACTGGGAGAGGGTCTCGCCCCCCATCGGGGCGGGTTCCTCACCCTCCTCGGAGTAGACGAACCCGCTGCGTTCCGCCACCATGCTGAGCAACGTGGCTGTAATGCGGCTGGGCCGGTGGGCTCCCCGCTCCCACTCGCTGACCCGCTGTTGATCTGTGCCCAACCGCTCAGCCATCTCCTTTTGAGTCAGGCCCAGGAAGTGGCGCAGGGCCCGAATCCGTTTCCCATCCCACGGGTGATCTGGTCGCCGCTTAGTGCTCATAGGGACGTGCCTCGCCTTGTGCTGTCAGAGAGTCGCGGTCGTGTCGTCTACCTCTTCCGCCTCCAGCCGGGCCAACTCCTCTTCCAGGCGGAGGGGAAGCCGTTGTAGACGCGCAATGGGCACCTTCAGGTTGAAGATTTCGATCTGCGCGTTGAGCTCCTCGATGGCTCTGGCGAAGGCGTCCAGGGCGCGGTCCCATTCCGCCTCTAAGAGGACCCGTTCCTCTGGCAGTGCGTCGGGTAGCCGTTCCTGCCGCCAGCGCCAGGAGCGTCGCAGGCTCTGGCGGGCCTGCTCGATCCTCTGACGGATCGCTTTGTCCAGCTCGATCCAGTCCGGTGCGAACCCGTGCTGGCGCAGCAGGCGGAAGGCCAGCCGCCAGTCGGGCTCCACCATACTCTCGTCCTCCCAACGGATGGGTTGGCCTGCCCCCGGCAGGTTGTCGAAGAGGCCGGCCTCCTGCGCCTCCCGGATGCGCTCCTCTACCAGGAGCCGCCAGGGCTTCTCGGGATCATCGTCCTGCCGGTACCCCATTTCCAGGGCTCCTCGATCTCCTCGGGGAGATCTCCCCCCTCACTCCTGGGGGATGGGGAAAGTCGCGATCAGCTCCCCCTCCCGATCCCGCAGGCGCAGCACCTCACCCGGCTGCCAGGCGGCCGCCTCCCGCCCCCAGTAGAGGTCGCTCAGGCTGTCCTCCCCCGGCCCGGTGTGTACGTTGATAGCCACCCCGGTGTTCAGGACCAGGTAGGGGAAGGTGTAGCTGGCCGACCCATCGCTGCTCAAGGTCCATCCCTCCAGATTGACCAGCCGGCCTCGATTGACGATCACCACCGTCTCCCCTGCCAGCTCTCCTGGGGCCAGCACTTTCTCGATGCGGACCTCAATGGGACCGCTGGGAGTCGGGCTCGGCGGTGGGGAGGGCGATGGTATAGGCGTTGGGGGAGCGATGGTGGCCGTTGACGGGATCGAAGTGGCGGCCTCCCCGACCGCTGGGGTCAGGGGGATCACCAGCACGTCACCGGGATGGATCAGGTCGAACTCTGTCAGACCGTTGACGGCCAGGAGGTCCGCCGTTGCCACGCCAAAGGCCTGGGCGATGGTGCTGGGGGTATCTCCCGGCTGAACGATGTAGATGACCGGCGTCGGCGTCGGTGGTGGCAGGGTGGGCTCCGGTGGTCTCGTCAGCGTCGGCAGCGCTGCGACCGGAGTGGGCGGACTGGGTGTTGGCGTCGGTGGCCCCGCCTGCCATCGCTCCCACAGCGTCAGTGTGGTCAGCGTCGCTGCCACGGAGACGAGGATGTTGATCACGATGAAGAGAGCCCATCGCCTGGCGGTCATCTCGTGAGCTTATTCCCGGTTGAGCGCTTCCTGCTGCCGCGCCAGTTCGGCCAGGGATGTGGTCTCCAGCAGGTGGACCAGGTAGGTCTGTGCCTTCTCCCAGACGGAGTGGAGGGCACAGCGGTCGGTCAGGTCGCACTGGGTGGGGATCACCGTGCAGCGGTTCAGCGCGATTGGCCCTTCGATGGCCTCGACGACCTCCCGCATGCTAATCCCGGCCGCCGGACGAGCCAGCTTGAGCCCTCCCCGAGCCCCCCGTTGGCTGATGAGAAGGCCGGCCCGGACGAGGGCGGGGATGAGTTTGGCCAGCAAAGCGGGTGGAATGCCCTGGCGTCGGGCCACTTCGTGGGTGGGCACATACCCTCGATCCTGGTGGATGGCGATGTCTATCACCGCCCGGAGGGCATAATCCGCACTGCGGGTGAGCTGCACGGTCACCTCTCTCCGACCAAAAAACCGACTTTTCTGGTCGGATTGTAGCATAGTCAGCAGGAAGTGTCAACCGTTTTAACTGTTCACCCTCCCGCAGGTTAGCCGCGTTTCCGACGCGAAATCGTGCTTCCAATAGCCCATCGGGGCTGAAAGCGCCCTCGACCGGTGACCTGCGGGAGGGCAGGCTGAATAGATACAACCATTTCACAATTGGGTGGAGCTGGGGAAGTAATCGCGCAGGATGGAGCCACCGATGAACTCCCGCAAGATGGAGTTGTCGGGAATCATCTCCGTCCCACAAGGCTCGAACCACTCCAGGAAAGCCAGTAGCCGCTTGGCCTCGATGTAATGGCGGGTTCCCGGTTTCACCTGGAGGAGCAACGGTTCGGCCAGCGGTTTCAGCACCGCCAGCTCGTAGGCCAAGGCAGAGTTGAACATCACGTCGGCGTGCTCCTGATAAGGGAAGATGTTGCGCTTCTCCCCCCGCCGCACGCTCTCCCAACGCCCGATGGTCTCCATCGCCGAGTAGCCTCGGTAGGTGGCGTCCCGGACGATTCGCCGCAGCAGGCGGGTATCGGTCGTAGGGATGCGGTTGTGCCGGTCCAGGTTCAGTTGGGTCAACGCCGAAACGTAGATGCGGAAGGTCCGCTCCGGCGGCACGCCGGGCACCAAAGCCGGGTTCAAGCCGTGGATCCCCTCCACCAGGATGATGTGGTCGGGGGTGAGGCGGACGACCTGGCCGGGTTCACGCCGTCCCGTCCTGAAGTTGTAGTGGGGGAGCTGGACCTCCTCACCGGCCATCAGGGCCAGCAGTTGCTCGTTGAAGAGGTCCACGTCCAGCGCCTGCAGGGATTCGAAATCGTAGTCGCCGTGCTCGTCCCGGGGTGTCCGCTCCCGATCCACGAAGTAGTTGTCCATCTCCAGGGGGAAGGGGCGGATGCCCAGAGCCAGGAGTTGGATGGCCAATCGCTTGGTCAGAGTGGTCTTCCCCGACGATGAGGGGCCGGCGATCAGGACCAACCGCACCTCACCCCGCCGCTGGGCGATCTGGTCGGCGATCTCGGCGATGCGCTGGCTGTGCAACGCCTCAGCCACCAGGATGATCTCCCGGATGCGTCCATCCTCGATGGCCTGGTTGAGCTCGCCCACGCTGGTCACGTTGAGCAGCCGTAGCCACTTCCCGTACTCCCGGAAGACGGCTGTCAGGCGGGGGTACTCGACGTAGGGAAGCAGTTCCGTCGGTTGGTCTCGGCGTGGGTAGCGGAGCACGAAGCCTGGCGGCATCGGCTGCAGGGCGAAGTAGCGCAGATAGCCAGCCGAAGGGACCATGTAGCCGTGGAAGTAATCGCGGAATCCCCGCAGGCTGTAGAGGGTTAGGTAGGCTTTCTGTCGCCGCTTCAGGAGCCGCACCTTTTCCGTCTCACCCCGCTCCTCGAAGAGGGCGATCGCCTCCTCTAGAGGCACTCGCTCCTTGCTGATGGGGGCATCCTCGGCCACGATCTCCCGCATCCGTGCCTCGATGTGGCGCAGTTCCTCCTCGGTGAAGGGGGGGTGGCCCTGGACTTCGCAGAAGTAGCCGCCGAAGGGGACGGAGTGATCCACGAAGACCCGGGCCTCGGGAAAGAGTTCGTGGATGGCGACCATCAGCAAGAAGGAGAGGGAGCGGCGATAGATGCGCACGCCATCGGAGTCGGCCAAGGTGATGGGCGTCACCTCCACGTCGGTCACGATGTGATAAGTCAGTTCTCGCAGCTCCCGGTTGATGATGGCGGCGATGATGGGGACAGGTGGATTCGGATAGGCCACGCGGATGTAGGCTTCCAGTTGGGTGCCGACGGGGGCTTCGAAGACCCGCCCGTCGGCGAAGCGGACCTGGGCTGTCTGGCGAGGTTCAGCCGGCCACACCCGGGCCGGGCCGGAGCTCACCTTTGGGATGGTGATCTGCCAAGGGGCTTGTTGAGATGCCATAGCTTTTCTGCCTCCTTCCCTTACACTCCACGGACCACCGACTGCGAACCGCCGATCACGGGCCATGGCATGTACCACGCGACACGTCCTTAAGTGTACCGGAATCTCCCCTGGGAGGCAAATGTTGGGAGGCCGATGATGCGAGCGTATCGAGTTGGGGACCTACAGGTAGCCGAAATGGGCTCTGGGCTTCGTAAAATGGTCGAAAAAGGGGGGTGAGCTTGCCCATAATGAAATTGAGCCAACCCGCGAAATAGGGTACAATGTACCCTATCTCCCAAACGAGGTTGGCTCCTATGCATTGTACTACAAAACCCCCGATTGTTCAACTGGTTCAGCTTCGTCTGCACGCCCTGGTGGTGCTCAGCATCCTTGTCCTGGCCGTCCTCGGCTCCATGCCTGAAAGCCA
>Ga0256830_1000170_pt1 | contig 59390 bp, 57 predicted proteins | sample 128326metaG_FD_190537 | JGI IMG/M metagenome (GOLD analysis project Ga0256830, IMG submission 190537) | Hydrothermal vent microbial communities from Lau Basin, Pacific Ocean - 128-326 | ecosystem: Environmental > Aquatic > Marine > Hydrothermal vents | place: Pacific Ocean: Lau Basin | collected... | reverse complement strand
TTTCTGCAGAGCCAGTAATTCTCCCAACCTTTTCTCTTTCTCTTCCCGCGGCACATCATCGGGAAGTTTTGCGGCCGCGGTATGAGGTCGGGGCGAATATTTAAAAATATAGGCAGTATCAAACCTGACTTCTTCCATGAGCTCCTTTGTACCCAGGAAATCCTCTTCTTCTTCGGTGGGAAAACCAACAATTATATCCGTAGTAATACTTGCCTCAGGGATTTCTTTTCGGATATTCTTCACCAGGTTAAGATAATTTTCGCGCGTGTAACCTCTCTTCATCAAAGCAAGTATTCTGTTTGAACCTGATTGCACAGGCACATGCAGATATTCACACACCTTTTGACAATCTTTCACTGTACGTATCAATTTATCCGAAAGGTCCTTCGGGTGCGAGGTGGCAAATTTTATCCTGTATAAACCTTCTACTCCATTTAATTCTTTCAGAAGATCCGGGAGGTCATATACAGTTCCCTTTTTCAGCGATACCCCGCGATACGAGTTAACATTCTGTCCCAGGAGAGTAACTTCCTTCACCCCCCTTTCCAGCAGAATTTTTACCTCCTCCAGTATCTCTTCCGGGGGACGGCTTCTTTCCCTTCCCCTTACGTAGGGAACGATGCAGTAGGAGCAGAAGTTGTTACATCCCCGCATTATGGAAACAAATGCACTCACGCCTCCTGCAGCAACTTTGGGCAGGGGGAAATTTTGGTATGTAGGCTCTATAGCCAGTATTCTCTCCTTCCTTGCCTTTTCTAAAAGTGCAGGGATATCCCACAACCTGTGTGTCCCCACCACCAGGTCAAGGAAAGGGAACCTATCAAGGAGAGTTTTACCTTCCTTCTGGGCCATACAGCCAATAACTCCCAGGAGAAGGGAGGGGTTTTTCTCTCTTTTATGTTTTCCCCAGACACCAAGGCGGGACAAGACCCTGTTTTCTGCATGCGCTCTCACACTGCAGGTATTTACCAGTATCGCCTCCGCCTCATTCCATTCCTCCGCCAATTCCCATCCCCTTTCCTTGACCAGAAAAGAAAGTACCCCGCTGTCGTACTGGTTCATCTGACAGCCGTAGGTCTCTATATACACCTTCATAATGACTTCCTGCCCTTTACCAGAAATCCCGTGTGCCCTATCATTCTATGTTCAGGACGGACGCTCTCGCCTTTTATGTGCCAGGAGCGAATGAGCACCTCCAGGGTTTCCACGCAGGAAAACTTGTTATTCACCAGCTCTGCGTGCAAACGGGAAGCCTGGGTAACGGAGGGGATGTAGGCTATGATAATTCCTCCTCCTTTCAACGCAACATATGCATGGGGGACCACCTGCCAGGGTTCAGGAACATCCAGGACAATCCTATCTATCTCCCTTTCCTGAATCCCCTCGTATATGTTTTCCCTTTTTATCTTTATCCGGGAAGGAATTTCTCCGTACAGGTTCTTTAAATTTTCCTCTGCCCTCTTTATCATATCTTCCCTGAGCTCGTAGGAGATAATTTCTCCCTTCTCTCCTACCATGCGGGAAAGGGCAATAAGCATCGAGCCTGAACCAACTCCCCCCTCTATCACCCGCGCACCCGGGAAAATGTCTCCCCACATCCAGACAAAGCCTATATCCTTCGGGTAAATAATACCGGATATCCTTTTCATATGTAAGAGATACTCCCACAACGTGGGCTTGAAAACCATAAAGTGTGCTCCCTGGGCAGGGCTGATAACTGTGCCTTCTTCTTTCCCTATAATATCTTCATGCTTGAGAGCTCCCCGGTGAGAATGGAATACCCCTCCTTTACGGAGAGTGACAAAATACTTCTTCCCTTTCGGATCAAGCAGAAACACGTAATCCCCTTCTTTAAGCATGCTCATATTATGCAATTATAACACCTTTATCCCTTTCCTTATTTGTAAATAAACTATTTTTATGGTTTAATCTTACGATTTATAAGATAAAGAGCAAAGGAGGAGAAGTTATGGAAGAATTAAAGAAATACATCAGAAATATACCCGATTTTCCCAAGCAGGGTATATTGTTCAGAGATATAACTCCTCTTCTCAATAATGCCTCTGCATTGAGAAGGTCAGTAGAGCTTATGATTGCTCCTTTTCAGGATAAGGGCATAAGCAAGGTGGTAGCTGTAGAATCCCGCGGATTTATCCTGGGAGGAATTATTGCCTACCTGTTGAAAGCAGGATTTATCCCGGTCAGGAAAAAGGGGAAACTCCCCTATCGCACTATATCAGCAGAGTATGACCTGGAATATGGTAAGGATACACTGGAAATACACCAGGGGGCACTGCAAGAAGGAGAGAAAGTTTTAATAGTGGACGATTTATTAGCCACGGGAGGTACAATCGCTGCCACCATTGAATTAGTGGAGCAGGAAAAAGCCAATATCGTGGGAATTACTTTTCTTATTGAGCTAAGGGAGCTTAAGGGAAGGGAAAAACTCAAAGGATATTCCCTCCATTCTTTGATAAAATACTAAAGTACTAAAAAGCGCCAGTAGCTCAGGAGGACAGAGCGGCGGCCTCCTAAGCCGCAGGCCGGGGGTTCGAATCCTCCCTGGCGCGCTTAGTAAAATAAAAAAGGAGTGAGTAATGGAAATTAGAAGAGCTCTTATAAGTGTTTATGATAAGAAAGGGATAGTGGACCTTGCCCGGGGGTTAGCAGATTTAGGGGTAGAGATACTCTCCACAGGCGGGACAGCAAAATTACTGAAAAGCAAAGAAATTAATGTAAAAGAAGTTTCAGAAGTTACAGGGTTCCCCGAAATTCTCAGTGGAAGGGTAAAAACACTCCATCCTTTGATCCACGGGGGGATTTTATTTAAAAGAAAAGATGCGGTTCACCAAGAAGAAGTGAAAAAGTTTGCCATCCCCCGGATAGATATGGTAGTGGTGAATCTCTATCCTTTCAGAGAGGTGGTTAGTAAGCCAGGGGTGGAGGTTGAAGAAGCCCTGGGAAACATAGATATAGGTGGCCCTACGATGATAAGGGCTGCCGCGAAGAACTTTCCCGGTGTAATCGTATTGGTCGATGCAGAAGACTATCTCTGGGTACTGAAAGAGCTGGGCAAAAAAGGAGACCTTTCCTTTGATAAGAGGAGGGAACTGGCAGAAAAGGCTTTTGCCCATACCGCTTCGTACGATATAGCCATCGCCCGCTACTTTACCTCACTGCGAGGAGAAGAAATACCTCCTTACCTATTAATAGAAGCACCCCGCTTCCAGGATCTCCGCTACGGGGAAAACCCTCACCAGAAATCCACCTTTTATTCCTCTAAAGTACCCTGGAAGAAAAAACAGGGGAAAGAAATTTCTTATAACAATCTTCTGGATATGGATGCAGTGATGAGGATTTTGAGAGACTTTTCCGATCCGACGGCAGTGGTGATAAAGCATACCAATCCCTGCGGATTGGCTTCCGATACAGACATATATAATGCCTATGTAAAGGCGCGGGAAGCTGACTCGGTAAGTGCTTTTGGCAGTGTGGTGGGAGTAAATCGACCCGTGGACCAGAAGCTGGCTAAAGAGATTGTTTCTACTTTTGTAGAGGTAATCATAGCTCCCTCTTTTTCTGCAAACGCACTCAAAGAGTTTGCTACCAGGCCCAGCCTCAGAGCCATAGAGTGGGAAGGAGGAAGTGATAAGTGGGAAGTAAGAAGTGCTGCCAGCGGATTCCTTTACCAGGCAAAGGATTTATCGCAGGAATCGGTAAGGAAAGGCAAAGTAGTCAGCAACAGGCTACCGGAGGAAAAGGAATGGGATGACCTGGAATTTGCCTGGAAAGTAGCAAAACACGTTAAATCCAATGCCATAGTCATTGTAAAAGATAAGTGCACAGTAGGAATCGGAGCAGGGCAGATGTCGCGTGTGGATGCAGTGAAGATAGCCATAGCAAAGGGAGGGGATAAGGTACGGGGCGGGGTTCTGGCCTCCGATGCTTTTTTCCCTTTCCCGGATTCTATTGAGGCGGCTGCCAAGGCAGGCATAACGGCTATCGTGGAGCCAGGGGGGGCAAAAAGAGACGAAGAGTGTATACGAGCTGCCGACCAGAACGATATTGCCATGGTATTTACCGGGAAAAGACACTTCCGGCACTGATTTCGCATTGTCTCTTGCAGCAAAGCTGGTAGCCAAATTTGAGAGGAAGCCTTGCCGCGCCCTATGTCGGGGTTGAAGGACAGTCCCGGTGTCAAAATTCCACCTTCGTAATAATCTTCCGGGGGAAGAGACAGCTTGGAATTATACAGCAAGTAAGGTAAAATTACCCTGGTTATGGAATTCAACGAAGTTGTAAAAAATAGGGGCAGTACCAGGCGTTTCCGCCTTGACCCGCTCCCTGACGAGGTGCTTTCCCGCATCCTGGAAGCAGCGCGGCTTGCTCCCTCGGCAAATAATTTCCAGCCCTGGAAATTTATCGTGGTAAGGGAAGAGGAAAGGAAAAGGAGGATTGCCGAGCTTTGCATGGGACAAAGTTTCGTAGGAGAAGCGCCAGTGGTCATTGTAGCCTGTGGCTCGCCCACGCCTTCCCGCATAGGGGGTTACACTTCCAGCACACTGGTAGATGTAGCAATTGCCGTAGAACACCTGGTTCTGGCCGCAGAGAATGAGGGGTTGGGAACATGCTGGATAGGAGCATTTGATAATCGGCGCCTGAAAAGATTGCTCCACATCCCTGAAGAGGTCCAGGTAGTAGCAGTGATTCCCGTAGGTTATCCCCTGAAAGATAAAAGATGGAAAACTCCCCGGAAAAAGATGGAGGAGATAATTTCTTTTGAACAGTATGAAGAGTAAACCGCAAACCATTACGGAAAAGATACTGGCCGCTCACAGCGGGAGAAAGGAAGTTTCCCCGGGAGAATTTATCCTGGCAGATATCGATCTTGCCCTGGGGAACGATATCACGGCTCCCTTGTCCATTAAAAAGATAAAGGAATTGAGAGAGCAAAGAGTCTTTGACCGGGGGAAAATCGCCCTTGTACCCGACCACTTCACGCCGAATAAAGACATAGCTTCTGCAGAACAATGCAAAACACTACGCGAATTTGCCCGCAGCTTTAAGATAGAACATTACTACGAAGTGGGTAAAGTGGGAGTAGAGCATGCTCTTCTTCCCGAGGAAGGATTGGTCCTTCCCGGAGAACTCATAATAGGTGCTGATTCCCATACCTGTACTTACGGAGCACTGGGAGCCTTTTCCACCGGCGTAGGCAGCACAGACCTGGCCTTTGCCATGCTTACGGGTAAAATCTGGCTGAGGGTTCCTGAGAGCATAAAGGTAATTTTTTACGGAAGCCTCAAACCATGGGTAAGTGCCAAGGATATTATTCTTTTTCTTATCGGGAAGCTGGGCGTAAACGGAGCAAATTATAAATCCCTGGAAATTAGCGGGGAAGCGATAGGAAACATATCCATAGAAGGCAGGCTTACCATTTGCAATATGGCTATCGAGGCGGGAGCAAAAAACGGCATCATTGCTCCCGATAAGAAAACCAGGCAGTTCATAGAAGAGGTAAACACGCGTAATAGGCCTTTTACCCCGTATTACAGCGATAAAGAGGCCGAATACGAAAGGATACTTGAATTTGACGCGGGAAAAATTGAGCCTTTAGTTGCCTTTCCCCACCTTCCTTCAAATGTGAGAAAAGTAAAAGATTCCACGCATGTCAAAATTGACCAGGTAGTTATAGGCTCCTGTACAAACGGAAGAAGTGAAGATCTAAAAATATCTGCAGAAATTTTGCGGGGGAAAAAGGTCCATCCCGGAGTACGGCTCATAGTAATTCCTGCCACACAGAAAATTTACCTGGAAGCTCTGACCAAAGGCTGGCTCCAGGTGTTTGTAGAAGCCGGAGGGGTAGTCTCCCCTCCTACCTGCGGACCCTGCTTAGGAGGGCATATGGGCATCCTGGCCAAGGGAGAAAGATGCGTAGCCACCACAAACCGGAACTTTATCGGGAGAATGGGGCATCCGGAAAGTGAAGTATATCTTGCTTCTCCGGCAGTAGCAGCTGCTTCCGCCATAAAGGGGCACATTGCCCACCCGGAAGAAGTGAGCAGGACAGGAAGGCTATAATAGACTTTAGACCATAGACTTTAGACTGGGAGATAGTGAACAGTAAGCAGTAAATAGTGAACAGTGTATAGATGGTTGGTACCCTGGGATCTTGGTAATCCTGGGATAGCTTTTGAAGGAGGTTAGGATTCGCAAGAATGACAAGCAACCAGTCCGCATGTCATGCCTGCGAAAGCAGGCATCCAGAGAGGGGAGAATAAACAGTGAATAGTGAAAGTAGTAAGGGGGGAATAGATTCCTGCTTGCGCAGGAATGACAAGTAGGCAGTAGTTAGTAGCGGGTAGCGAGGGAACAGTAAATGGCGGGTTGCCCGCCTGCCCGTTCCCATAGGTATCGGGAGGCGGACAGATGGCCAGTTTTTGTAATTTCCCGGCACCTCTTTTGGGAAAACTGAAATAGGGGGGAAGCTATATTTGCAGGGAAGAAGGTTCATCGATCCTCTGCTCCTCAGCAAAATTTCCCGCCTTAACCTGATTGCCAAGCTGGTGGTGGAAGGGTTTATAAGCGGTCTTCACCGCAGTCCTCACCAGGGTTTCAGCGTCGAATTCACGGAACATAAAATTTACACTCCAGGAGATGACCTTAAATATTTAGACTGGAAGGTTTTTGCCCGTACGGACAGATATTATCTCAAAAGATTCCAGGAAGAGACAAATCTGAAATGCTACATACTTCTGGATACCTCCCGCTCTATGGTCTTTGGTTCGGGAAAGGTGAGCAAGATGGATTATGCCAAGTTTCTCGCTGCCTCTCTTTCCTACCTGCTTACAAAACAGAAAGATGCTGTGGGACTTCTTACCTTTAACGAAGATATTTCACAATACCTCCCTCCCAAAAGTACCACCCGCCATCTCCATAGAATCCTTGATATCCTGGAAGAAACGAAGCCAGAAAACAAAACCTGCCTGAGCAAAATTTTTCATGCCCTGGCAGAAAACATAAAAAGGAGGGGGCTTATAATAGTAATCTCAGATTTACTTGATGAGCCCGAGGAAGTCATAAAAGCAATCCGCCACTTCAGGCACAGGAAACACGAGGTAATTGTTTTCCATATACTGGACCCTTACGAGATAAGCTTTGACTTTCGGGACCTGGGAGAATTTCTGGACCTGGAGACAGGGGAACGAATATTCCTCAATCCCCATCTGGTACGAGAAGAATACTGGGCCAAGCTCGACTCATTCATTTACCAGTACAGGAAAGTTTTCTCTGAAAGTCGGGTTGAGTATGTAAAAACTGACATATCCCGCCCCCTGGACATCTTTCTCCTTTCTTACCTTAACAAAAGGGCAAACCTGTAAATTGCAACAGTAGCAAGAAATAGGTATAATTTAACTGGGCAGAGAGGCCTCTTGGCCTTGGCGCCTGTAGCTCAGTTGGATAGAGCATCGGACTTCTAATCCGAGGGTCGGGGGTTCGAATCCCTCCAGGCGCGCTTTTATGAGTGAAATACAACGCCAGGTTCTATTTACCTTTATCTATTTCTTTATTATCGTAATAGGTGCATATCTGCTCTCGTATCTCTGGAACAAGATTTCTACCCGTGTACCTTCCGGGCTTCCCTCTTCCATCCTTAAAAATACCCGCATGCCTGTTTACTACTCCGTATTGGTGGTGGGATTTTACCTGGTTTTTCAAAGACTGCTTGTCTTCCCCGACCTGGCAAAATCCGTAGGGATGAAGTTTATTTCCGGGATTTTCTACTCTGTTACCGTTTTACTTATAAGCTACCTCACTTATATCATTTTCAACGTTTTTATCAATTGGTATTTAGAAAAAATTGCTCCCAAGACCGAGACACGCCTGGACGAAGAATTCCTGCCCCTTCTGAATCGCCTGCTCAAAATCCTTATTTTCTTTATTGCAGCCACAATAATTCTTTCCCGTTTTAAGGTAAATATCACCGGTTTCCTGGCTACAGCAGGTATTGCTTCCTTAGCCGTAGCCTTCGCCGCCCAGGAAACACTGGCAAATCTTATCTCAGGCTTCACCATTATGATAGACAAGCCTTTCCGCCTGGGAGACAGGGTACAGCTTCCTTCGGGCGAGATAGGTGATGTAGTGGATATAGGGTTAAGAAGCACAAAAATACTCTCTTTTGACCACAACATTATAGTTATCCCGAACAGCGAAGTCACCAAGGCACAATTGATCAATTATTCCTATCCCACTCCCCGATTTAAGATTAGAACACCTCTGGGTGTTGCCTACGGCTCTGATATGAAGAAAGTAAAAAAAATATTACAGGAAATTTTGAGCCGTAACCCGGATGTGCTAAATGACCCCCCGCCCCAGGTGTTCTTCACTGAATTCGGTGATTCCTCATTAAATCTTTTAATTGTATACTGGATAGAAAATTACCAGGATAAATTCAAGATAATTGATGAAATAAATATGGAAATAGATAAAAGATTCGCGAGGGAAGGAATTGCCATCCCCTTCCCGCAAAGAGATATCCATATTATTCCTCCGGAGGGAAAAAATGAATAATAAAAAAAGGGTAAAGGTTCTTCCCGTGTTAATTACCTCGGGCTTTCTCCTCATTTTCTTGGCTTCCTGTTCTCGTTCTGTTCCTGAGAAGAAGCAGCTGGACGAAGAAGCAATCTCACAGAAGGTAGCTACAGAAGCCGAGAAGATTCTACGAGAAAAAGCAGGTGATATCTACAGTTTTGCCAGCAAACTTTCTGAAATAGAAAAGAAGAACAGTGCACTGCAGGAGAAAATTGTAGAATTGAACAACCTAATCTCTTCTCTGCAAAACAGGCTATCCAGCCAGGCAGACGAGTGGGACCACAAGTATTTCCAGCAGCAGATGGTGCTTATCATATTTCAGATTTATAATTATGTCCAGCAAGAGGGAGAATTACCCCCAGACCTCTCGCCTTTCCTCCTGGACAAGGATAAATGGACCTACCAGAAGCTTTCCGACACCAATTTCAATATCAGAAGCAAAGTCTACCCGGAAATACGCTATTCAGGCAGTATTTCCGTAGTGGAAAGGATATTAAGGCCGCCCTCTGAATGGAAATACGTGGGCAAAGTAACCTTTGAGAAAGGAATGGCGGCAATGATTCTAAATGAAGAAACCGGAGACACACGGTTTGTTAAAGAAGGAGATTGGGTAGGTACATTCCAGGTGAAAAAAGTTAGCAATGAAGGCATCTATCTTACCTCTCCCCGGGGTAAAAGTGTTATTCCTTACAGTGGGGGAGGATGAATTCCCGGCAGGGAAATACAGGATTAAGTAGTGAAATAAGTGAAGGAGGGAAAAATGAAGAAAGCTGTAAATATCTGGGCATTCCCGGCTGACTATCCCCTGGAGAAATGTCTGGACCTGGTAAAAGAGGCCGGTTTTGAGGGGATTGAGTTGGTAGTGGAGAAAGGCAGGATAACTCCGGATGAAAAAGAAGAGAACCTGGAGAAAATAAGGAAAGAAGTAGAGAAAAGAGGGCTATCTATTTCCAGCTTAGCCACAGGCCTTTTCTGGGAATATCCTCTTACCTCTTCTGACAATGCCAAGAGAAAAGAGGGAGAAAGAATAATCCTGCGGATGCTCGAAATAGCAAAAGTGCTGGGAGCCGATACTATCCTGGTAGTTCCCGGGGCAGTGAATATCCCCTGGATTCCTGGCTCAGAAATAGTCCCTTACGAATTGGCTTTGCAGAGAGCGCGGGAATCCCTGGAAAGAGTAGTGGGGAAAGCAGAAGAGCTAAAGGTCAATATCGGTATAGAGAATGTGTGGAACAGGATGCTCCTTTCTCCCCTGGAGTTCAGGGATTTTATCGCAGAATTCGCATCCCCCTACCTGGGGGCCTACTTTGACGTGGGAAATGTTCTGCTTACCGGATTCCCGGAAGACTGGATAAGGACACTGAGAGATAAAATCAAAAAAGTGCACCTCAAGGATTTTCGCCTGAATGTGGGAAATCTCGACGGCTTTGTGGGACTTCTGGAAGGAGATGTAAACTGGGATGAAGTGATGAAAGCGTTGAAAGAAATAGAATATGAAGATTTCCTCATAGCAGAATTCTTTCCTTACAAATCTCATCCGGAGTCTCAGGTTTACAAGATTTCTACCAGTATGGATTATATTATGGGGAGGAAATAAAATGGTAAAAGTAGGAATAATAGGTGCAGGTTTTATGGGAAAAATGCACTCTTCTGTTTACCAGGCACTCCCGGGGGCGAAACTCGTGGCTGTTGCAGACTTAGAGGCAAAAAAAGCCAAGGAGATATTACCGGAGGGGAAGATTTACACCCGGATGGAGGACCTGCTTAAAGATCCCCAGGTAGACCTGGTAGATGTCTGCCTTCCCACGTTTTTACATAAAGAAGCCGTGATCAAGAGCACCCGGGCCGGTAAACATGTACTCTGCGAAAAACCAATTGCTTTAAGCGTGGAGGATGCTGAAGAAATGATAAAAGAGGTGGAAAAGGCAAGAGTTAAATTCATGGTGGCGCATTGTATCCGCTTATGGCCTGAGTACATGGTTTTGAAAGAGATAGTGGAAAAGGGAGAAATGGGGAAGGTAGTGCATGCAACCTTTCGGCGACTCAGCCCTTTACCTGATTGGTCCTGGGATGGCTGGCTAATGGACCCCGCCAAAAGCGGAGGCGCCTTATTTGACCTTCACATCCACGATGTTGATTTTTCTCTCTACCTCCTGGGTAAGCCCGCATATATCTACTCGCAGGGATTCAGGAACCAGGCGGGATGCTCCCATGTTTTTTCTCTCTTCTCCTACCGGGAGGGTACGGTAGCCCACCTGGAGGGGGGATGGGATTACCCGGCCTCCTTCCCCTTCACCCATTCCTACCTGGTTAAGATGGAAAAGGGAATTCTGGCATTTAATCCCCATTACCCCCAGTCTTTGCTTCTTTACCAGGGGGAAGAAGTGGAATCGCCGGAAATCAAGAAGGTAGAGGTAAGCGTGGGGGCAGGAGGAAACATAGAAGACCTGGGCGGATATTACAACGAGATAGCATACTTTGTCAAATGTATTGAAGAAGACCGCTTCCCGGAAATCATTACTCCTCAAGATGCGCGGGATTCTCTCTACCTGGTCAGTAAAGAAAAAGAATCCATGGAAAAAGGAACAAAAGTAAAGGTTTGAAAGAGGGGAATTATGGATGTTTTATGTTTGGGAATACTGGTGGCAGATGTAATAGCACGCCCGGTAGTGGAATTTCCGGGGAAAGGCAGACTGGTACTGGTAGATGACATACAGCTTCATACCGGAGGTTGTGCCCTAAATACCGGTATTGCACTGCGTCGTCTGGGAGTAAGCACCGGCATTATGGGTAAGGTGGGGAAGGATGGCTTCGGAGACTTCCTCCTCAAAATCATGGAACAAGAGGGTCTGGATATCAGGGGGATAAAAAAAGAGGAGGGGATTTACACTTCTTCTACCATGGTAATGGTTGACCCGGACGGGGAAAGAAGATTTGTCCACTATATAGGAGCCAACGGCAGATTCGGGTTGAGAGATATTGACTGGGAAATCATGGCAGAAGCACGCATCCTGCACGTAGCCGGAGCAATGGTCATGCCTGCTCTGGACGGGAAACCCCTCTCTGAACTTTTAAAAAAAGCAAAAGAAATGAAAAAAATCACCTCCCTGGATACTGTCTGGGATATCTCAGGGAGATGGCTAACACTTATCGAAGAGGCTCTTCCCTACGTGGATTACTTCCTGCCTTCTTTTGAAGAGGCTAAGATGTTAAGCGGAGAAGAAGAACCTGCGGCAATAGCAGAATTCTTCCTGAAAAAGGGAGCCGGGGTAGTAGGCATCAAGATGGGGGCAAAAGGATGCTACGTAGCAGACGGAGAAACCGAGATAACCACTCCTGCCTATAAAGTACAGGCTGTGGACACCACAGGTGCAGGAGACGCTTTTGTAGGAGGATTCTTGGCCGGGGTAATTGAAGGGTGGGAACTGGAATTCACCTCGCGTTTTGCTAATGCAGTAGGTGCTTTCTGTGTACAGGGAATAGGAGCAAGCCCGGGGATAAAAAGCAGGGAAGAAATTATTGCATTTATGGAAAGCAGGGAATAAACCAAATGCGGTGGCTTGTCTTTCTTCTCCTGTTATTTACTCTTCCGCCGGTTCTCCCGGCCCAGAGTAACCAGGTGCTTCTCCTGATTGCACCCCAGAATTTCCGGGACGAAGAGCTACTGGTAACAAAGCAAATCCTGGAAGAGGGAGGCTTTAAGATCATAGTAGCTTCTTCTTCTCTGAGTACTGCCCGGGGAATGCTGGGGACAAAAATCAAGCCGGATATCCTCCTTTCCCGCATCCGGATAGAAGATTACAGGGCCATAGTCTTAATAGGAGGTGTCGGGGCCAAAGAATACTGGAACAACTCCCTGGTGCACAAATTACTCCGCCAGGCTTTGCAAAAGGGTAAAGTTATCGGCGCAATATGTATTGCCCCGGTAACCCTGGCTGAAGCAGGGGTTCTAAAAAATCGCCGCGCTACGGTATGGTGGTCATCCGGGATTGACCTGAGAAAAGTGCTCAGGAACTACGGGGCAGAATATGTGGACAGGAATGTGGTAATTGACGGCAAAATTATCACTGCCAACGGGCCCTCTGCCTCGGAGGAATTCGGGAAAGCCCTCCTGAAACTGCTCAAGGAAAATAAAGATATCTGAGCAGGGAGAATACATACCGCCAGGAATCCCTCCAGAGCGATATCTTTGACTTTCCTGACTTACGTGCATATTCGTGCGAGGGAACTTCCCTTATCCTGTATCCTCCCTGCAAAACTTTTATCACCATCTCCTGTTCAATAGTGGTAATATCCTCCTGCAAATTAAGCTTTTCTATCACCTCTTTTTTAATCGCCCGGAACCCGTTCTGGCTATCGGTAATCCGCACGCCAAAGCGTTCACTTATCAAAAAGTTAATTAAAAGCGTACCCAGCAGACGCAGGCTCTTCTCCAGGCTTCCTGACAGTTCATCGCTGCCCCCCAGTATCCGCGAGGCAGTAACCTGATCTGCCTCACCTTCCTCTATTGGCTTGAGTAGGGAGGGAATATCGCGGGGTTCGTGGGAGCCATCTGCATCCATGAAGAGAAGCACTTCTCCTTTTGCCTCCCTTACTGCCTTTCTTATTGCTTTGCCCTTCCCTCCTCCTTCATCCAGGATAACCCTTGCTCCTGCTTTCTTAGCAATCTCCCGGGTTCTATCCGTGGAATGCCCGTCCACCACTAAAATTTCCCAGGCATATTTCTTTGCCTCTTTTATCACTTTAGCAATGGTAGACTCCTCGTTCTTAGTGGGAATAATTATTGAGACCTTCATCCTCTTATTCTACTTAACCGGCAAAACTTCTGCAATTCCAAAGACCGGGGGCAGGATAGTGAGCAGTAAGCAGTAAATAGTAAATAGTGAACAGTGAACGGTAGTGAGTAGTGAGGGAAGATAGTAAACAGTAAATAGTAAATAGTAAACAGTGAACAGTGAATCGATTTCCCGGTATCTTGGTATCCTGCCCACCTGTCATGCCCGCCTGCTCCCGGAGGGCGGGCAGGCCTGCGAAAGCAGGCATCCAGGATTTTAGACCTTAGACTGTAGACGTTAGACTGGGAAAGCAGTGAACGGTAAGTTGATATCTTGCCCGCCTGCCCTCACGTGGCTCGGAACATCTCTGGACAGTCAATATTAGAAATCGCACACGGCATCAAGGTCTAAGGTCTAAAGTCTATTATCTGAACTTCTGCAGGTATTTAATTCTCCCCGGTATGGCATATGGTATAATCTGGAGGAGGGAAAAAAGTGGAAAGTTCTCGCTGGATAGCGGATCTTCATATCCATTCGCTTTTTTCTCGTGCTACCAGTCGGGAGATGAATCTGGATGGTATTTCCCGCTGGGCACGCTGGAAGGGCATCAAGCTGGTAGGAACAGGAGATTTCACGCATCCGGAGTGGTTAAGCCACTTAAAACAGAGTTTGAAGAAGGAGAAGGAAGGGGTTTTTTCCTACGGGGGCACTTACTTCATCCTTTCTGCTGAAGTCTCCAACATTTTCCCCACTGCCCGTGGAACAAAAAAAATCCACAACGTGATTCTTTCTCCCTGCTTCGAGGAGGTGGAAAGGCTCAACCGGGAATTTGCCCGTTTTGGCAAGTTGGCCTCCGACGGCAGGCCTATACTCTCCCTGGAAGTGAAAAAAATGATGGAGCTTATCAAAAAGTCTGCTCCGAGCGCTGTGGTTATACCTGCTCATATATGGACACCGCATTTCTCCCTCTTTGGGTCAGAGTCCGGATTTAACAGGATAGAAGATTGCTTCGGTGAGTTTAGCGGGGATATCATTGCCCTGGAAACGGGATTGTCCAGCGACCCTTCCATGAACTGGAGATGGAGTGCGCTGGATAGGTTTAGCCTGGTTTCCAACTCCGATGCACACTCACCTTCCCGCCTGGGCCGGGAGGCAAACGTGTTTGATGTTCCCTTAACTTTTCCTTCCATAAGGGAAGCACTGAAGAGTAAGAAGGGCTTGCTCTTTACCATAGAATTCTTTCCCCAGGAGGGTAAGTATCATTACGACGGCCACAGAAAATGCGGGGTTTCTTTTGCTCCGCAGGAATCCATGCTGCAAAATAACATATGTCCGCTCTGCGGCAGATTGCTTACCATTGGGGTAATGCACAGGGTAGAAGAGCTCTCCGACAGGGAAGAGGGAGCTGCTCCTGCACAAGCTATTCCCTACAAGCATCTCATCCCCCTGGAAGAAATTATTTCTCAGGCTCTAAGAGTAGGAAGGGAATCCAAGCAGGTAAAGAGGGAATACATCCAGATAATAGAGAAATGGGGAGGAGAACTGAATATACTGCTTGATTTAGAGGAGGAAATTATACGGGAGAAGTTTCCTCCTTCCATAGGTGAAGCTATTCTGCGGGTGAGAAGGGGAGAAGTGGAAATAAAGCCTGGCTACGATGGCGTGTACGGAGAGATAAGAATTAAAGTGGACAAGGAAAAGAAAAATCAACTCAGTCTTTTTTAATCCTTGCAAAACTCTCCTCTCAACTTCCAATTCTTGCTTACTGATTTCAGAGTTGTGAGTCCCGATATATCTCGGGAGTCCGGAGTGGCCAGTTCTGCCTATCACCCCACACCTCTCTCATATTTCCCCTAACTACCCGCTACTATCTACTCGCTACTCACTACCGTTCACTGCTTACTATTTACAGCTCACTATCTCCCAGTCTATAGTCCAAGAGTTGTGAGTTGTTAGTTGCGAGTTGCCAGTTCCACCTGCTCCTCCGCCTTTATCCTGCTTCTCCCAGTCTATAGTCTAAGGTCTATGGTCTAAAGTCTAAAATCCTGGATGCCTGCTTTCGCAGGCCTGCCCGCCCTCCGGGAGCAGGCGGGCATGACAGGTGGGCAGGATACCAGGATACTAAGATACCGGGATACCAGGAAACCGATTCACTGTTCACTGCTTACTGTTTACTATTTACTGTTCACTATCTCCCAGTCTACAGTCTATAGTCTATGGTCTAAAGTCTATTATTTACCCCCGGGGGTGGGCCTGGGTGTAAACTTTTTTGAGCCTTTCCGGGGTCAGGTGAGTGTAAATCTGCGTGGTGGAAAGGGAAGCGTGTCCCAGGAGCTCCTGCACGGCCCGCAGGTCTGCTCCTCGTTCCAGTAGGTGGGTGGCAAAAGAATGACGGAATTGGTGCGGTGATACTTTCTTGCGAATGGCTGCCTCCCGTACATACTTGTTTACCATTCTTTCTATGCTCCGGGGGGTTATCCGTCCTCCCCAGGCATTCAGGAAGAGCGCCTCGGGTTCTACATATATATCCTTGCGAAAATGGCTGAGTAGTTTACCGCGCAGTGGCAGGTATTCATCCAGAGCCTCCATTGCCTTCTCCCCCACAGGAATGATGCGTTCCTTTCTTCCTTTTCCTTTTACCCGGATAAACCCTTCTCCCCATTCCACATCGTCCAGGTCAAGCCCTACCAGCTCGCTTACCCGTATCCCGGTGGAGTAAAGTAGTTCGAGAATTGCTTTATCCCTTTTTCCCAGGGTGCCCTTAAATTTCAAGGAGAGCAGGTGCTCCATTTCTTCAATGCCCAGGAAATAGGGGAGTTCCCTCTCCTTTTTGGGAGAGGAAAGAAGTAAGAGGGGATTATGGGAAATGATACTGCGTGAAGCAAGGAATTTATAAAAAGATTTGAGGGAGGCTACTTTCCTGATGAGCGAGTTGCGGGAAAGCCCTCTTTCCTTTAAGTGAAACAGATATTCACGCGCCAGGTTTATGTCTACCTGGGACAGGTTTTTATCCTGCTCCTGCAGGAATTTTACAAACTGCAAAAGGTCTGTCCTGTAAGCAACCAGGGTGTGGGGAGAGTAATTTCTCTGTTCAGCGAGAAATTTTACAAATTTCTCAATTTCCTTTTCCATCAGGGAATTTCCAGCTTATGAATTTACATTTCGGGTAATTTATACAGGCATAGAATTTTCTCTTTTTATTTTTACTGCGTCGTTCCACCAGTTCCCCGCCACATTCAGGGCACTTTACCCCGATTTTTTTTGCCAGGGGTAGCGCGGTTTTGCACTCCGGGAAGTTTGGGCAGGCAAGAAACTCGCCATACCGGCCCTTTTTGATTACCATGGCAGCACCGCAATTGGGGCAGGGACGGGAATAGAAGGCGTTGATTTTATCCTTTATATTCTCCATCTTTTCTTTGGCTTCCTCCAATCGCTGGGCAAATTCTTCATAGAAGGAGGTAAGCAGGTTCAGGTATTCCTCCTTCCCTTCTTCTATGCTGTCCAGCCCGTCCTCCATTCTTGCGGTAAAGTCAACTTCAAATATATGGGGGAAATTATCTATCAGGATTTTGGCTACTTCTCTTCCCAGGGGGGTGGGACGCAGGCGCCCCTTTTCGTTTCTCACGTAATCCCTGTTTTTTAAAATACGGATGATTGTGGCATAGGTGGATGGTCTCCCTATATCTTTTCTTTCCAGCTCTTTTACCAGTGAGCCTTCCGTGAACCTGGGAGGAGGCTGGGTAAATTTCTGGTGCATTTTTATCTCTTCCAGGGTTAATTCTTCGCCTTTTTTCAAGGGCGGAACCGTCTTTAGCTCCTGCTTTACCGGCAATATCTTGCGGAATCCCTCAAATATCAGTCGTTCTCCCTTTGCCTCCCATATATATTCGCCCGAGCTTATTGCCACCTTAGTTTCTTCCCATACAGAAGGGGCACACTGGGAAGCCAGGAATCGTTCCCAGATAAGGGTGTAAAGATTCAGCTGTTCCGGGGTAAGGAAGTCTTTTACCTCTTCGGGAGACCTGCTTACCTTTGTAGGCCGAATAGCTTCATGTGCTTCCTGGGCACTCCTGCGGGATTTATAGGACATGGGTTTTTCCGGGATGTACTCACTGCCCAGATTACTCTCAATCCAGGAATAGGCTTCTTTCCTGGCTAAGGGAGAAATACGGTAGGAGTCTGTGCGCATGTAGGTTATTAATCCCACTCTTCCTTCCTGGATTTGCACGCCTTCATATAACTGCTGGGCTATCTTCATGCTGCGGGAAGGAGTGTAGCGGTACTGGGTGAATGCTACCTGCTGGAGGGAGCTGGTGATAAGGGGAGGGGGAGGATATCGCTTTACTTCCTTTACTTCCGCCTTTTCTACTTTGAAAATACTCCCCTTTGCTTCCTTTTCTATTTTTTCCGCCTGGGCGCGTTCCTTGACTTCTATCTTCTTCCTGCCTTTTTTCACCAGGAAAGCAGAAAAAACCCCTTCCCTGGCAGAAAGAATTGCTTCTATTACCCAGTATTCCTCCGGGATAAACTCCTCAATTGCCTTCTCTCTTTCACAGATTAATCTCAATGCTACTGTCTGCACCCTGCCGGCAGAGAGACCGCTCTTCACCTTTTTCCAGAGCAGGGGGCTTACCAGGTATCCAACCAGGCGGTCAAGCACCCTTCTTGCCTGCTGGGAAGCTACCAGGTGGGCATCAATATCCCGGGGATTTTCCAGCGATTTTTTTATGGCCGGAGGGGTAATTTCGTGAAACTCTAACCGCTTAATAGTAGGATTGACTTCCTTTAATTCCTCTGCGATATGCCAGGCAATTGCTTCCCCTTCCCGGTCCGGGTCAGAAGCCAGGTAAACAGCATTGGCATCCTTGGCCAGCTTTTTCAGGGAATTAATTATCTTCCTTTTTCCCCTGATTATCTTGTAGGTAGGCTGGAACCCGTTCTCTATATCCACTCCTAATTTTGCCTTGGGAAGGTCTTTGACATGTCCCAGGGAGGAGCAGACAGTGAAATCTTTGCCCAGGAACCTGCTTATTGTCTTTGCCTTGGAAGGAGATTCCACAATAACAATATTCTCAGCCATTTTCCTTTATTTCCTTAAGTAAATCTCCCTCGTACATAGCCTTTCCCACAATTACTCCCTTAACTTCGGGGAGATGCTCTTTTATCCAGTTGATATCCTGCAGTGAGGAGACCCCTCCTCCTACTATAAGGGGAAGGGAAGTATGTTTAGCTACCTGCAGGAAAGTCTGCCCGGAGATGCCTTCCATTGTGCCGTCTCTTTTGATATCCGTGACAATGAGAGCCTGCAGGGGTAAAGAAGACAGGAAAGAGAGTGTTTCCGCAAGAGTTTCTTCTGCTTCCTTTTCCCAGCCTTCCACCTTTATCTTTTTTCCGGAGATATCAAGGGAGACGATAATTCTGTGGGGGAATTTTTCTACCAGCGAGACGAGAAATGCCTTCTCCAGCCCTTTTGTGCCCAGAATCACGTAGGAAATACCATTCTCCAGGTAAAATTTTGCCTCTTCTTCTTTCCTGATTCCACCTCCCACTTCCACTTCCCCCTGAAACTGGCGAGCCGCTTCTATAATAAGCTCTTTTTCCACGGGTCTGCCAGCCCGTGCCCCTTCCAGGTCCACGATATGAAGTCTTTTGAATCCTTTTTCACGCCACTTCCGCGCTGCCTGGAGAGGAGTGAGCGGATAGAAGCTGGGCTTCTGGTAAGAACCCTGAAACAGTCTCACCAGTTTCCCTTGCCAGATATCAATTGCCGGAATTATAAACATAATTTGCTTTCCCAACAGGCAAATATCACCACTAAACCTATCTCTATCAACTCATTGGGTAAAGTTTACAGAATCCCTTTTGTGGAAGGAATGCTTTTTTCCCTCTCTTCCTTACTAACTGCCATGCTCAGGGCTTTGCCAAAAGCTTTGAAGATGGCTTCCGCAGAATGGTGCAAATTCTCCCCGTAGAGAAGATTGATATGCAGGGTAATGCCGGAATGTACGGCAAATGCCTGGAAAAATACCGGGATAAGTTCAGTATCAAACCCACCCACTTTTTCCTTGGGTAAATCCACCCGGTAGACGAACTGCGGCCGTCCGGAGATATCTATGGAAACCAGGGCAAGCGATTCATCCATAGGAAGAATTGCCCATCCGTATCTCTTTATCCCGGATTTATCTCCCAGGGCTTTTTTCAGGGCCTCACCCAGGCATATTCCCACATCCTCCACGGTGTGATGAAAATCTACCTCTATATCCCCTGTGGCTGAAATTCCCAGGTCGAAGAATCCATGACGGGAAAAAAGCGTGAGCATATGATCAAAAAAGGGAATCCCGCTGTTAATTTCCGATTTCCCCTCCCCATCCAGGTTAATTTCCACCCTTACCTGGGTTTCCTTTGTCTCTCTTTTAACTTCTGCTTCCCTCATAGCACCTACATTCTACCATAACTGTTTTTCCAAAAGTCAAATCTCATTCCCCTATCACCTTGACCAGCACCCTTTTTCTCCTCTTTCCATCAAACTCGCCGTAGAAAATCTGCTCCCAGGGTCCCAGATCAAGTTTTCCCCGGGTAATGGCCACTACCACTTCTCTTCCCATTATCGTTCTTTTTAAATGGCTGTCTGCATTGTCTTCTCCGGTGAGATTATGGGCATAATCTTTTCCATACGGTGCCAGACTCTCCACCCATTCCATGAAATCCTGATGCAGCCCCGATTCATCGTCATTTATAAATACACTGGCAGTTATATGCATGGCGTTTACCAGGCATAATCCTTCCTGCACACCGCTTTTTCTCACTGCCCCTTCTACCTGGTGAGTTATGTTGATAAATGCCTGTCTCTTTTCTGTATTAAACCAGAGATATTGAGTATAAGATTTCATTTAAGCACCTCCTTCTTATCTGGAAACTTTCAGAAACTTTTCTATCCTTTTCCTCAGCAGGGGTAAAAACAGGGGAAGAGAGATATGCGTGCCCGGGTACAGCAGCCAGGGTGGATTACCCATCCTGCGCCTTAATTCGTAAGCTGAAGATAGGTTAATCACCCCGTCCAACAGGCCGTTTATCATGAGCACATCCCTACCCCTCAACAGGTGGGCAAAAGTGAGAGGGTCATAAAAGAAGCAGAAACGCGGCAACTCTGCCAACTCTTCTAACCTGCCATTCTCCAGGATTTCCTGGTAACGCAGGTGAAGCATGCGGCAGGTCTCTCTGTCACAGTCCTTGGGCAGGACAAAGCGCATTATTCCTCTCCAGAGAATCTTTTCCAGGTTACCTCCGCTTAAAAGGAATACCCCTCTTTGCACTCTTTCGTCTATAGCCATAGCCACTGTCCCTATCATCCCTCCCATGCTGATACCCAGGACATCGAATTTCTCCTCCCCCAGCCAATCCATCAGCCCCCTTATTTCCTTCACTGATTGCACGAAAAACCGGAGAAATTCCGCATCATCCATTCTCCAGTTATCTTTTTTATTTTCTTGCTTTCGGAAAAGATGCCCGGGAAGAGTATAAAAGAGCAGGGGATGCCCATCTTTCACCAGAGGCAGGAAAGAACGAAGCAGCCAATCTTTCTTTCTTTCCGTGATTCCCAGTCCATGGATGAGAATGAGAAGGGGATAGCGGGGTGAAGCAGGAGAAAAGAGGTCAAGCTCCAGAATTTCCTTGCTGCCTTTAAGGATTATCTTTTCTTTTTCCCCCTCTTTATCCCTCTTTAGCAAAGAAAACTTCTCTTTTCCCTGATAGTACTTTTCCCAGAACATTCTTTAATTTATCATATTTGATAAAATATCTCCTTAGCAGGGAAATTTTGTCCATGAAAAAAGAGTTTTTTGAGTACCCCTATTCCCTTAACCCCCTGGGTTTGTTAGCAGGAGTATCCTGCCAGCCTTACACTGTTTTTCTGCATAGCAGTATGTACCATCCTGAGTGGGGCAGATACACAATTTTGGGATGGGAACCGTTTCTTGTTTTTAGAAGCAGGGGGAGAAAGGTGTCTGTCAACGGCAGGATTTTTTCCGCCGACCCCTTTGAAACCCTGAAAGAACTGTGGAGCAAATTCTATAAACCGGATGAATCACTGCCTTTCACCGGAGGTATTATCGGGTACTTCTCCTACGACCTCGGCTTTCTCCTGGAAAGGATAGAGGAGAAATCGGACGATGACCTGAGGATTCCCGAGATGAACCTGGGGTTTTACAAGAATTTTATCCTCTGGGACCACAGGGAAAAATTTGCCTATGGGACCCTGCCAGTGGTAAAGGAGGGAAAACCGCAGGAAGGAAAGATTATTACCCCCTCCCTCCCCTTAAAGCTATCTTCCAACTTTACCTATGAAGCATATATCCAGGCAATAGAGAAGGCAAAAGATTATATCCGCAGGGGAGATATTTACCAGGTAAACCTTTCCCAGCGTTTTTCCTGTCCTTTCTCTCTAAATGCTTTCTCCTACTACAGCCAGCTTACCCGGATGAACCCTTCGTTTTACTCTGCTTATCTCAATTTTCCGGAAGTCAGGGTAGTCTCTTCTTCTCCGGAAAGGTTCCTTTGTATAGAGAACGGCTATATCCAGACTCGCCCCATCAAGGGAACGCGTCCGCGGGGAGCAACCAGGGAAGAGGACTCTTGCCTGAAAAAGGAGCTGGCAGAAAGCGAGAAAGATAGGGCAGAGCTGGTAATGATTGTGGACTTAGAGAGGAACGATTTGGGCAAAATCTGCCAGAGTGGCAGCGTGAAGGTAAAAAGGCTGAGGGAAATAGAAACCCATCCCACCGTATTCCATACCGTGGCCACGGTGGAAGGAAGAGTCAAAGAGGGGCTTACTCCCATTGATTGCCTGAAAGCATGTTTTCCCGGAGGTTCAATTACAGGGGCACCCAAGGTAAGAGCTATGGAAATTATTGAAGAGCTGGAACCTACCCGGAGAAACCTCTATACTGGTTCCATAGGGTATATAGGATTTAACGGAAGAGCGGATTTCAGTATAGTAATACGGACCGTGCTGGTAAAAGACGGACAGGCATATTTCCAGGTGGGAGGAGGTATCGTGGCGGACTCTGACCCTGAGAAGGAGTACCAGGAAACACTGGATAAGGGCAAAGCATTGATTACTACATTAAGGAGAATGAGCCATGGGAAAAATATGGAAGAATGGGCAGATTTTCCCGGAAAGAGACTGGAAATTTCTGCTCGCTAATACCGGGTTCCTGTATGGGGAGGGGCTCTTTGAAACAGTGAAAATAAGAGAGGGCAGGCATGTTTTCCTGCTGGAGCATTTAGATAGACTCCTAAATTCCTCCCGGGAGTTAGAGATTCCCTCTCCTTTTTCCCGGGAAGAGATTGCAGAAGGATGCCGGAATACCATACAGGCAAACGCAGTGGAAAAAGGAATTTTGCGCATATACCTTACCCCTTTACTCATCCTCATAAAAACGGATGCCGGTCTTCCCTATGAAACCAAGCCGTTTTTCCGCAGCATTATCTCCTCTTTTAGACGCAATGCTTCCTCGCCGCTTGCCTTTCATAAAACATTGAACTACTACGAAAACATTCTGGCCAGAAGAGAGGCCAACCAGCAGGGATACGATGAAGCCATCCTGCTTAATCTCCGGGGAGAGATAAGCGAGGGAGCTTACAGTAATCTTTTTATGGTAAAAAAAGGCAGGCTTCTCACTCCTTCTCTCTCCTCTGGTCTTCTACCCGGTATAACCAGGAGGAAGGTAATGGAAATAGCCAGAGAGACAGGCATAGAGGTGGAAGAGCGAGTGTTGTTGCCTAAAGACTTGCAGGAAGCAGATGAGGCCTTCTTTACCTCGGCTCTTATGGGGGTAATCCCCTGCAAAGAAATTAAAGGGGTAAGAGAATTTGCAGAATATGAGACCTCGCTAAAGTTAAAAACCCTGCTGAGTGAAGCAGAGAGGAATAATGTATAGAAATGGTATATCCGCAGAGGATACAGTTTTCCGACAGGAACAAATGAGCGTATGAAAATTCCCCTTTTAGTGATTGCCGGGCCCACCGGTGTAGGCAAGACAGAAGAATCTCTCCATATAGCCCGAAAATGGCAGGGGGAAATAGTCGTTTCAGATTCTGTCCAGATTTACCGTTACCTGGATATAGGAAGTGGCAAGCCTACCCCCGCGGAAAGAAAAGAAATCCCCCATCATCTTATGGATATTCTTGACCCGGAAGAAGTATACGATACGGCAAGATTTGCTTCTATGGCCAGGGAAATTATCGAAAAAATCTGGAAGAAGGGCAGGCTCCCTATCTTGGTGGGAGGATGTGGGTTTTACATAAGAACCCTGCTGAGAGGTATTTTCCCTGGTCCCGGCAGGGACGAGAAGCTCAGGGAAAAATTATATAAGGAAGCCCAGGAAAAGGGAGGGGATGTTCTTTATGCCCGATTAAAAGAAGTTGACGAGGCCTCGGCTGCTCGTATTCATCCGCATGATATCGTGCGAATAATCCGGGCGCTGGAAGTTTTCCAGCTTACCGGTAAACCGCTTTCCTGGCATTTCAAGCGGGAGAAAAAGGAAGAAATTTTTAATTATCTTTTTCTCTCCTTAATTCGCCCCCGGGAAGAACTCTATAGTAGAATAAACAACAGGGTAGAGAAAATGTGGGAGATGGGATGGGTGGAGGAGGTAAATGAAATAATTAAGATGGGATTTGCCCCCGATTCCCCCGGGTTACAAAGCATTGGTTACAAAGAAGTAGTACAATTCATTCAGGGTAAGATAGGAAAGGAAGAGGCGAAAGAAATAATAAAAAAGCGCACCAGGAATTATGCCAAAAGACAGATTGTCTGGCTGAGGAAAGAAAACCCGGTATGGATAACCCTGGAAGAGGAAAGGGGTAAAATGCAGGAAGAAATTAGGAATTTCTTAGGAAAGATAGAAGGTTTTAGACGATAGAGCTTAGGAGGGAAGCTTTTGAATTTATCCGGTGATTTAGTCTGGACCACATCGCAGAGAGGGAGATAAATGGAAAAGGTAGTATTAGTAGGGGATAAAAGAGAAAAAACCTCCCTGGAAGAGCTGAGAGGCCTTGCAGCTACAGCAGGGGGGGAAGTACTGGAGGTGATTCCTCTAAGGATGGAAAGAATTACCCCCTCGCTTTTCGTAGGGGAAGGGCAGGCGGAAGAAATTCACCGCTGCGTAGTGGAAAAGGGAGCGAACCTTGTGGTATTTGACATGGAACTCCATCCTGTACAACAGCGGAACCTGGAAAAAATAATCGGGGAAAGGGTTATTGACCGTACTCAGCTTATCATGGATATATTTGCCCAGCATGCCCATACGGAAGAAGGCAAAATAGAAGTGGAGCTGGCGCAACTCAAGTACCTTCTCCCCCGGCTTACCGGCAAGGGCAAAGAACTATCCCGCCTGGGAGGCGGCATTGGCACGCGTGGACCGGGGGAAAGACAGTTAGAGTATGACCGCAGGAAAATCCAGGTAAAGATTAAAAGGCTGGAGAAAAAACTGGCTAAGCTGCTCCGCCACCGGGAGAATATCGGCAGAAGAAGGAGAAAATTCGGTTTACCCCTGGGAGCAATTGTGGGATATACCAATGCCGGGAAGACCAGCCTTATCAATGCACTTACCCGCTCCCACCTCCCGGCTGGCAATAAGCTGTTCATGACTCTGGATACACGCATGAGAAAATTGTATCTTTCCAACCACCAGATGGTCATACTTACCGATACAGTCGGTTTTATCCGTCGTCTTCCCACAGAACTCCTGGCTTCTTTCAAAGCCACCCTGGAAGAGACAGTCAATGCCACTTTTCTGCTGCATGTAGTTGATGCCTCCAGCGCGGAGAAAGAGGAGATGATAAAAACCGTTAAAAAATTACTGGGGGAACTGGGTGTTCTGGATAAGCCTCTGGTAGAAATTTTTAATAAGGTTGACCTTCTCAATCCCTGGGAAAAGAGGAGACTACAGCGGGAATACCCGGAATCTGTTCTGGTAAGCTCTCTTACTGGCGAAGGCCTGGAGGAGTTGAAAGCAAGAATAGTGGATACACTCAAGGATTCCAGGGAGGAATTAGATGTTTTTCTGCCCCAGGATAAGCTTTTCTTGTTACCCGAGGTTTATCAGCATGGAGAAGTGTTAAATGAGTTACCACAGGAGAAGGGGGTACAGATTAGAGTAAGATTGGACAGGGCGCTGGCCGAGAAGATAAAAGGGCTGCTGGGAAGTTAGATGTTAGACCATAGACTTTAGACTATAGACTGTAGACCTTAGACTGGGAGAGGGGGATGCAGGATAAAAGATACAGAACAAGGGACAGTAAGCAGGGAGTTGGTATCCTGCCCACCTGTCATGCCTGCGAAAGCAGGCATCCAGGAGAGCACATAGACTATAGACCTTAGACTTTAGACTATAGACTGGGGAAATAGTAAACAGTGAATAGTAAACAGTAGCGAGTAGACGGTAGTGAGTAGTTAGTAGCGGGTAGCGAGGGGTGGACCTTAGAGCATAGACTTTAGATGGATGGGTAGATGGAAGAACGTTTACAAAAAATTATTTCCCGGGCAGGAATAGCTTCCCGCAGAAGCGCAGAACAACTGATTAAAGAGGGAAAAGTAAAAGTGGACGGAGAAGTTATTACCAGGCTGGGAACAAAAGTAGACCCGCGCATACATAAAATAGAGGTGAAAGGCAAAGTAATTACCTTACCGGAAAAACTCTACCTTTTGCTTTACAAGCCTCGCTACTATATCACTTCTCTTTCCGACCCCCAGGGAAGAAAAACCGTAGCAGACCTGCTTAAAGATATTCCTACTCGCCTCTTTCCCGTAGGACGGCTTGACTTCGATGCCGAGGGGCTGCTCATTTTTACCAATGACGGCGAGTTTGCAAATATCCTGCTGCATCCCCGCTACGGAATCTCCAAGACCTATCTTGTCGAGCTCTCAGGAATCCCTTCCCGCAGAGATTTGGAACAGGTAAGAAAAGGTATCCGACTGGAAGACGGCATGACGCTGCCAGCCCGGGCAACTGTAGTAAAAAAAGATATTAACAGAGCCTGGGTTAAACTTACTCTGCGGGAGGGAAGAAACAGGGAAATCAAGCGAATGTTTGCTGCGCTCGGTTATACAGTTACCAGGTTAAAGAGGATAAAAATCGGCCCTTTCAAGCTGGGGGACCTCAGGCCGGGAGAATATCGCTTTCTTACCCGGGAGGAAGTGGGCGAATTTAAACCGTTTCCGGATGAGGGGTAAAGCAATGGCCGCCTATCCCCGGCTGATTTTCTCCCGGTAGAGTGAGAGATAAAGGTTAGCCCACTCGTTTACTGTTTTGGAGAGGGAGAAGTAACTTTTTATTCTTTCCCTGCCTTCTTTTCCCAGTGTTTCCCGCAGAGAAGGCGAAGTTATCATCTGCTCTATGGCTTTTGCCAGCTGGCGCGGATGCTTCCTTTCCACTATTATTCCTGCTGCTCCCACTACCTCAGGTATTCCGCCGGTGCGGGAGGCAATTACCGGAATACCGCAGGCCATGGTTTCTGCAATGCTGATGCCGAATCCCTCATAAAGAGAAGGAAATACCCCTATATCCCAGCTCCGGATAAAAGGCAAAGGTTCTGCCACTTCCCCGCTGAAAATTGCCCTTTTCCCCAGGTCAAGCTGCGCGGTTAATTTTTCTAAGTTGCTGCGTTCCTCACCTTCGCCTACTATTACCAGGTAGATATCCGGATATTTCTTCTTGAGCAGGCTTACTGCCTGCAGGAGGTACCGGTATCCTTTGCACCGGTGCAGTCTTCCTAAGCTCCCCACGATAAAAGCATGCTGCGGCAGGTTGAGTTTTTCCCGGCTCTTTTTTTTATCGCCGGGGCTGAACTTCTCCGTATCTACGCCATTGTAGATTACTTTTATCTTTTCTCCTCTGATAAATCCTTTCTTCCGGTTTAATTCCTTAACCGCGTATGAACAGGCAACAATACGGGAAGTGGGAAAACTCAATACGGAATCCAGGAAGATATGAAGACAATTTTTCCAGGGGATGGCATTTCTCTCCGAGGCTACAATCACTGGTGTGCGGGCAATAATACCCCCCAGTCTTCCCCAGGTGTTGGCAGTGAAAAGATAGGTATGCAGGATATCTATCTTTTTTTCCCTCAGGTAGGCAGCAACCCGGAAAGGAAGAAAAGGGTCAAAACGAAAATCCCTGCGAAAAACCGCCACGGGGATATCCGCTGTTTTTAAGAATTCCCTGACCCGCCCGGAGGAAAAAGTCCCCACGTAATTGTCAAACTCATCCCCCTCCAGCCTTTTTGCCACCTCTGCAATCTGTTTCTGTACCCCTCCTATGGCAAGAGTGGAGACAAGATGAAGGATTTTTATTCTTTTCACCCCTTATTGGGAACTTTCGGTATTTTCCTCTTCCAGGAGATTTGAGGCCATGTCACTAAGAGTGCTCATGAATTCCTCAATATGGTCCTCAAATATCACTATCCTGTCTTTTTCTCTCGTATCTCCCTGAGGCCTTATTTCCACAATATCCAGGTATTTGTTACCTCCGGTAGTCTTTTTAAGGTTAAAATGATAGATCCTTTTCCCACATTTCAGACTTTTGGTAAGCAGTTCTTCAGCCATTATCTACCTCCTCCTTTTTCTCATAAAATACATACTCATTGGTTACCCCAAAACAAGTGCATATATTAACAGAGTGTGGAACTTTTTTCAAACTCGTTTCCTGACAAATCGGTAGAAAAAAAGTTCTATAAGAGGGGAGGGAGGATAGCCACTTTTCAACCGCAGGTCTAGTTCCTGAAGAAGGAAATAGGAGTCTTTAATTCTCTCCCATGACCACATCTTTACTATATCTCGATAAGCTTTTTGCCATTCTACGCGCCAGATTCTGTATTTTTGAAAGAGGGAATAGGGTGATACTCGTGCCTCAACCTCTTCCTTGAAGCATCCAATCCTCCCTAATTCCCAGGTGAGCAGGCCTATAAGCGAGAAGGGAGATACGCCTTCCAACCTTAAGCGTTGCCATTCTTTTATTGTGCCTTGCAGGTCATTTACCAGGAGAGAAAGTATAAGATTGTACAGGGAGACTGCTTTGCCTTCCGAAGTTACTGTTTCCACGTCTTTTCCTGTTATTCTGGTTCTTGCGCCGGTGAAGTTGACAAGCTTCTCTATTTCATTATGCAGGGCATAAAGATTACCCCTGTTCATCTCAAAGAGCAGCCTCAGGGCTTCCCCCTCTATTTCTTTTCCTTCTCTTTTCAATGTCTCTTTAATCCACATTAGTATCTGGGGTTCTTTAAGCGGGGAAAATTTTATCTGGCTGATTTGCGGGAAGGCTTTTTCCCATTTATCTTTGTTTTTTCCCGCTACGGCAATTATTTTGACCGAGGCAGGAATACGAGGAAGTATTTCCTTTATTCCCTTTAATAGAGAAACCGGGGCTTTTTCTGCCCTCTTAATCACCAGTACTTTCCAGGAAGAAAAAAACGGGTAAGAGATTAAGTAGGAAAAGATTTCCCGCTGGTTGGGTTCTTCTCCTTTAAACACTTTCCAGTTGAATAGGGGAGACTTTATTTCCTGCTTGAGGGCTTTGAGAGCTTCTTCTTTCAGGAAATCTTCCTCTCCCCAGAAGAGGATAAACTTGGATTTGCTCTGTAATACTTTAGCGGAGATGTCTATTGGATTGCTCATAACGGAGATAGAATATTATCTTTTGTGCCACCCTTTTGCATAACCTCTCCAGTAACTCTTTCCGCGGCTCCTTCCAGCTGCCCTGGGGAAAAGAGACCACCTCTTCCTGGAACTCCTTGTCCCAGACTGTTTTCCCTCTTTCCCGCATTTTAACTTTTACTTTTATTTTTGCCTTCAGCCCTACAATTTTCTTATCTTCGCCGTAAAAAAGAGGTTGATAATCAATTTCTGTTATTTCCCCGCTTAGAACTCTTTCCGCCGGGCCTACCTTTATCCCCCAGGAAGACGCTTCTTCGGCTAACTTTTTCTTCAGAACCGCGGTAATGCCACTGGCATAAGTGAGGTTTGCAAAACTACCTATGCTTATCCTGATATCCGAAACAGGCAGGGATTGGTAGGTAGCACACCCGCTCAGGAAGATGGCAAAGAATAGCCAAGCTCTTTTAACCATTTTATCTTACTTTCTGATGCTTTGCCCCATGTTGTATCCGGGAATTTATTTTTAACCTCCTGGTAGTACAACAGGGCAGCGAGATAGTCCGCATTTTTCTCATAGAATTTCGCCACTTTATAGGTTTCCCAGGCCCACTTTTCTCTCAGGGCAGAAAGCTTCTCTTCTGCCTTTTTGCGGAAAGGAGAAGAGGGGTGCTGGTAGATGAAATCTCGCAGTGCCCTTTCAGCCTTCTCCTTAAGCTCTGCGTCGTAGGGAGACTTTTCGCTTCTTTTTACCTCAGTCAGAGCTATCTGGTAATAGGCTTCTTCTACCAGGGGAGAATTGGGGTAGTCCTGGGTCAATTCAGTAAATTCATTTATTGCCTTCTCGTATTTTCCGGCCTTAATAAAGGATTCCCCCATACGGAATTTTATGCGGTCTGCTTCCTTCCAGTAGGGGAAATTTTTCAGGAGGAAACCATAAATCTTTGCCGCTTTCTCCCAGCGGGTCAGGGTAAGAAATTCCTTGGCGCGGGGTAATATCCCCGTGGTCTTACTTGCAAAAAGTTTATCTGCAATTGCTTTCTCTCGTCTGGCCACTTCTTCCAGTTTGGGGTAGCGGGGATAATTTTCCACTACTTTCTGGTATGCAAGGGCGGCTTCGTAGGGTTTCCCGAGCTTTTCCAGGCATTGACCTATCATGAATTGCGCCTGGGGTGCCTGTGAGGAGCGGGAATAATATTTAATTAACTTCCGGAATTCTTTTAAGGCTTTCTCGTAATCTTTCCCCTGGTATAGGGAGAGCGCGTATTTCCATTGTTCTTCCGGGGTAGGTTTGGGTGCATACTTGGGGTTAATCCATTTCCCTGTCTCCGGTGTCCATTCCCAGTAGGAAAAAGCGTATCCAGTACTTATTAAACTAAGGCAGATAATTAAGAGGATTTTTAGCTTCATTTCCTTCCCTTATTTCAAAATGCAGCATGGGTTCATCGCAATTGCCCCAATCACCGCTCAGGGCAATGACTTCTCCCTGCTTCACGTAATCACCCTCCTTAACCAGAAGGCGGGAATTATGGGCATATACTGTTGCATATCCATTCCCATGGTCTATAATTACCAGTTCCCCAAACCCTCTTTTGGGACCGGCAAAAACTATTTTACCAGAACTGGCAGCTTTTATCTCTGTCCCTATAGGGACGGCAATATCAATACCCCGGGCATTTCTCTTTTTTCCTTTTCCGAAGTAGCGGATTATTTTACCGCGCGCCGGCCAGATAAATTCTTCTTCACCTTGCACCAGGACAGGAAGGGGAGGGACTGTTTTCTGCTCTTTTGCTCCCGGTATGAACAATTTGTCTCCCGGCTTAATCTCATTGGGGTTCTCGATGCGGTTGACTTTTATAATTGTCCTCCAATCAACACCATAGGCACGGGATATCCTCCACAGGGTCTCGCCTTTTTTTACTTCGTGGTACACGCCCACGGGAGAAGGTGCAGGTGAAGGAACAGGAGGTTTATAGGTAGCACACCCGGAAAGGATGAGGAGTACTATGAATAATATACTTACTTTCTTCATGCATCTGAGCGGGTGAGGGGATTTGAACCCCTGACATCGAGCCTGGGAAGCTCGCGTTCTACCACTGAACTACACCCGCGTCCATTGGCGAAAATTATTTAACCTTCTCTCCACGGCTGTTTTATCCAGCCCGATTAACCTTTCCACCCCCCATCCTTCCACCGTGAAGGACGCAATTATTGTAGCATAGAGGAGGGCATGTTTCAAAGAAGAAGGGGAGACACCGTTTTTCTCCAGGTAGCCGGTTAGTGCTCCGGCAAATGTATCTCCTGCTCCGGTGGGGTCAAGGCATTCCTTAACCGGGTAGGCAGGCAGAAGCAATAGCGAATTGTGGGAAGAATAGTATATTGCGCCATGCTCGCCTTTCTTTATGATTATCCTGGAAACACCCCGCTTGAAAAGTGATTCTGCGGCTTTAAAGATATTGCTTTCTCCGGAAAGAATCCGCACTTCTTCGTCATTTATAATTACCAGGTCCACTATATTGAACATTTCTTCCACGTCTTCCCGGTAGTTATCTATCCAGTACTTCATGGTATCCCATACTACGAAAGGACGCTCTTCCATCTGGGAAAGGACTGCTTTCTGAAGAGCAGGGGTATTATTTGCCAGCAAAAGAAACTTTTGCTTGCGCAGGAAAGCGGGAACGTCGGGGAAGTAATCTGCCAGCACGTTCTGGCAGGTGGAAATGACTTCCAGGTCCTGGGGAGTATCTCCGTATTTAGCCACCCAGCGAAAAGTTTCTCCTTCTCTTATTTCCATCCCTTGCAGGGAAACCCCTTTTTCTTCCAGCTCTTTCCGGTAGCGAGGGGGAAAGTCTTCACCTACGCAGGAAAGAATTACAGGGTGGGTGAAAAAAGAGGCTCCCAATGCTGCATACGTAGCGGACCCTCCCAGGAGGTCTTCCCTTTTCCCCGCGGGCGTAATCAGCGTATCCAGGGCTACAGAGCCAAACACAATGCTTCCAGGGTTTTCTTTGTTTCTCATCTTTCCAGCTCAAATATAAATTTTACCATACCCTTGCTCTTTTCATCTCCCGGGGTAAATCTCCAGCGGTATAAGTGCTCAATGGATATGGTATCCAGAAGCGGGTAGCCGGAAGATTTTCTGAGGGTTACCTCTTTCACCTCTCCTCTTTTATCTACTACGAATGTAAGCTCCACCACGCCTTCCATCCCCTGTTTTTCTGCCTGGATTGGATAGACGGGGGGGGCATAGGCAACAACTTTCCTTTTCCCCTCTTTCCAGGAAATGTGGAGGGACTTATCTTTGTCAGGAGGCGGAGGGGGGAAGGGAAAACGGAAGGAGGGGCGTGTTACCTTCTCCTTGCGGGCGGGGGGGGAGAATGTTGAGGCGATAGTTTTTAGAACAGGCTTGAGAAGTACCGGCGCTGAAACAGGCAAAGAAGGTTCTAATGCTTCCAGAGAAGGCAGTTCCAGGGAAGGAAGCACCCCGCCTGAAGGAAAGGAGCCTGTTGGCTCGCTTCTCAGGTAATAAACCGGGAAAAACCTGCTTTTCTTCTTTTCCTGGGGAAAGTACACGTCGAATACCGTGCCCAGTATGAAATGCCAGGCCAGGGAAATAAAAAGCGCAGAGAGGAAAATTGTATTAACCCGCATTGGTGGCGCTACGGGGATTCGAACCCCGGTCTCGAGGATGAGGGCCTCGTATCCTAACCCCTAGACGATAGCGCCGCTGGGGAAGGAGGACTCGAACCTCCAATTACCTGATCCAGAGTCAGGCGTGTTACCTATTACACTATTCCCCAAATAGAGTGGGGTACAGCCCACCCCAAAAAATGCAAGAGTATCAGGACCTTCCCTTTTGCAAAATTATATCACAAGCCGGATGACTTTGGCGTGAGAGTAATAATAACCCTGCAACCTCTTCTCTCCGGATAAATGGCTATTTCCAGAGATTCATTTTCGTTGGCAAAAGAGAGCCTACTTATACCATATTCTACCATATTTATCAGCTCCCATCCCTGTAGTGGCAACTGTTTCTTGAAATAGGCGATAACATCTTCAGGGGCAAGCCGGGTGGAATATTTCAGGTTGGCCAGGCGTATTTTCCCGTTGTCAAAGATAAAGGAGTTTTGGGTATCGAGAACCATCTTTTCAGGCACGGGAATATCATCAAACTTTTGTTTTATGGCTTTCTTTATCCCTTCTTCCTCAACAGGAGATTCATTTCCCGGAGGGGAATAGTATGAAAGAGAAGCACACCCGGCAATAAACAGGGGCAATACGAAAAGAATTAGCTTTTTCATATTTCACCTCCTTCCTTTTCTGAGGGCGATGCGAATACATACGCCTAAGCCTCCGTAAAATACAAGCACTCCCATGATTAACATTATCCAGGCACTCACTGGCATCTTGGTCTCCCTCGGTGAGAAATGATAATGGCGATAGCGGGTAAGGCTAAGAAAAGAAGCCAGCCTATAGCCAAGGCAGCTAAGGGATAGCCTCCGTAGGGAGAGGCAATCCTTTCACGCAGTACAAAGATTATGGATACGCCGAGGATTGCCGGGGTAAGAAACTTGATGCAAAAATTCCACCATCTCCCTATGGGAAAATCTGATACAGCATTCACGTATCTTCTCAATTTCTCAGCCCCCAGAATATAACCTCCCACAATACAGGTAAGAATAGCAACAGATGTAAGCCCGAACTTGTTCATCAAATCATCAGTAATATCCAACCAATACAGTCCTCCCCGTGTGGTAAAGAGGATACCCAGCAGGAAGCCTGGCAGGGAAACTATAATAGTAGCAGGAATGCGTTTTATTTTCCACTTGTCGATTACTCCCGTAACACATGCTTCTACCAGAGAAAAGGCTGAATCTACCCCCAGGCTTAGAAGGAGCAGGAAGAATAGGAAAGAGAATAATCCTGCGGCTACCGGCAGTAATTTTATGGCAGTAGGGTAAATCACGAAGGCCAGTCCCGGCCCCGCTTTTATTACTTCTTCAATAGGTATGTTTTGTGTGTGGGAGAGGTAGCCAAGTACCGGGAACACGGCAAACCCGGCCAGGAAAGAGGTCCCGCAATTGGCCAGACTTATAATAAAAGAACTGTTATTCACATCGTGGTCTGCAGGCAGGTAGGAGGAGTAGGCAATTAATATCCCGAATGATAGGGAAAGCGAGAAGAATATTTGTGCATAGGCAGCCAGCCATACCTGTGGATCAGCAAGTTTGGAGAAGTTGGGAGTAAGGTAGTACCTTATTCCCTCCATGGCTCCCGGAAGAGTCATTCCCCTGATTACCAATATTCCGAGTAATATTATAGGAAGAGGCACAGTAAACATTACCACTTTTCCTACCCGCTCTACTCCCTTGTAAATAATAAGGTATATGGCCACCCAGATACCGATAAGAGCCAGCAATATCGGTAGGTTTATCCCACCCAGGTGAAGAGGCGAAGAAGTTATGTTTAAGAATTTATTGAAGAAAAAATCCTTGGCATTATTTTCCCAGGAAAGCGGAAAGGAGTAAAACAGGTAGTCCACACTCCAGGCAATTACTACGTTGTAATAGGTGGTAATTACAAATCCGATAAGAAGAGCCCACCATCCTACCCATTCCCACCCCTTCTTTATGGAAGCAAATGAATGGGGTGCAGAACCCTGGAAGCGGTGTCCGAAAGAAAACTCTAAAATCATCAGGGGAATACCGGCAGTGAATAATGCCACAAAGTAGGGAATTAAGAAAGCACCGCCGCCATTTTTGTAAGCAATATAAGGAAATCTCCAGAGATTCCCCAAGCCTACTGCAGAACCAATGGAGGCCATGACAAAGGCTGTCCGGTTGTTCCACCTTTCTCTTTCTTCCATTACGAAAAGATTTTAAACTAAAATTCTTTTTCTTTCAATTATTATGCTACCGAGGCCCTGCTGAGAAGGTAGCGGGTAGCGAGTAGCGAGGGGGATATTTTAGACTTTAGACCATAGACCTTAGACTATAGACCGGGAGAAGCAGGATAAAGGCGGAGAAGCAGGTGGAACTGGCAACTCGCAACTAACAACTCACAACTCTTGGACTATAGACTGGGAGGTGGTGAGCAGTAAATAGTAAACAGTGAACAGTGAATCGGTTTCCTAGTATCCCGGTATCTTGGTAATCCTGGTATCCTGGGATAGCTTTTGAAGGAGGTTAGGATTTGCAAGAATGACAAGAAACCAGCCCTACCTGTCATGCCTGCGAAAGCAGGCATCCAGGAGAGCACATAGACCATAGACTTCAGACTATAGACATTAGACTGGAAGAGGAAATGCAGGATACAGGATTCACCTCGCCCGGTTAGCTTCCCCCCCGAACTTCTTTCTGAAGCTTCCTTATGATAAACTTAAACTATGAGAAAGTGGTGGTTGATTCTGTTTTTGGGGGTACTGTTTGCACAACTCCTGGGGGCGGACCTCCAGATAAAAATAGATTTTTATCCTAATTACAAAGCAGAGGGTCTTTTTAATGATAAGGTCTATAGCGTTTTCATAGTAAGGTTCCGCAATGCAGGGAGAAAACCTGTAAAGGTGGGAGAAGCTTTTACCCTGACCACTGATACGGGCAAGAAGTATCGTCCTCACCCTGCCCCCTGGCTCAGAAAGGATATAAGTGACAAGCTGGGAATAAAAGAAAAATTTATCTGGATAGGAAACCTGAAGCCGGGAGATACAAGGAGTAAAATAGTAGTTTTCAGAAGGGTGGATCCTGCGGCTAAACGGGCTTACCTTAACATATTCGGGCTTTACCCGGGTTATTTGCTCCGGGTAGAATTCAAGCGCTTCGGTGAGCAGTGGCGTGAAGTGGGAAGGAAGTGGACAAAAAAGCAGTGAGAAAGGAGAATTTTAGACTTTAGACCATAGACCTTAGACCATAGACTGTAGACTGGGAAAGGGGAGATCCAGAAGGCAAAATACAGGCGGGGGCACAGGTGGAACTAACAACTCGCAACTAACAACTCACAACTCTTGGACTATAGACTGGGAGGTAGTGAGCAGTGAATGGTGAGTTGGTTCCCCATATCATGTGTCTTTCCCGTCTAATGTCTAAAGTCTGATGTCTATAGTCTAACATGGGGGAATAGGCGCCCCGACATACGTCGAGCCCGATGGACATCGGGGATGACTCACAACCCTGTTTTTGTTGCTGTTGTATTTTCGTTTCTTCCTGTATATTTGGTGTCAAACCTGTATTACTTGCTTTCAGCCAGTGTCTTAAGATTGAATGCCCTGTGAATCTTTGATTTTATCCGGGCTGCTTTATTGGGATGGAATATCCCTTTACTTGTAGCTCTGTCAATGAGAGACAGCATTTCTCTCAGGGCAGATTCCAGCTCTTTTTTATCTTTTCCTGTCTCCAGTATCTGCTGGAACTTTTTCCAGGCATTTTTAATGCGAGATTTCCATGCCCGGTTCCGCAGGCTCCTTTTTTCTGCCTGCTTAACCTTTTTAACGGACGATTTCTTAGCCATATCTTCTCCTTTACTCTATGAGAGTGGGTATGTTACCATAGCCCGAGAAAGGTGTCAATACATAAAAGACTTAAAAGAGGTTTTTTTACCCTTAGCAGCGGCATATTCTTCTCCAGAATCCTGGGATATATCCGCGACCTTCTCATAGCAATGTGGATAAGTGACAGGGGAAGAGATATTTTCTTTCTTGCCTTTTTACTCCCCAATCTTTCCAGGCGCATACTGGGGGAGGGAGCGCTGAGTTCTTCCTTTGTCCCCATTCTTTCCCGTGTTGTCAAACAAAAAGGGCAGGAAGAGGGAGACAGGTTTGCTTCGGTGCTTTTAAATTACCTTGTTATTACCCTCTTTCTCGTGGTTGTGCTGGGAGTAGTTTTTGCTCCTTACATAGTTAGCTTCTTTGCCCCGGGTTTTTCTGCTTCCGAGAAAGTGATAGCAGTAGGAATTCTCAGGGTAATGTTTCCCTTTGCTCTTTTTATCTGCCTGGCCTCTTTTTTTTCTTCTTACCTTACTACCCGCAGGAATTTTATCAGCACTTCTCTTTCCTTTTTGCTTTTTAATCTTTCCCTCATAGCCTTTCTCTGGATGAGAAACAAGTTTCCCTCTCCTCTCCTTGCTTTATCCTGGGGTGTGGTGATGGGGGGGGTACTGCAGTTTCTTATTCATCTGCCATTTTTAATAAAAAAAGGATTCACCTATCATTTTCAGTTCTCACACCCGGTTATAACTGATTTTGCCAGGTTTCTCCTGCCGGCCTCTTTCGGGGCCAGCATATTTTATGTAAATATCGCGGTGGATAGAATACTGGCTTCTTTTCTTCCTGCCGGTGCTATCTCTGCCCTCTACTACAGCAACCGGTTGCTGCAGTTTCCCCTTGCTCTTACCGGGATAGCCATGTCCATGGTTTCCCTGCCTCTCTTCTCCCGCATAGGGAAAGAGGAAGTTTCCTCCCAGCTTACGCAGGCTTTGAAGTGGCTTCTTTTTCTCACCCTGCCTGCCACCCTTTTTCTCTCTCTGCTGGGTAAGCCTATAATTAGCATCCTTTTTGAGCATGGGAAATTCACTTCTCTCTCTACACTGGGGACATATTCCGCGCTTCTCTTCTATTCTCTTGGCTTGTTTTTCTTTGCGGGTTCCCGGGTTCTAAATACAGTATTCTACTCCTTTCATCACCCCTGGCTTCCGGTAAAGATAGGAGTATGGAGCATATTAACCAATATTGTGTTTGACCTTATTCTCATAAGACCCTTACAGCAGGGAGGGCTGGCTCTGGCCACTTCTCTGTCTTCCCTGGTAGGTTTTATTTTGCTTCTCTACCACCTGCCACGTCGGGTTAAGGTCAAAGTAAGCATGGAAAAGAAATGGATGATAAAGTTTTTTCTTATATACCTTGTGCTTATCATGGTATCTTTATCCCTTTACATTTTGATGGGGAAGTTATCGGGTATAATAGAAATAGGCAAATTGGCACTTATTATAGGCGGGGGAGTGGGGTTATACATATGGTTAGCACATAAATTTGAGGTGATGGAAGTGTGGAGTGGAAAGAAAAAGTAAAACAGCTACCAGACCATCCGGGCGTTTATCTATTTAGAGATAAAGAAGGAAAAATCCTGTATGTGGGAAAGGCTTCTTCCTTAAAAAAGAGGGTGAGTTCCTACTTATCCTCCTCTTCTCCCAAAACATTAATCCTCTTAAAGAAGGCGTCTGCCCTGGAGTTTATACTCACTTCCAACGAAAATGAAGCACTTTTACTGGAATTCAACTTTATAAAAGAATATCGTCCGCGCTATAACATCCGGCTGAAAGATGACAAAAAATATCCTTACATAACAGTCACCTGGCAGGAGGAGTTTCCCCGCATTTTTCTTACCCGGGAGGTAACAGAGCAGAATGCGCTTTACTTCGGCCCCTATACAAATGCGGGCGATGCTCGTACCACCTTAAGGTTTTTGAGGAAAATTTTCCCTTTTAAGACCTGTTCTAAAAAGAAAATTGATGGGAAACCCTGCCTGAATTTTTCCCTGCGCCGTTGCCCCGGTCCCTGTAAGGGAGATATTTCCCGGGAGGATTACCTGAGGGGGATTAGGTTTATCATTTCTTTTCTTAAAGGGGAAACTACGAGGGTTATGAAAGCACTGCAGAAGGAAATGAGGGGAAAGGCGGAAAAGCTGGAATTTGAGGAAGCAGCCCGGTTAAGGGACTGTATTTACTCGCTGGAAAAACTTTTTACTCCCCAGGCCATCACCTCGGAAAGCAAGGAAAACCTGGATATCATAGGGGTATCCTGCCAGAAGGATAGGGGCATGGTTACCCTTTTGCGTATCAGAGAGGGAAGATGGATAGGAGAAGATAGTTTCCCATTATCCGGAGTAAAACATTCTACGCTTGGGGAGATACTTTATTCCTTTATCCTGCAATATTATTCACGGAGTTCTTCCTTCCCGGAGGTTATTATTACCGAATCGGAGGTGGAGGATAAGGAGTCTTTAGAAAAATTTCTGCGGGAGAGGAGCGGCAGAAAGATAGCTGTCTCTCTCCCGGGCAATGCGGAAATGCAGGCTCTGCTGAAAAATGCTAATACGACTGCAAAGTATAAGTTACTAAAGGAAGGGGAAAGCAGTAGCCGGGAGATTGACCCCCTGCTTTCTCTGCAAAGGGAATTAAATCTTCCCCGTTTGCCTTACAGAATCGAGGGCTACGATATTTCGCAACTGCGGGGGGAATGGGCAGTGGGAAGCCGGGTGGTTTTTGAGAAGGGGGTTCCCTTGAAGGAAGAATACCGAAAGTACCGGATAAAAAGCGTGCAGGGGGTGGACGATTATGGTATGATAAAAGAGATAATAAGAAGGAGGACCGGGAAGGTAAATGAGGGGCAGGAGCCGATGCCCGATCTTATCCTGGTGGATGGAGGCAGAGGACAGATGCGGGCTGTTTTGGAGGTGTTGAGAGGAGGAGGGATTAATATCCCGGTGGTAGGATTGGCAAAGGGGGAAGAGAAAATATATGTTTCGCAGCGTCGTTTCCCTCTCTTGCTTCCTCGTTCTTCCCCGGCACTCAGGCTTCTTATGCGGGTGAGAGATGAAGCGCATCGGGTTGCTCATAGTTACCATTTGCATCTCAGGGAAAAATCTGCCCGCAAAAGTGCCTGGGGAGAAATTCCCGGAGTAGGAGAAAAACTTCTCCCCCGAATTAAAGAGAAGTTTTCTAGCCTGGACTTGCTCTCCCGCGCTTCTGTAGAGGAGATAAGCATGATACCAGGTGTAGGAAAGAAAAGGGCGATGAAAATATTGCAATTTTTTGAGAAGGAGAGGAGATGAAAAACATTTCTCTGTTGGTTTTCCTCCTTATTCCTGCCTTGCTTTTTGCTTTTTACCTGCGTGATTTCAAAAATCCGAACCGGGTAATTGTTGACCCTGCTACGGATTATATCTACGTTTCCAATGTGAATGGTGCGCCTGTGGCCAGGGATGATAATGGTTTTATCTCTCGTATAACCCCGGATTTTAAGGTAGTAACCCTGCATTTTCTGGATGGTGCCCTTAATGACTATGAACTTGATGCTCCCAAAGGGATGGCTATAAAGGATGGTATCCTTTATGTGGCAGATATCGATACTATCAGAGGATACGACCTAAAAAAGAGAATAAATGTGCAGAATATAAACCTGGCCCCCTATGGAGCTAAGTACCTGGTAGACCTCGTTTTTACCCGGAGGGGAGAGCTTCTGGTTTCGGATGCAGCTGCGAATGCAATCTTCCAGGTAACCCTGGGGAAAGGAATTATAGTGAGTAAGTTCTTGCATTCTCCCCTGCTCAAGGGACCTACTGGTCTTGCGGTTTTGCCTGACGGCAGGCTTGTTATCGTCTCTTCCCGGGGAAGTAATATCTGGGAATACAAAAAAGGGGGAAAGTTCCACCGGTTACTGGAAAAAAGAACTTATTATCGTTACCTGGAGGATGTGGATTACGATAAATACGGCAACCTCTATTTTACCGATTTCTCCACCGGCAGGATATTCCGGTTGGACAAGAATGGCCGGGTATCTACCTTCCCTGGCACGTTTTTCTCTCCCCGGGGTATTACCATAGACCGCAAGAATAACAAAATGTTTGTAGTAGAATTTTCCCTGGATAGGGTGGATGTTATTGACCTGGAATGAGTTGAACGGGCAGGATACGAAATCATTAGGTAGCAGTGAGGGTAGATTTAATTCCTTACCCGGCTGTCTTCTCCCGATATAAGTCGGGAAAAAGTATCCTGGTTTCCTTGATTTACCTTTTGTGTTTAAAGTTTAAAAAGAGCGAGGTATTAGGATGGCTCACAACTTAGTTTTATATTTTATGCTTACCTGAAAATCTAATTTTTACTATGAACTACTTGAGGATTCTTCATCTGCATACTGAATACGGTTGGCGGGGAGGAGAGAACCAGGTTTATTTGCTTTTGAAGGGGCTGAAGGAGAAAGGAGTAAAATCGTTCCTGATTTCTCCCCCCGAAAGCACCCTGGGAAAAAGAGCCAAAGAATTGGGCATCCAGGTAAAAGAGATAAATTTTAAAAGTGAATTAGACCTGGTGGCTATAAATGTTATTGTGAAGTGGATAAGGGAAAAGAAAATAGACCTTCTGCATGCCCACACCTCCCACGCACATTCACTGGCAGGACTTGCGGGGAGAATAGCCGGTAGAAAGATAGTGGTAACGCGCAGGGTTGATTTCCCTCCCCGGGGGATGCTTTCGCGCTGGAAATACCGCAGATTGGTAGATATTATTATTGCCATATCCCATGCCATAGAGAAAATACTTAAAGACATAGGGATACCGGAGGAAAGAATACGCTATGTCCCCAGCGCCTTTGACCCGGACAGACTGGAAAAGAGAGGGAATAATTCCTATCTCTACAGGGAATTTTCTCCCGGGCATCCTGTTATAGGCACCATTGCTTATCTCACTGACCACAAGGGGCACATTTATCTGCTGAGAGCTATCCCTGCTATTTTGAAAGAGTTTCCCCAGGCAACGTTTTTTGTGGTAGGCAAGGGAGAACTAGGAAACCACCTAAAAAAAGAAGCTAAAAAGCTGGGAATAACAGAGCAAGTCATATTCACCGGTTTCCGGGAGGATATCCCGGAGATACTTTCCATCCTGGATGTTTTTGTCCTGCCTTCTCATATGGAGGGACTGGGCAGTATTCTGCTGGAGGCGCAGTATATGGGAATTCCGGTGGTGAGTACCCTGGCAGGAGGCATACCGGAAGTGGTGAGGGATGGTGAGACGGGGATACTGGTTCCTCCGCGTGACCCTGAGGCTCTGAGTGGCGCGGTTATCAAACTTCTCAAGGATAAAACAAAAATGGCCGGCTTTTCCCTGGCCGGCAAGAAATGGGTACAAAACTTTTTGCCGGAGAGAATGGTAGAAGGCACCCTGGCAGTTTACAGAGAACTTGTGGACAAGGGTGCAGGCTAACCAATTTTACACCCCCGGGGTGTAAGCAATTTGGGTTTATGAGAAAGGCGCTTTTTTTAGACAGGGATGGCACGATAAACGAAGAGGTAGGCTTCTTACACGAGGTGGAAAAGATAAGAATTTTAGAGGGGGTGGTGGAATTGATCAAAAAAGCCAGGGAGAAAGGCTACCTGGTAATTGTGGTCAGTAACCAATCAGGGGTAGGGAGAGGTTACTTCGCTAGCCAGGAAGTGGAAAAAGTAAATCAGAGTATTAAGGATATCTTACACAGAAAAGGGGCAGAGATTGATGCTTTTTACTTCTGTCCCCATTCTCCCCGGGATGACTGTTCCTGTCGGAAACCAATGCCCGGCTTATTTTTGCAGGCGGCAGAAGAGTGGGATATAGACCTTGCCTCCTCTCTTTGTGTGGGCGACAGGGTAAGGGATGTGGAAGCAGGGATGAAAGCGGGTATAAAGCAGGGGTTTCTTTTGCTGGGCGATGAGGAAGAGAAAGAAAAATTGGACAACCTTCTTCTTGCTAAGGAGCCGGGAGCCAGAATCGAAGTGATAAAAAGTCTGCGGGAGATTTTGCCAGCATTGTGAGTAAAATCAAGGTTCTCAGGGTACTTCCTTCCCTGGAAATGGGAGGGGTGGAGAAAACTTTAATTTCCCTCTTACCCCGTCTTAAAGAGAAGGGGATTGCGGTAAAGGTTTGCACGCTTTATAGAAGAGATATTTTAGCCGATGAGATGGAGAGAGCGGGTATTCCGGTGATAAACATCGGAATGAGAGCAAGGATGGATGTTGATTTAAAGTATTTGAAAGGCATTATAAGGCTTGCCAGATTTATAAAAAGAGAAAGATTTCATATTGTGCATACTCATTTATACCGCGCTAACACTCCGGGGAGAATTGCCGCCATGCTTGCCAGGGTGCCGGTGATAATTGCCAATGAGCATAATGTGGACTCCTGGAAAGGTACTGCGCAGAGAAGAATGGATAGGATGCTGGCCCGCTTTACAGACAGGATAATCGTGGTTTCCCGGAGGGTGAAAGAGTTTTATGTGGAAGAGGTTGGTATACCGGAGAAAAAGGTAGAAGTTATTTATAACGGCGTGGATTTAAATAGATTTGAGAAAAAAGTAGATAAGCAAAAGAAGAGGAGGGAATTAGGTCTTCCCGGGGATGCTCCACTGGTGGGCACGGTGGGAAGATTACAGCCTCAGAAAGATCATAAAACTTTTCTCAAGGCCTCTTCCTTAATCCTGAAGAAATTCCCCCGCGTGCGTTTTCTTATTGTGGGAGGTGGAAGCTTGAGAAAAGAGCTGGAGGCTTTCACTAAAGAGCTGGGAATAGAAAAAAATGTCCATTTCCTGGGGGAAAGAAAAGATATAGAGGAAATCCTTCCTCTGATAGATATCTTTGTTCTCTCTTCTGCCAGGGAAGGATTTCCCATTACTGTGTTAGAGGCAATGGCTTATGGTCTCCCCGTGGTTGCTACGAAAGTAGGGGGCAATCCTGAATTGGTTAAAGACAGGGAGACCGGGTTTTTAGTTTCTCCTGAGGATTCGTGGTTGCTTGCAGAGAAAATAATGTGCTTACTGAAGGATAGAAAATTATCCCGGGGTCTGGGAGAGAGGGGGAGGGAGAGAATCAAGTCTTTCACCATAGAAAAAATGCTGGAGAGGACAATCAATCTTTACAATAAGTTGACAGAAAATGGCTTTTAATATCCAGCTTGTGAAAAGATTGTGAGTTTGTCTTGGGTGATTGAAAGAAAGAGGGATTATAAGGGAGGAGGGAAGTCAGATTGAACTCCTGGTCTGCCTGGAAATACCTGAAGCTGAAAAAGATGTTAACTGACAGGAGACTTCGGCATCGGGATTTTTATGTAAATGCTATTATGAAAGGACAATGGTTGAGTTCTCAAGAAATTGAAGAGATACAGTGGACAAAGCTAAAAAATCTTCTTCACTTTGCTTATCATAGAACTCCCTATTATAAAAAAATCTTTGCTGAATATGGTTTAACCTTGAATTCCTTTTCATCCATTAGTGACCTGAAAAAATTACCTCTTTTGACCCGTAAAATTCTTCAGAAGGAGTGGATAGATTTATGTTGTCCAGATTGGAGGGGGAAGAAGTACCTTAATCGAAGTGGAGGTTCAACAGGTGAGCCTGTAAACTTTTATCATGATGAGATTTACGAGAATTATGCTGAGGCTTCAAGAAAATGGACATACGCTCTTTGTGGATTGAAAAAAGGAGAAAGAAGAGTCAAACTCTGGGGGAATCTAAGAGATAGCCCTGATGGAACAAAGGTGGTGAAAAAAGGGAATTTGCTCTTCATAAATACTTTTACCCTGGACAATGCATTACTTGAGGAAATAAGTAAGTTGCTTATAGAGTGGAAACCCTTGCTTATTGAAGGTTATGTGAATTCTCTTTATACACTTGCCCAGTATCTTCTGGAAGAAGAGGAAGTAAGAATAAGACCCAGGGCTGTACAAGCTACCGCTGAGGTTCTTTTCCCTTCCCAGAGAAAGGTTCTGGAGAGAGCATTTCAAGCACCGGTTTTTGACCGATATGGTTCCAGAGAAGTGAGTATTATTGGGCATGAGTGTGAGAGACATTCTGGCTTGCACATTATGGGTTTTAACAACATTGTGGAGATTATGTCCGATGGAGGTATAGTAGTCACCAATTTAAATAATTACGTAATGCCTTTTATAAGATATGTTGTTGGTGATGTAGTTAATTCTTCCACAGAGGAATGTAGATGTGGCAGAGGTTTTCCGGTTATAGAAGGCGTGCAGGGAAGAGCCAATGATGTTATCATATCACCGCGTGGAAAGAGGATATGGGGTTATTTTGGGACGCTTCTTTATCAAACACCAGGAGTCCGTAAGTTCCAGGTTGTGCAGGAGTCTCTCGAAAACCTCACTATAAGGATTGTTAAAGGGCCGGATTTCATAGAGGAGTGTGTGGATAAATTAAGGGAGGAGATTCAAAGTAATTGCGATTCCTCCTTTCGGATTCATTTTGAATTTCCTGAAGAAATATCGCCTGCTTCTTCAGGGAAAGTAAAGTTTATAATTTCCCATGTAAAACAGGGGGGATGAAAATGAAAGAGAATATAATTTTCAAAATTCGTAAAGCAAAGAAAGAAGATGTGCCTGAAATCATGGAGATACTGAAAACGGCTAATATGCACTACATTCCCTCTCCGGAAATGCCGGAGTTGGATTACCGTTGTATCTTCGTGGCAGAAGATAAGAAAGGGAAGGTATTAGGCATGGCCGGGTATAAGATCCTGGATGACAAAAGGGCCAAAACCACTCTTATGGTGGTCCTTCCTGCCTACAGAGGAATAGGTATTGGAACGGCTCTACAGCGTAGAAGAATGAAAATGCTTAAAAAAAGAGGGATAAGAAAGTTAACCACTAACAGTGACCGACCGGAGAGCATTTCGTGGTATCAAAAACATTTTGGGTATAATGTGGTGGGAAAACTACCTAAACTGCATGAGTTTGGAGTCCCCGATATTATGGAGTGGACAACCCTGGAAGTTGACCTTCAAACATGGGAGGAAGAATAGAATAGATGGAATTTCCACCGTACCCCCTCCGTAAATATCCTGGATTGATAATAAATGCTGCCATTACGGGCATGGTTCCCACCAAGGAGATGAATCCATATGTCCCGATAAGTATAGAAGAAATCGTATCTTGTGCTGAGAACTGTTACAAACTGGGAGCTTCTATCATCCATTTCCATGCCCGGGATGAAAAGGGTAATCCTACCTATTGCGCGAAGACCTACGGAGAAATATTTACTCAGGTAAGAGAAAGGTGTCCTGGAGTAATTATTTGTGCTTCCTGTAGTGGAAGAGTTTTTCGCTCTTTTGCCCAAAGGTCAGAAGTGCTTTACCTCACAGGAAAGGCTAAACCCGATATGGCAAGCTTAACCTTGGGTTCTTTCAATTTCCCCCGCGCTCCCAGCATCAACTCGCCTGAGATGATTCGAAGGCTCCTCTCATCGATGAATGAAAATGGGATAAAGCCGGAATTGGAGATTTTTGAGGTTGGTATGCTCTATTATGCTCATCGGTTAATAAAGGAAGGGTTGATTACTCCTCCTTGCTATTTTAATTTCGTCCTGGGCTCACTGGGTGCATTGCCAGGGAGAGTGGAGGATCTGGCTTATCTGGTTCGTAATCTCCCGGGAAATTCCGTGTGGGCAGGAGCAGGAGTCGGAGTTTTTCAATTGCCCATTAACACAATTGCTATTGTGATGGGAGGGCATGTAAGAGTAGGATTGGAGGATAATCTCTGGTATGACTATGATAAAAAGGTTGTTGCCACTAACACTATGCTTATTGAAAGAGTGGTGAGAATTGCCCGGGAGTTGGGAAGAAGAATCGCCACGCCTGAGGAAACCCGTAGCTTACTGAAACTTTCCTTAGAATAACGAGACAGGTGGAGGGTTTTCTGCATATTCTTTCTATAAATGGACTTAAGAAAGGTGCCCGGTGCAAAGATAGAGTTTCCAGGGAGGTGTAAGAGAATTCGAGTGCTCCAGGTTATCTGCCATCTTAACATCGGTGGGGTGCAAAGGCAGCTTTTAAAACTTCTGCCACGCTTGAATTCCCAGAAATACGATGTTTCCATTTTATGTGTGAGAAATTTAGGGGAGCTTATGCCCCTTTTTGTAAAGGAGGGATTCCCAGTCCACTTAATCGTGATAAAAAGAGTGCATTTGTTAAGGAATTTCTTTAAACTGGTGAAATTTATGAGAGAAGGTAGATTTGATATAGTTCATACTCATATGTATGATGCCAATACCCCGGCAAGAGTTGCCGCGAAATTGGCCGGAGTTCCGGGAATCCTTGCCCACGAACATAATATAGAAAACTGGAAGGGAAAGAGGCAGAAGATTATGGATAGATTCCTTGCCAATTTCACGGATAAGATTATAGCCGTCTCCCAGGGGGTTAAAAATTTCTTAATTGAGGAAGAGGGTATACCAGAGAAAAAAATAGAAGTTGTTTACAATGGGGTTGATTTAGGAGAATTCGATGATGTTAGAGTGGATATAGAAGATAAAAAGAAAGAATTCGGGATAGCCCCGCAAGAGAAAGTTGTAGGTATGGTTTCCCGTATCGTGCCTCAAAAAGGGCACAAATATTTTCTCCAGGCAGCCGCTGAGATATTGAAAGTTTTTCCCGATACCAAATTTTTAATTGTGGGAGGAGGGAAAAGAGCTTTAGAAGAAGAGATAAAGAGACTAACCAAAGAACTGGGTATTGAAAAACAGGTCATTTTTGCCGGTTACCGGGAAGATATACCAGAGATTTTACCCCTTTTAGATGTTTTTGCCTTTCCTTCTGAAAGAGAAGGGTTTCCCAATGCACTATTGGAAGTAATGGTAGCAGAAAAATCTATAGTGGCAACGGATATACCGGGAGTAAATGAAATTATTATAGAGGGAGAAAATGGATTCCTGGTGCCTCCAAAAGACTCTAAAGCTTTAGCAGACAGGATAATCACCCTATTAAAAGATACAAAACTGAGAAGGAGAATGGGTAAGAGGGGAAGAGAAAGGGTTAGAGATTTTAGTATGGAGGAGGTAAAGGAAAAGATAGAGGCTCTCTATGATGGGCTGGTGCAAAGCAAGCAAACCGGGTATTAAAGAAGAATTTATAGGGAATAATGTGAAGAAGTGAAAATGAGAATCTGCTATATAGCCTCGTCTAAAATCCCTTCAGCAAGTGCTAACAGCATCCAGGTGATGAAGATGTGCGAAGCATTTGCCAATGCCGGGGTATCGACTGAGTTGATTATCCCTCGCCGCCTTCCGGGAGAAGAAAGGGTAGATGATATCTGGGAATATTACGGGATTGGGCGTAAATTTGAAATTTGCCATCTCCCCTATCCTTTTTCCGGGAAAAAGCTTAAAGAAAAGTATTTTGCTCTTTGGGCATCTCTTTATGCCAGGATACTGAAGCCTGACCTTGTCTATACCCGCTTGCTCTGGGCGGTCAATTGGTGCCTGAGACTCGGGATGCCTGTGGTATTTGAGGCACACAAGTTCCATCAGTATAAAAGTAGCCGGGCTTTTCCTATTTTTTTAAAAAGGCGTTTTTCTAAAAACTTCCTGGGGATGGTGCTCATCTCCAATTCCCTCTCGGATTTTTATAGAAAGGAAGGAATATCAGAGGAGCAAATTCTGCTGGTTCCTGACGGGGTAGATGTAGAGAGATTCGGGATAAGTATTAGCAAGGAGAAAACCAGGGAGGAGATAGGTATTCCTCCGGAGAAAAAGGTTGCTTGTTATTGTGGACACTTGTACCGGGAGAAGGGGGTGGAGACGATTGTAAGTTGTGCCCGTCTGGCAGGAGATATTTTATTTCTTATTGTAGGAGGAAGTGAGGAAGCGGTGAAAAAGAAAAAGGAGGAGACAAAAGATCTGGAGAATGTATTATTTACGGGATTCGTTCCTCCCTCCCGCGTTCCTGCATATCTCAGTATCTCAGATGTGCTGCTGCTTCCTTATACAGAGGATAGTTGCCGTAAATATTTATCTCCCCTGAAAATGTTTGAATATATGGCCTCAGGTTTGCCTGTTGTTGCCAGTGATATACCTACTTTGAGGGAGATATTGCAGGATGGGAGAAATGCGGTTCTGGTAAGGCCGGATAACCCCCTGGCACTGAAAGAGGGAATTGAAAAGGTTTTGGCAGACGAGCGACTTGGCCAGAGAATTGCCAGAGAGGCAGCGAGGGAAGTGAGAGAATATTCCTGGGAGAAAAGGGCACAGAAGATTATAAATTTTGTTAAGGATAGACTGAGGAATTCATTATGAAAAAGGTGTTTTTGATAGCTACCGAGCATACGAAGCCCCAGAGAAGCGAGATACCTATCGGGCTCTTGTACATTGCCTCCTACCTGCGCAGGGAAGGACATGAAGTGAGGTTGTTTGACATGTCCGTGGAGGAAATGGATTTCAGAAAAGAGCTATTTACCTTTGCCCCGGATGTGGTGGGGATAAGCATGCATACTGATTTAAGATTTGTTGCTTTTAAGGTTAGCAGGGAGATAAAGCGGTTACTGCCTGAAGTTAAAATAGTGGTGGGAGGGCCGCATCCCACCTTTGCTGCTGAAGAGGTGCTGGTATCCAATCCTTTCGTTGACATTGTTATCAAAGGGGAGGGAGAAGAGCCGTTTTCAAAGATTCTGGCCGGGGAAGATATGGCAAAAATCCCCGGAGTTTGCTTCCGGGATGGCTCAGAGATAGTAGATACGGGTTTTCCCCCTCGCCTGGACCTGGCTGCATTACCCCTTCCTCTGTACGAAGTGCTTGATTTAAAAAAATATAGATATAAGTTGAGAAACGGAGCGTTGGGAATAAACATAATTACCAGCAAGGGCTGCCCCTTTCGCTGTACCTTCTGTGCGGCAGGCGCTATGTATCCCCGGGTGAAATTTAAACCACCGGAAATGGTCCTGGAAGAGATTGATTTACTCAGGGAGAAGTTTGGCTATAATGCCGTAGTTATAGAGGATGATACTTTTGGCTTGAAAGAGGAGTATGCGGAAAAAATTCTGGCTGGATTAAAGGATAGGAATATTTCCTACGTGGCTAAATCCCGCGCGCACCTATTGACCAGGGAGTTTACCAGGAAGCTGAAGGAAACCGGCTGTATTGAGGTAAAATTCGGGGTGGAGAGCATTGTCCCCCGGGTAAGGGAGCTGATGAATAAGAAGATTACCAACCAGCAGATAGAGGAAGCATTGAAATGGGGAGAGAAATTTTCCCTGCCCATGGAAGTTTACATGATGCTGGGAAATTACGGTGAAACAGAAAAAGATGCACAGGAAACGCTCTCCTTTGTTACCCAGGTGAGAAAAAGGGGTCACCATGCAGCTATAAATTATGGAGTGACAATTTTTCCCGGCACACTTCTGGAAGAGCGGGCTAAAAGAGAAAATTTGCTGCCCCGCGGGTTCTCCTGGACAAAAAAGTTCTACAGGCGCGCTTATCTCAAATTGGGGGCCCTTCCTTACACGCCTTTACTTGAGCATGTACTAAGCATAAGAGACCTGGTAAGGATAAAAAGAGAATTCAGGAAAATGCGGAAAAGGCGATAGTAATGGTCTTTTCTCCGAACATTACACCCCCGGGGTGTAAATAAAGAGGGGTTGACATATATATAAATCCTGGTATTTATATATAGAGAAGGAGGGGTATTATGCGGACTTTGATTGAAATAGATGAGAACTTAATGAAAGAAGTATTGAAGATAAGTAAAGAGAAGACAAAGAAGGGTGCCATTACAAAAGCAATGGAAGAGTATATAAAGATGAAAAGGAGAGAAGAGTTAAAAAATATGATTGGGAGCTATGACTTTCCTCTCACCTTAAAAGAGCTTGAGAAAATAAGAAATAATGAATGAGTTAGTAATTGTAGATACTTCTGCTTGGATATGCGCTTTCTCAAGGCGAGGGTGCAAAGAAATCAAAAATAAATTGATAACATACCTGGATAAAAACAGGGTTGCTATAACGGGTATTATTGTGCTTGAATTGCTTCAGGGAACAAAAAGTGAGAAAGAGTACCAATCCCTCCTCAGAAAATTTGAAGGACTGCATTACTTGCCCACAGAAGAATTTTATTGGTTGAAAGCCTCTCGTCTCGCATTCTCTTTATATAGAAAAGGGATAAAGATACCATCTACAGATATTTTGATAGCTACCATTGCCATAGAAAATGATTGGGCTGTCTTACATAAAGATGCACACTTTGAAGTAATATCCCAGCATTCTCAATTGAGGTTGGTATAGGTAGCGGTTTCTTATGAAAATAGCTTATCTCTCCACGGATACCGGCATTCCTGTCCTGGGTAACAAGGGCTCCTCGGTGCATGTAAGAGAAGTTTGTCTTGCTTTGCAGGAATTGGGGAATGAGGTGTTTATTGTTACCAGCAACAGAGGTAATTATCCCGTGGATTTCCCCCTTCCCATATATGAGGTAAAGCCTTTGACCGCAAAACTCCTGGGCTCGGATTTCAGGAAGATTATTACCAATCGGAGGTTTTATAAGGAAGCAGGGAAAATCTTCAGGAAAGAAAAGCCCGATTTCATTTATGAAAGATACGAACTATTCGGTTTTGCCGGGATTAAACTGGCCAGGAAGTTTCGCCTCCCCCATCTCCTGGAGGTGAATGCTCCCCTTCGCTGGGGGCCGAAGAGGAGAATTAAGTTTCCCTGGCTGGCAAAATCCATAGAAAACAGGATTTTTTCTTCCACCCGCGGGATAATTCTTACCACCAGGGAGCTGGAAGAATATGTGCTGGGTAACGGAGGAAATAAAGAAAGAGTGTGGGTGAATCCTGATGGTGTGGATGTGGATAAATTCCACCCGGGTATTTCCGGGGAAAAGATAAGAGAAAAATATAATTTGCAGGACAGGATTGTTGTAGGCTTTGTGGGAACCATAGGACACTGGCACAGAGTGGACTTGCTGCTCTCTGTGGCCAGGGAGGTGGTTCGAAAAGAACCCAGGGTGCATTTCCTTATTGTGGGCGGAGCAGCAAGCCTTGCCTCTTTAAAAGAATACGCGGTTAAGAAAAAGCTGAACGGGGTAGTTACTTTCACCGGGAATGTGCCTTACCAGGAGGTCCCTTACTATATAGCTGCCATGGATATAACAGTTCTTCCCGGCACTGATATCTATTCCTCGCCCATAAAGATTTTCGAGTACATGGCTATGGGAAAGCCTGTAATAGCTCCCCGCATAGGCCAGTTAGAAGAAATTATTTCCGATGGCAGAGAAGGTTTTCTGATAGAACAGGGAAACAAAAATCAGCTGCAGGAATGTATAATTAAGTTAGCAGGCAGCAAAATCCTGGGGAAAGAAATGGGGCAGAGAGGCAGAAGTAAAGTAGAAAAGGAGTATACCTGGCGTAAAAACGGGGAAAAAATCTGCAGTATCTATGAAAAACTTCTTACAGAGGAAAAAGCAGGAAAATGAAGAAAGAATTTTTATCTCTCTTAGCCTGTCCCTATTGCAGGGGAGGGATGGAAATTGCTCGCATAGTGAGGGGAAGAGAAGACAATATTCAGGATGGAGTATTGCGGTGCCAATGCCGGAAGTATCCCATTGTAAACGGGATTTTGTTCATTATTGAACCCTGGCGTTCCCTCCTGCTGCATGCTCATTTTTGCAAAAAAATGTTCAAGGGTATTGCCAGCAGGGATTTCTGTTCCTGGCTATTCTTAAAATCCACGGCAAAGATTCATCGCATGAGCCGGGTGCGGGCTGCGTTAAGGGGCTACCGCGCCCAGAAAAAGGCGAAAAAAGAATTAAGCTTTTTTTCTCTTTCCCAGCATTTTGGGCTGGGGGCAATGCATAATGTCAGGCATCGTTTCTCCACCCAGACTTTCTGGAATATTTATGCGGCTCTGCCCCTGCTCACTGATACCAGGGGATATGTGCTGGATTTTGCCTCGGGACTGGGACATTCTGCTTATGTCTTGTCTCACTTTATTTCCCCGGGCAAAATAGTTTGTGTTGATTCACAGCCTTTCTACCTTTATCTGGCCAGGAAGTATCTTGCTCCGGATTCAGAGATGGTCTGTTCCAACGATATTGTTCCCCTCCCTTTTAAGAAAGAAAGTTTTGAGAAGGTTATTGCCATGGATTGTCTGCATTGTATAGAACATAAAAATATCGTGGTAAACAGCTTCCAGGAGATAGTAAGTGCGCAGGGCATTATCCTTCTCCTGCACCTTCATAACGCCCTGGGCTCCAACTACAGTGCAGGAATGCCCTTATCTCCCCGGGAGTACAGAGACATGTTTCCTTCTCCTGTCTGGCAGATAAAGATGTTGCCGGAGGAGGATGTCCTGAAGAATTTTTTGCAGGAAGGCGTATTAGATCTGGAGAAGGAATACGGGGCAGAGGAAATCAACCGTTCCAACGTTGTCAATATGTTGATTAGCAAAAGCGAAAAGTACTTTAATAAGAAGTATACTCATCTGCGGGAAAACCTTTTGCTCCCCCGTACCAAGTGGTATATAAATCCTATCTACAAGGTAAAAGAAGAGGGAGAAAATTACCTGCTGGAGTTAAATTTTCCTACCCGCAAACTCAAGAAGGAAAATCCCCTTTCCCTGGAATACTTGCCCCGCACATGCAGAATCCCCCGAAAACTACTGCATAGTTTAGACAAGATGCAGGCGTATCCTGAAGAAATAAAAGAATTGATAATAAAATTTGTGCTTTTAGCTTTACCCGAAAGGTATATATGAAATGAAAATCCTGCAAATAATTTCTTCCAAAGACACCGGGGGAGGCTCCCAGGAGCATACCCGGATACTGAGCCTTGGCTTGCAAAATAGAGGCCATAAAGTAAAGGTTATATGCAGGCCCGGTTCCCTGGCGGAAGCTTATAAGAAGAATGGGCTTGAGGTTTATACTCTGGAGTTGAGAGAAAAAAGAAAAGCTATAAGGGAACTTGTTGATTTAATCAGGGAGGAGCGTTTTGATGTGGTGCATACCCATAATAGGGACGGAGATGTCCCCGGGCTTATTGCGGCAAAAAAGGCGGGAACGTCCCTTATTGTAAGTACCATTCATGCCTATATAAACAAGGATAAGCTGGGAAACAGGAAAATGAATTTTCCCTTGTGGAAATATAACCGAATATTGAAAAAAATACCCCATAAAATAATTACCCTTTCTGAGGCTTTGCGAGGGCATATCCTGCAAGAGTTGAGAATCAACCCGGAGAGAGTAGTAACTATTCTAAACGGTGTGGATTTAAGCAGGCTGAAAGTCTCCTCTGAAAGAGACGTAGTGAAAAAAGAGCTGGGTATCCCGGAAGGGGCAAAAGTTATCGGCTCTGTAGGGCATTTGATAGCTTTGAAAGGATATAGGTATTTAATCGAGGCCTCCGTGGAGGTGCTGAAAGCTTTCCCGGAGACACGCTTTGTAATGGTGGGGGAGGGAAATCTGCGGAGGGAACTGGAAGAATTGGCAAATGAGTTAAGGGTGAGGGGAAATTTCATCTTTACCGGGAAAGTAGCCGAGGTGGGAAATATCCTGCAAATTCTTGACCTTTTTGTCCATCCTTCCTTATCCGAAGGCCTTCCCCGTTCGGTTATGGAGGCTTCCGGCGTGGGTATTCCCGTGGTAGCTACGAATGTAGGCGGTATTCCCGAAGTAGTAAGGAATAAAGAGACAGGAGTTCTGGTGCCTGCCAAAAATTCACAGGCTTTAGCAAAAGCCATAACCTACCTGCTAAATCACCCGGAAGAAGCGAGAGAAATGGGGGAAAAGGGCAAAAGATGGATAGAAGAGAACTTCGATGTTTCAAGAATGGTGGATGAGACAGAAACGATTTTAAAGAATGCGCTTTGACTTATCGCTTTTATTTGCTATATTACTACTGGAATGAAACATTTTCCTGAAACAATTCCCCAGAACTTGCCCGCTAAATACCCGTCCGGACAGGCAGGTTTCAAAAGAGGAAAACCTATGAGTTCATGTAAAGGCGGGTATACACGAAATACTTCACATATATCCCAGATTTGGAAGGATATACGCAATTATGCGTATATGAACGAGTTATGTGAAATTTTGCACGCCGCCTTAGGGAGGAATAAATATGAATGAAAGAAAAACTGAAAAAATTGTTAGGGATGAATTTAGAAAGTTGGGATACTATGAAAATGATGACATAATAGTAGAGGAGCAAACAAGTGACAATCCAAGAATAAAAAAATTACTTAAAAACGCATCTAAAAGAAGCACAGGGAAGGGTTCCCCAGATTTTATAGTTACATCAAAAAAGAGAAGTGATTTTTTAATAGTCATTGAGTGTAAAGCAGATATTAGAAAGCACGAAAGTGAATCTAGAGATAAGTACGATGAGTATGCAGTTGATGGAGCTTTATTATATGCATCATATCTATCAAAAGAATACGATGTTTTGGCTATCGGTGTTAGCGGTGAAAAGAAAGAAAATCTTAAAATAACCCATTATTTATGGCTTAAGGACACCAATACCCCCAGTAAGATTTTAGGAGATGAACTTCTGTCTTTTGAAGATTATTCTAATGCCTATTTATATTCTGATATGAAATTCCGTCAAGATTTATCAAAATTATTAGATTTTGCAGGAGAACTGAACACAACACTTCATATTAAAAAAATACCCGAAGCTCAACGAAGTCTGGTAGTTAGTGGAATTTTGATTGCTTTACGGAATAGGGCATTTCATGAAAGCTATAAAAAGTATGATACCGCTAAAGAGATTATAGATGTTCTCGTTGCTACGATTATTCGAGAATTGAAAAAATCAAATATACCCTCTAACAAGATTGAGAATTTGGAGATTGCGTTTTCATTCATGAAAACACATACAACACTAACAACAGATAAAGAGTTTGTGATAAAACTTATAGATGATATTGATGATAAATTAAATAAATTTATAAAAACCTATCATTATTACGATGCCCTAGGTAGATTTTACATAGAGTTTCTTAGATATGCAAATAGTGATAAAAGATTAGGTATAATCCTAACTCCATCCCATATTACTGAATTGTTTTGTGATTTGGCAGAAATTACAAAAGACAGTGTTGTTTTGGACAATTGTTGTGGTACAGGTGGGTTTCTTATCAGTGCTATGAAAAAGATGATAGAAAAATCTAGAAAAAGTAGTAAAAAAATAAAACACATAAAAGAGAAGCAGATTATAGGTATAGAATATCAAGACCATATTTATGCACTTGCTATTACAAACATGATAGTTCATGGGGATGGGAAAACGAACATATATCATGGCAGTTGTTTCGATAATATCTTTAATGAAATTAAAGAAAAATTTAAACCAAATATAGGTTTATTAAACCCACCATATAAAATAGAGAAAGATGACATTAATGAATTTGAATTTGTATTAAATAATTTAGATATGCTTGAACATGGGGGGAAATGTGTAGCAATTGTACCAATGAGGTGTGTATTAGATAAAAGAGAATATCTAGATTTCAAAGAAAAAATATTAGAAAAGCATACTTTAGAGGCAGTAATAAGCATGCCAGATGATTTGTTTTACCCAGTGGGGGTTGTTACTGCGATACTGGTACTAACAGCCCATAAGCCCCATCCACCGAATAAAAAAGTTTGGTTTGGATATCTTAAAGATGATGGGTTTATAAAAATAAAGAATAAAGGAAGAATAGATTACCATAACAGATGGAATCATACAAAAGATACATTTCTGAATCTGTATCTAAATAGAGAAGAAAAACCCGGGATGAGTGTTTTAAAAACAGTAAATGCTGAGGATATATGGTGCGCTGAACCATACATGGAAACAGATTATTCAAAAATAACATGTAATGATTTTAGGCATAAAGTTCTAGATTACATTTCTTTTGAAATTAAAGAGGGTAATCTCGATATCTTAAAAGAATTTTCAAATGAAAAATGCCTACCGCTCAATACTGAAAATTGGAAGTATTTTAAATTAGGAGGTGACGGTGGTTTATTTGAAATCAAAAAAGGAAAAAGATTGATAAAACTTGACATGAATCCTGGGAATACTCCATTTATTGGCTCCAGCATGTATAATAATGGATTAACTGCAAAAATAGCACGTGATCCAATATTTGAGAAAAATGTAATAACTGTTAATTATGATGGCTCTGTGGGAATAGCATTTTATCAGTCTAGACCTTTCTGGGCTTCAGATGATGTAAATGTGTTGTATCCGACTTTCGATCTTGATGTCTATAAAGCATTATTTTTAATAACAATAATTGAAAAAGAAAGATACAGATTCAATTACGGTTTAAAATGGACTAAAGCAAGAATGGAAAAATCTAAAATAAAATTACCTGTTGATGAAAATGTAAAACCGGACTGGGAATACATGAGAGAATTTATTAAAAAATTGCCTTTAAGGAGAGGAGATAATAGTGAGTAGTATATTAAGTGGCGGCGTGCGGAACTCTTCACCTGCTATCGCAGGCTCGCCCTTCAGGTCTGCTAACAAGCGGGTATCTGGTTCGGGCTTTCAGCTCTCACCCAAAACGCCTTCGGCGATTTCAGATACCCGCTGGCCGTTAAGTGAAATCGGGGGCAAAGTAAAATATAAGGATTATTAAAAATGTGAAAAAGAAATTAAATAGTGATGAATGATATGAAAATCAGGATTAGAGAAAGTCCCATTGAAATTGAGCAAGAATTCAATCGTATTAAACAGAAGATAAATAGGTATATATTACGAGAGAAGATTCAAATACCATCGAGTGATCTTTTCCGTCAATTAGATTGTGAATTTGAGGAAATTAGAAAAAAATATGAAAAACTAAACGACCAAATAAACTTACTGCATGTAGAACACAATTATTTATGGAGTAAGTCGTTCCAATATCTACTTAACGATCCAACCAAGTCATTGAGTTTAATTATTAGGGCACTCTCAAAACTGTTTGATAGACATAAACTTCAGCCGTATCCAAGTAACAGTTTTAAAAAGATGTTGGGAACGTACGAAGTTGCATTGATAAAGCTTAGTGAAAAAGGGGAGCTTATAGATTACGATGTTGCTGAGAGTGAATTTATAAGTTTTATAGAAACATATTTATCAATCGTGTCGATTAGTTCAGAGAAACCCATTAATGTTGTTGACATCCTTGTTTCCCTTTTTGTAAAAAACCATTACAAGAAAAAAATAGACAGTTTGAAGCTGAATATAAGTGAGATAGAAGCCTTAGAGGATCATATAAAATCAATTTTGAATATTTTAGAGAATATACCTGCCAGAAATTCCTATCTGATTTCTTTATGCTATGAATCCCTTTACAAACTTAGAAAAAAACAACTTCACTCTTTGGTTAGATCTGTCTATTTTGAGAGATCGAATGAGAAAAAACAAGAAGCTCAAAAAATAATAGATCAAATTACAGAAGAATTAGTAGAGTATTCCGATAAATCGTTAAAAAGTGCTCAAAAATTCATTAGAAGCTTGCCAGAGGAGAAACAAAACGAAGATTCTATAAAACTATTGGTAACATTGAAGGAAGTAGATAAATTAACTGCAAAGTATTATAAAGAAGCTTATTCCAATAAAGATATATTAAAAGCTTGGTCATTAATGGATAAAATAAAAACCTTTCTTGTGATGAAGGCTTTCAAAGAAAATGTGCCTCTCTCAGAATCCCTATTAAGATATTACGCTGAGGAATGGACTTTGTTATATATCTTTGCAAAGATTTGTTTATTAGAGATAGAGACGACTAAAAGAAGGGATTCGTTGTCCCAAGAGTGGGAAAGAGACATATTTAAACAAATTACAGACATTTTACGAGTCTTGGAAAGCCTTTTTAAATATGAAATGCAGGATGAGAAGGATTATACTTTAAAAATTATGACCTCGTCTTTTGCGGGTAATTTCTCCGAATATTTCATCCATGAGTTATGTCAGGAATTTTTTGAATGCGGTTTAATTGATGATAAGACCCCTCCAAATTTTAGAGAGTTATTAGAGTGCATCAAATTGGTAAGGAAAAAAGATGATATTAAGCTCAACGATACGCTTGAAAGGGATAAACCGGATATTGATGTTCACATAAAAAGCAAATGTGCTATATTCCTAAAAAACGCAAAGATAGAATCTGATGAAATGAAGAAAATTTGGAACGAAATAGAACTATGTAGCAAAAAGAGGATTCATAAGATATTTTACTGTATTAATTTTATTAAAAACATAGAAAAAATAGAATATATTAGAAAATCTTTCGATAAGATAAAAAATCATTATGCTAACCTTAATATCGAAATATTTGATATCAAAGATATAGTAAACATTCTCCTCAATGAGTTGAAAAGAAGTGGAAAATCGAAATTAAATTTTTCTCGTTTGGATCTTTATAGGGTATTAGATTACTGACACAAAACGAGTATGTGATCTATTAAAGTGGCCCTTTGCCCCCGACTCTTCGCACCACCTTTGTGGTGCTCGGTACTATCGCACTCACTTAACAGGTGCATATCCGACTTCGCTATCGCTCCGCCCAAATTCTCGCTTCGCTCGGACTTCCCATCCCCCGCCAGCCGTTAAGTGAAAAGTGTAGCTCTATCTCCCTATTTCGAGAAGATTTTCCCTGATGCAGCTTGTAGAATTGACAGATGCCTGCTGTAATCATATAATATCATCGGAATTGTATGCAAAAAGGGGGGAAAATGCGCACCACTTTAAACATATCCGAGGAGGCTTTAAAGAAAGTTATTGAGCTGACCAAGGCCAGGACGAAGACCGAAGCAGTTAACAAGGCTCTATATGACTTCATAAGGCGTAAGCGTCTGGAAAAACTAATCAATTTAAGGGGCAAAATTCGCCTTGAGGCTA
>Ga0256830_1000169_pt1 | contig 59481 bp, 44 predicted proteins | sample 128326metaG_FD_190537 | JGI IMG/M metagenome (GOLD analysis project Ga0256830, IMG submission 190537) | Hydrothermal vent microbial communities from Lau Basin, Pacific Ocean - 128-326 | ecosystem: Environmental > Aquatic > Marine > Hydrothermal vents | place: Pacific Ocean: Lau Basin | collected... | reverse complement strand
TAGGGTGGCGAGGAGCAATCCGAAGACGTCGGTGTACATATGGGTGCTGGTGGCGGTGTTCAACGCGGCGGCCCTGCCGTTTCACGCGAACACGCCGGCGCTGATGCTGATATTCCTCCTCTTCTCAGCCAGTTATCTCTATCTCTACAGGAGAATAGTCAGGTTCAAGCACTGGGGCATGGGAGAGAGATACGCGGTATTCAGGCCCTGACAGTCGGCAAAGGGGCCGTTGTGTATGTGTAAAGGACGCATGGTTCGTGAGTAGTAAGACCAGGGGGCGAAATGGTCATACTCGGTCTTAACGCCTACTACGGCGACTCCTCAGCCTGCATCGTGGCCGACGGTGAGCTCGTTGCGGCTGCAGAGGAGGAGCGGTTCACCCGCGTAAAACACTGGGCGGGTTTTCCCGTCGAGGCGATCATATACTGCCTGAACGAGGCCGGCGTAGAATTCAAGCATATCGATCACATCGCCGTCAACAGGAAGCCGAACGCCAACCTGCTGAAGAAGACGCTGTTCGCCCTTTCCAAGCGACCATCCCTGAGGTCGGTCGCCTACCGGCTGAAGAACGCCAACATGATCATGGACTTCGGTGAGGTGCTGAACCGCGAGTTGAATTTCACGTGTCAGAGGATAAAGGCAGAGGTCCACAACGTCGAACACCACGTGGCCCACCTGTCGAGCTCCTTTTTTGTATCTCCATTCAGGGAGGCGGCCCTCGTCTCCGTGGACTTCTTCGGTGATTTCGTGGGGACCATGTGGGGAAGGGGCCTGGAGAATGTGATCGAGATCGGCGACAGGGTCTTCTTTCCCCACTCCTTGGGCCTCTTCTACGTCTCTGTTTCTCAATATCTCGGTTTTCTCCGCTATGGAGACGAGTTCAAGGTGATGGAACTCGCCGCCCATGGCGAGCCCGAGTTCATGAGAGAGATGAGGCAGATACTCAAGGTCGACAGGAATGGTGAGTTCAACCTCGACCTCGACTACTTCACACACCACTGCCGGGGGGTTCCCATGAGATGGAACGATGGTGAACCCTCGATGGGGCCCTTGTACTCGAGGAAATTGGAAGACATGCTCGGACCTGCCCGCAAAGAGGGGGAGGAGGTGAATCAAAGGCACAAGAATATCGCAGCCTCTCTTCAGAAGAGATACGAGGAGGTCTTCTTTCATATACTCAACAGGGTATACAAGGAGACAAGGTGTCAAAACCTCGTCCTATCAGGCGGTTGTGCCATGAACAGTCTGGCCAACGGCAAGATATTCGAGAATACACCCTTCAGGGAGGTCTACATCCAGCCCGCTGCCGGTGATGCCGGTGGGGCCGTGGGAGCGGCCTTCTATGTCTGGAACCAGATGCTCGGCATGCCGCGCTCCTACGTGCTCGAGAGACCTTACCTGGGGCCGGGATACAGCGACTACAAGATAAAGCAGGTTCTCGACAGTCATGCGCCGGAACTGGAGAGGGAAAACTGCCGTATATCGAGGCTGGACGACGAGGCCCGGCTCTGCCGCGACGCTGCGCGGGCGATTGCAGAGGGCAGGGTAGTGGGCTGGTTCCAGGGAAGGATGGAGTGGGGACCTCAAGCCCTCGGAAACCGCAGTATCGTCTGCGATCCCAGAAGGCCGGACATGAAAGACCTCCTGGGCGCAAAGGTCGGCGGCAGGCGTGACTCGTACAAGACCTTTGCACTCTCGATCCAGCTCGAGACGACCGGCGAGTACTTCGAGACGGACTATCCCGACCCCTTTATGCTCAAGATGTACAAGCTCAGGCGCGAGAAACGCGAAGTGGTCCCTGCAGCCACCTACGTGGACGGTTCCGGAAGGCTGCATACTGTTAGACGCGAGGACAATCCCCTGTATTGGCGCCTGATCGAGGAGTTCAGAAGGATTACCGGGGTCCCGCTCGTCCTCAATACGTCGTTCGATGACGATGCCCCCATCGTACATCGGCCTGAAGAGGCCCTTGACTGCTTCCTGAGGACAAAGATGGACGTGCTCGTGATGGGAAACTTCTTCATAAGCAGGTCGTAGACCTCCTCAACAGCCGTATGCTCACTGCACCCCTTACCGCCTACCATTATAAGGGTAGTTTCTGTTATCATAAAAGATACTGATAGGTTGATCAGCGGACTGAAGATTCCTTGCCAGTGAAGATTTTCGTTCTCTAAGAGCGAAAGAACGGGCAATTCTATTTCCGGCTGCATTCGCGCGGCGAACCAAGTATGGACGTGACTGCCTGCGGCACGCAGGACCATGTTGAAGGCGAGAGAAACCTTGTTCTTAGGAGATAAGCAACCATTAACCCGCTAATGGCAAATACGCTGAAGCTGCTCCTTGTCTTTTCCACGTCTCTGCTGTTAACCGTCCTTATTCTGCCGCGGCTTTCGAACATAGCCTTGAAGATCGGACTGCTCGACTTTCCCGGACAGAGAAAGATGCACAGCAATCCGCGGCCCTTGGTCGGCGGGCTCGGAATGATGATGGCGCTCTCTGTCACGTGTCTTCTCTTCGTCCCTTTCTCGAACCTCAGGGGCTTCTATGCGGGGATTGCGATGCTCGCGATCGTCGGGTTCCTTGATGACTTCAGGGAGCTGAACCACCGGTGGAAATTCGTCGTTCAGGTCGTTGCTTCGATCTTCATGATATACTTCAGCGATACCGTTGTTGTGACATTCGGGGATATCTTTGCATTCGGCCCGATAGACCTCGACCGCAGTCTCGCTGTTCCGCTTACGGTCTTCTTCACAGTGGGTGTCATCAACGCGATCAACATGATAGACGGACTCGACGGCCTTGCAGGAGGGATATCTCTTATTGCATTCATTGCATTTTCCGTGCTTGCATACATTAACCGTCAGACCGAACTGGTCTTGTTGAGTGTCGCCCTCGCCGGGGTCGTGCTCGGTTTTCTCAAGTACAACTGGCCGCCGTCGAGGCTGTTCATGGGTGATGCCGGGAGCCTCTCCCTCGGGTTCTCCCTCGTCTTCCTCTCGATATCGATAAGCCAGAAAGAGAACGGCGTCGTTCCGCCCGTAGTACCCATGCTGATCCTGTCGGTGCCGATCGTCGATACCATAACGGTCATGATCAAGAGGATGCTCAGGGGCAGGAGTCCGTTCAAGGCCGACAAGTACCATCTGCATCATATCACCATGAAGTACGGTTACAGGAAGAGGACGACCGTCAGGATCATTCTCATGGTATCCTCCATGTTCGCCGCCATCGGTATCATAGGAGTGACCCTGGAGATACCGGATCACCGCCTTTTCCTTATATTCACGGCCTACTTCATGCTCTACTTCACGCTCTCGTTTTTTATAAGGCGGCTGCTGATACTGAGGTTGAGGTTCATCAGGAAGAGGAGCCGGGTTATCAGAAGGATGTGGAGGGTAGTGTTAATGATGATCAGGCTGAAAGAGATCCTGAGGTCCCCGAAGAGGACAAAGCGTTACAGTGTCAGTCTGCCCCTCACCTGTTCAAGGATCGACGGTGAAGATACATATTCCGGCACGGTGATCAACATAGGCACATGCGGGTTCGCCGCCCGGCTGAAAGAGTTGCTCGTCTTGAAGGAAAAGGCTGAAGTGACCATCCGCCTGCAGGATGAGGACAAGACCGTGGACTTTTCCGCAACTGCTGCTGTGGCATGGCTCTCGAGGGAGGACGACGGCTACCTTTACGGGTTCAAGTTCGTCAATATGGACAGGTCCCGGGCGAGGATACTGAGGGAATATGTAGAGGGTCTTGAAAAGAAGGAAAAAACATAACCTCTTTTTATATAATAACCGCATCCGTTGCCCCTGATTCCGTGACAACGAGATCATCGACCAAGGAGGTTAAGGCATGGCTGAGATAACGCTTGAGATTGAAGGCATGACTTGTCAGCACTGTGTCATGAGGGTGAAGAAGGCCATTGACGGCATCGACGGGGTGAGCTCTTCGGATGTCTCGACGGGCAGTGCACGGGTTGTATACGATGACTCGAAGACCGACGGAAGCGCGATAGAGAAGGCGGTGCAGGAGGCCGGCTACAAGGTCAAGGCCGTTCGCTGAACGCGTGTTTCAGATGACGAAGGCCCGACGGTCTCCTGAGAGGGGGGCTCTTCTCAGCGGCTTCTGAGCTGTCCCCCCGTCTTCTCTATCACGTAGTCGACCATCTCCTGATGTAGGCGGTCCACCTCTTCGTCGGTCAGTGTCCTGTCCGCCGCCCTGTACCGTATGGTGAACCCGAGGGACCTCTTGCCTTCGGGTATCCCCTTACCCTCGTAGAGGTCGAATATCCAGGAGTCCTCGATCAGTCCTGACGGAAAGGACCTGATGAGAGCGAGTATCTCCTCTGATGCGATCTCCCTGTCGACGAGGAGGGATATGTCGCGCTGAATGTACGGGAATCGGGGCAGGGCCCTGTACGCCGGTGATCGGCGTGCTGCCGCAGTGAGGCCCTGGAGGTCGAGCTCGAATACCCCGATCTCCGGCTTTATCTGTCCCAGCCCGAGTGCGTTCTTAACATCAGGCGAAATGGTCCCTGCGTAGCCGATCCGCCTGTCTCCTATATGGATGTCCGCCGACTTGCCGGGGTGCAGAAACGGCTCTTTCGACGGGGTGAACCTGCCATGGCTTACCATGTTCGAGATCAGGATCTTCTCGATGATACCTTTCAGTATGTAGAATACCTCGACCCTGTCCTCCCAGAGCCTCTGTCCGTGCTGATACAGGTATATCCCGCCCACGTGGGGCTCCTCGTGCGGCTGCTTGCCCCCGCTGTCGATGAAGACCCTTGCCACCTCGAATATCTTTATGTCGCGGACTCCCTGATTAAGGTTATGAACGAGATTTTCGATGAGTGAAGGGATGAGGAAGGTCCTCAGCGACGGAGCCTCCTTTCTGAGGGGGTTCAGGAGGTAGACCGTCCTTCTCCTGTCGTCTTCCCGGGAGATGTTCAGGGTATCGAGAACCGACGGGTTCATGAAGCTGAAGTTGACCGCCTCGTGAAATCCCGACGCCCTCATCGTCTTCTTTATATCGTCCGTCACAGTCCTGTACTCCTTCCGTCCGGAGGTTTCAGGCTGGGCCGGTCCGACAGGCGCGACCGGAAGCCGTTCGGGAATCCTTTCGTATCCGTAGTGTCTTCCGACTTCCTCTATCAGGTCCGTCTCGTCCTGGATATCGACCCTGAAGGAGGGAACCCCTATGTATGCGCCGCCGTCGTCGGTGGAGCTTACGGAAAAGCCGAGCAGTCGGAGTATCTTGAGGACTTCCTCGGCGGGGATTTCCGCCCCGAGGATACTGTTTACCCTGCTGTATCTGAGTCTTATCTCCGGCCTTTGAGGCCTCGATGGGTAGACGTCTATCTTTTCCGATACAGATGCATCCGCGCACAGTCTCTTTATGAGGTGAGCTGCCCTGTCGAGCGCGACAGAGAGCCCCTCGATGTCAGTGCCCCTCTCGAACCTGTAGGACGATTCAGTCTTCAGTCCGAGCGCTTTCGAGGTCCGCCTGATGGATTCGGGCTTGAAGTAGGCGCTCTCCAAGAAGATGTTCACGGTCTCCTCGGAGACCTCGCTGTCGAGGCCTCCCATGATGCCTGCAACGGCGATCGGCCTCTCAGCGTCCCAGATCAGCAGGCCTTCGGCCGGGACGGTCCTCTTCGCACCGTCGAGTGTCCTGAATTCGAGCGGCCTGCCGGCGGTCTCGACCCTGATGGTCCTTCCTCCGAGCTTGTCGAGGTCGAATGCATGCAGGGGATGCCCCAGTTCGAGGAGGACATAGTTGGTGACATCGACTATGTTGTTGATGGGGCGGATACCGGAAAGCTCGAGCCTTCTCTTCATCCACTCCGGAGACTCTCCGACCCTGACCCCCTTTATAATCCTTCCGGTGTAACGGCCGCAGAGTTCGGAGCTGATCACGACGCGGGCGTCTCCGACGAACTCGTCCTCAACGCGGTAATCCGGGAATCTCAGTCTCCTTCCGGTGGCCGCCCTGATCTCCCTGGCGATCCCGATGACGCTGAGACAGTCGGGCCTGTTAGGCGTTATGTTGACCTCGAATACGGCATCACCCCCGGAAGTCTCTCCGCCCTCGACCTCGAGCCCTATCATCGTGAGCATATCTGCGATCTCTTCGACGCCTTCCCTGATCTCTATAAACTCCCTCAGCCATTCAACGGGCAGCAGCATGGAGTCTCCTCTCAGTCTCCGGATCAGTGATGAAGACTCTGCAGGCGTGCCGTCTCTCGATCCGGGTTGTTGATTGCAGTCCGAAAATCACGGTGGTTAAATTTAAAGCAAGAGGTGTGCTGTTGTCAAATCATCTCTCTTCTGACGGCGTCTGCTACCCTGACCACGCGTGCCATCTCCCTGACATCGTGGACCCTGACCATGGAGGCGCCTTTCATGACTGATACGGCCACTGCGGCGGCAGTGCCTTCGAGTCGGTCCGCCACAGGGGCGTCGCCGAGTATCTTGCCGATGAACGATTTCCTCGACACCCCAACGAGGATGGGACGGCCGAGATCGTTGAACCTCTCGAGGTTGTTCAGTATGCGGAGGTTGTGCTCCGGCGTCTTGCCGAAGCCTATGCCCGGGTCGATGACTATCCGTTCCTCGGCGATGCCGCTCTCCGTCGCCAGTTTAATACCCTCTTGAAGATAATCCGCGATCTCCGTCAGGAGGTCGGAATACACGGGATTTAGCTGCATGTTCCGGGGCGTACCCTTGATGTGCATGAGCACGAGGGCGACGTCGTGCCCTGAGAGTGCCGGGGCCATCTCGGGGTCGAACCTCAGGCCGCTTATGTCATTGACCATGGCGGCGCCGGCCTCGACCGCCTTCAGCGCCACTTCGGACTTGTAGGTATCGATCGATATCGGGATGCTCAGCCTTCCAGAGAGGGCCTCGATCACGGGGATGGTCCTCTTCAGCTCCTCCTCTATGGATACCGGTTCAGAGCCTGGTCTTGTGGACTCCCCGCCGACATCTATGATGTCGGCACCTTCGGCCTCCATTCGGAGCGCCCTCTCCACGGCGCTGCGGACGTTGAGGAACATGCCGCCGTCCGAGAAGGAGTCGGGGGTGACGTTCAGGATCCCCATCACGTATGTCTTCCGGGAGAAGTCGAACGAGAAGTTGCGGAAGCTCAGTCTCAAGTCTCTACGGTCCTCTTGCTCCTGACGTCCTCGATAAGGGCGTCTATCTCCTTGGAATCGAGCGTCTCTTTCTCGAGCAGGAGTTTTGCAAGGGAGTCGAGGATGTCGGAGTTTTCCGTCAGTATATCCTTTGCACTCCTGTAGGCCTCCCTCACGATACCCCTCACCTCTTCGTCGATCTCCTCGGCGGTCTTCTCGCTGTAGTCCTTGCTCTTTGAAATCTCCTTGCCGAGGAAGACGTGCTCTTCTTTCTTGCCGAACGTGAGCGGTCCGAGTTTGTCGCTCATGCCCCACTCGCAGACCATCTTTCTCGCGAGCTCGGTCGCCCTCTCGAGGTCGTTCCCGGCCCCGGTGGTCAGGTGGTTGAGCGCCACCTCCTCGGCGGCCCGGCCCCCGAGGAGGACCTTGAGGGTCTTCAGCAGGTATTCCTTCGAGTAGGTATACCTGTCGTCGAGCGGCAACTGCTGTGTTATGCCGAGTGCCCTTCCCCGGGGGATTATGCTCACCTTGTGGATGGGGTCTGTGCCGGGTACGAGCTTTGCAACGAGGGTGTGTCCTGCCTCGTGGTAGGCCGTGTTCTTCTTCTCTTCATCACTGATGATCATGCTCCTCCGCTCGACCCCCATGAGGACCTTGTCCTTGGCCTCGTCGAAGTCCTCCATTTCAACCGTATCCTTCGACCTCCTCGCAGCGAGCAGGGCGGCCTCGTTCACGAGGTTGGCGAGATCCGCCCCTGAAAACCCCGGAGTCGATCTCGCGATGACGTCGAGGTCGACATTGTCTGCCAGGGGTATCTTCTTGACGTGCACCCTCAGGATATCGAGCCTTCCCTTGACGTCGGGCGTGGATACCACGACCTGGCGGTCGAACCTGCCGGGACGCATGAGTGCGGGATCGAGGACATCGGGTCTGTTCGTGGCTGCTATGACGATGATACCCTCCTTGCCCTCGAAACCGTCCATCTCCACGAGGAGCTGGTTGAGTGTCTGCTCCCTCTCGTCGTGACCGCCGCCGAGTCCTGCGCCCCTGTGACGTCCGACCGCGTCGATCTCGTCTATGAAAATGATGCAGGGTGCGTTCTTCTTCGCCTGCTCAAAGAGATCCCTCACCCTCGAGGCCCCGACACCCACGAACATCTCGACGAACTCAGAGCCTGATATCGAGAAGAAGGGGACGTCGGCTTCACCTGCAATGGCCTTTGCCAGGAGTGTCTTGCCAGTGCCGGGAGGGCCTACGAGGAGCACCCCCTTCGGTATCTTGCCGCCGAGGCGCGTGACCTTCTGGGGGTCCCTCAGATACTCGATTATCTCCTGCACCTCGGTCTTCGCCTCTTCCACGCCGGCGATATCCTTGAACGTGACCTTACCGGACTTGTCGGAGACGAGCTTCACCTTCGCCTTTCCGAAGGAGAGGGCCTTGTTTCCCCCCATCTGCATCTGCCTCATGAAGAATATCCAGATGAGAGCGAGAAATATTATGGGCCCCCACGAGAAGAAGAACGTCACGTACCAGGGGTTCTGTGCAGGCGGCTTTACGACGATGTTTACGTTCTTCTGCCTGAGTTCACTTATGAAGTCGGGATACTTTTCGACGTAGGTCTTGAACTTCGAACCGTCTTTGAAACTGCCCGTCACCTCGTTCTCCTTGATCGATACCTCGTCGACCTGTCCCGAGTCCACGCTGGCTATGAACTCTGAAAAGGTGATCTCCTTGTATGTCTTCCTCGGCGTGCTGACAAGGTCGAACAGCAGGATCATGAGTGCTCCTATGAGCAGCCATATGAAGATGCTTCTATAAATATTCAAACCAACCTCCGTTGTTTTAAGACAGGCAAGACCCGTCCATCGTTCGGTGACCTGGTCCAAGGCCGGTGAGCTTTGAAGCAGTAGACCCCGGGGTCATAAAGTGTTATTACAATTTTAGCACATGTCACGGGGTTTTTACATCAGACTGCACCGGCCTCGATATGGGCCGCGCAGCGGGCTATACAGGAGCCGCTCCAAGGTGCGGTCATGTACATCGGGCAGCGGCAGGCGGGGGGGATCTGGTCGTTCTATCGAGGATACATCAGTGCCTGTTTCAGGCGGAGTGCTTTCTGAGTATCTCCCTGTTGTAGACGGCTATGACGTCGCCCCTCCTGAGCATGCCGACGACCTTCTTCCTGTCGTCGGGTGCGACGACGGGGATCTCCTCTATGTCCATGAGGGCGAAGTGCTTCATGGCGGTGGTGAGATTGTCCTCGGGCGTGAGCACGAGGACTTCCTCTGTTGCGAGTTCGCCCACGGTCACGACCTCCTTGATATAGTCCTCGAAGAGCACCTTTCTCATATCCTGCAGGGAGATTATGCCCAGCATGTCACCGTTCGAGTCCACGACCGGGTAGTAGAAGCCTCCTCCGCCGTTTATCACGAGCTCGAGGAACTCTTTCAGATTCACCCTGTCCCTGACGGGTATGAAGTCTCTCCTCATAACGTCCTTGACCTTTATGGAGCTAAGGAGCGTGACCTCCCTGCCGGCATGGATGTTGACGCCGCGCTTTGCGAGCTCGTACGTATCGATCGACTCCCTGAACATCCTGTGCGCTACGAAGGTCCCTATGGTGGTGGCGAACATCGTCGGTATGATGATCTTGTAGTTGCCCGTCATCTCGAACAGGAGGAACATCCCCGTCAGGGGCGCGTGGGTGACAGCGGCGAGAAAGGACCCTATGCCGACCATGGCGTAGGCGCCCGGAGATGACGTGTAGGCGGGCAAGAAGTGGTTGACCAGGGTGCCGAACGCTCCGCCGGTCATGGCCCCGATGAAGAGTGCGGGGGCGAAGACCCCGCCCGCGCCCCCTGAGCCGAGCGTGATTGATGTTGCCAGTATCTTCATGAAGACGAGGAGGAACATGATCGAGAAGGTCAGGTTCCCCTTGATCGCCTCTTCGATGTATTCGTAACCGTCACCCATGACCTGCGGCAGTACTATGCCCATCGTGCCCACCAGGAAGGCGCCTATCACAGGCTTCAAGTAGGGGCTCGTATCCATTGCGTCGAACTTCTCCTTCACCTTGTAGAAGAACCTCGTGTAGAGCACGGCGACCGGCCCTATGAAGAAACCCATTACGAGGTAGAGCGGGGTCTCGAGAAATCCTTCCAGTTCGTACTGGGGTATGATGAAAGCAGGGTTCGAGCCGTAGTATATCCTCGATATCACGGTCGCTATGCCCGAAGATATGACGATCACGCCGAACGAGGTGAGTTCGAAATTGCCGAGGAGCACGATCTCGGTGGCAAACATGACCCCTGCGATGGGGGCATTGAATGTCGCCGCGATTCCACCGGCGGCACCCGCTGCTATCAGCAGCTTCATGCGGTTGCCAGAGACCTTGAAGAACTGGCCGGTCAGGGAACCGAGTCCCCCGCCTATCTGCGCTATGGGACCTTCCACCCCGGCTGAGCCGCCTGAACCTATGGTGAGCGCCGGAGCTATGATCTTCAGTATGATGGCCTTGAGCTTTATGATGCCGTCCTTGATGTTCACCTTCTCGAGGAACGAGGGGAAGCCGTATCCGTTGACCATCCCCGGAAACTTGTAAGAGAGGGGAATGAGGAGGAGGGCGCCCGTTATAGGCAGCAGGGGGACGAGGAGCCGGTAGACGCCGCCTTTGTGGATGCCGAGCAGTTCGGAGCCGCCGTGGAATATCAGTGTCTTGGCCCACTCGAGGGCCGAGCGGAAGAGCATGTTGGCCCCGCCGCTCAATACCCCCACCAGTATGGCCATGGCTATGAGGGACGACTGCTTGCCGGGCCTCAGGTACGACAGTACCGATGACGATAGTTTCAAGAGCCTCTTCACTGCTTGCCGAGCTTCTCCTTCAGAAAGTCTTTCAGTCTTCTCATCGCCTCCGCCCTGTGACTGATCCGGTTCTTGACCTCTTCACCGAGCTCTGCAAAGGTCCGGCTGTAGCCCTCGGGCACGAACAACGGATCATAGCCGAAGCCGGACTCTCCCCTCGGGTGATCGAGTATGTGTCCCCGCACCTCCCCTTCGAAGAAGTGAGGGGTCCCGTCTACAACGAGACAGAGGACCGAGACGAACCTGGCGGTCCTCTTCTCCCGAGGTATGCCCCTCAGGAGGCTGAGGAGCTTCTCGTTGTTCTCCCTGTCCGTGGCGTCCTCGCCAGCAAAGCGCGCCGAGAATATGCCGGGAGCTCCATCGAGTGCATCCACCTCTAATCCCGAGTCCTCGGCGAGTGTCGGCATGGAGGCGACATTGTAGCAGGTCATCGCCTTCTTCATGGCGTTTTCGTGATATGTCCGGCCGTCTTCCACGACATCAGGGACGTGGTCGAGGGTGTCCAGGCCGATGAACTCGACGCCGCTGCCGCTGAATATGCGGTTCATCTCCTTGATCTTTCCGGTGTTCTTAGTGGCTAAAAGTATCTTCATCCAGTGCACCTTTCTGTATCCGGATAAGCTCCTTGATGCCTTGCTCCGCCAGCGTCAGGAGGGCGTCGAGCGTTCCCCTGTCGAACGGTTCACCCTCGGCTGTACCCTGAACCTCGACATACCTGCCGCTGCCCGTCATGACGATGTTCATGTCCACCTCTGCCTTGAAGTCCTCCTCGTAACAGAGGTCCAGCATCGGCTCGCCATCCACTACGCCAACACTAACGGCTGCAAGGTAATCCTTCACCGGGTTCCTCTCGATGATCCCGTTTCTCACCGCATACCGCATCGCGTTCACAAGGGCGATGTAAGCGCCGGTGATCGATGCGGTTCGCGTGCCTCCATCGGCCTGTATGACGTCACAGTCTATCCATACGGTCCTTTCACCGAGTGCATCGAGGTCCACCACCGCCCTCAGGCACCTGCCTATGAGCCTCTGTATCTCGTGTGTCCTGCCGCCGATCCTGCCCGCGGCCGACTCCCTCGTCGTCCTGGTAGAGGTCGACCTGGGGAGCATCGCGTACTCAGCCGTCAGCCATCCCCTGCCCTGATCCCTCAGGAAGGGGGGGACCCTCTCCTCTATGGATGCAGTGCATATCACTCTCGTCTGTCCGACCTCGATGAGCACCGAACCCTCGGCATGCTTGATGAAGTGCCTGGTGACCTTTACGGGTCTCAGTTCGTCGTTCCTGCGTCCGTCCTTCCTCATCCTTCCTCCTTAAAGTAGGTCAACTGTTCATGAACGTCTCCATGCTGCATATCGGAGAACCCCAAAGTGTACCGAGGGGTTTTGCCATGTATCTCTTGTAAGACTATAGGCGCTCTCGGTTTCAAACGGCCTCAACGGTGAGCGGCCTGACCCGTCAGCGGTATCTCCACCTTCTCGATGCATGTGATCCTGCGGCCGAGGAACCGCTCTCCCACCTTCCGGAACCTCGCCGGGTCGTCGGTTACGTAGAACCTCCTAATCGGCGAGTCGTTCCGCCTCCTCGACAGCCCCGCCGCCTCCAGCGTCTCTCTCACGGTCTTGGCCGTCTCGACGGCCGAGTCTATAAGCGCTATCCCTTCTCCGACCACATCCTTTATGACCCCCTTGAGGAGCGGATAGTGCGTACAGCCCAGCACGAGGGTGTCGATGCCACTGTCTTTGAGCCGGCCGAGATACTCGCGGGCCACGCTGCGCGTTATCTCTCCGTCGGTCCAACCCTCCTCGACGAGGGGCACGAAGAGTGGACACGCCACCCCTGTCACCACCACCTCCGGGTCGATCGAGACGATGGCCCTCTGATACGCCATGCTCCGGATGGTCGCCTCGGTACCTATGACCCCTATCCTCCGGTTGGCGGTCTTTCTTACCGCCGCCTCGGCACCCGGCAGGAGTACGCCTACGACCGGCACCTTCGTGGTCTTCTTCAGCGCATCGAGACTCACGGCCGAGGCCGTGTTGCATGCCACCACGATCAGCTTGATCCTGTTTTCGAGGAGGAACTCGGTGTTCTCCACGGCGTATTTTTCAACCGTCTCCGGAGAACGTATGCCGTAGGGGACCCGCGCGGTGTCGCCGAGATATATGACATCCTCAGAGGGCATGATGGTCAGTATCTCCCTCAGGACGGTCAGTCCGCCTATGCCCGAGTCGAATATGCCTATGGGCTCTTCCGGCCGGCCGCTGCCCGCCCCCCTACTCATCGAATCTCATCTCCTGGGTCACGATCTCCTTCAGCGGCCGGTTGATGAGGAGGTGTCCGCCTATGGTCTCGGCCTCCTTGCCGTTTATCAGTATCATCACGTCCCTGACGTCGAGATTTCCGAGTATGGTGTTGAATATGCTCTTCAGGAGCATGTATTCGTCCAATACGTCGCCCTGAAAGTTTCTCGAGAACTCCCGGTTGAAGTCGAGGTAGACGACGCCGTCACTGCTTATGAAGATGTTGTCCACCCTCGTACCCTCGGGCAGTATGCCGGAGCCGGCCTTGCCCGAGACGTCCAGGTACTCGTTTATCAGTATCTCCGCAGTCTTTATCGGTGAGAGTATTCCCGGCACCTTCTTCTCCACGAGCTCGAGCCTGTTGCCGGCGGGATAGAATATCTTGAGTGTCGTATACTCTTTCAGTATGCTCTCGTTGATGCCGTCTCTGACCGGAACAGGCTCTGTTGCGGGCTCGTAGAAGTAGAGGTAGAAGACGCCGAAGCCGACTCCGGCCAGGGAGACGAGGATGAGCATTATGATCAGGAGCCTACCTTTTTTCATATGCGAGAATCCCCTCCACTATCGAGTCGACGAGCAACCCGATGTTCTTTCTGCTGTAATCGAAGAACTCGGCGTCCGGCAGCTCGATGAGTATAGCCGCAGAATCGGCATAGGAGAGCATGGGGACGTCGAGTTCCCTGAAGAAGACGCCGATGTTCAGCTCCTGCATGATCGACGATCCGATACTCCTTGCAATGAGCCTGCTGTCGTCGAGGTGCCGGACCTGTGAGTATCTCATGAGGTAGCGTTCTTCACCGCGTACCTGCCTCTTGGCGGATGTGTATACCGTCACCTGGTTCGACGAGGTCATGTGGATAGACAGGACGAGGTCCGGGGACTTCCTCCTTGCATAGAGTATCCGTTTCATCAGCGACCTGTACCGGTCGTCTCCCCTCGTGAGATAGGCCTTCTTTCCTTTCTTCCGCAGCTTGTACCTGATGGATCTGGATATCTTGAGGGCGAGGGACTTTTCACTGACCCCCCCGGAATATATCCCGAGGTCATAGCCGCCGTGCCCGGGGTCGATGACCACTGTCGAGACAGTGACTCCAGCTGTCGAGACCGGCTTTTCCTCGGGTGGGGCCGACGGCAGGCCCTTGGGCTTTTCCCCCTCCGGCTCCTTGGCCGTGCCGCTTTTGAGATAGGCGTCTATAACGAGCCTCGGCGGAGACTTGAGCCTGAGGAGCTTTATCCACTTCAGACCCTTTATGTTGAGGAACAGGTCCCTTCCCCTCCGTGTATACTCGAAGCCTTCCGGCGAGGGTGGGGCGGATAGCTTGAAGTCCCGCGGAAACTCGACCCTGACCAGGGTGTAGGAGGAGTGCACCTTCGCCTTCTGGACCATGATGTTCTTGTCGCTCTCGAGGACTATGCGCACCATCTCGTCCTGTATGCTGTAACGGATGGTGACGTCTCCCTGCTCAGCTGCAGAGGGATGCGTAAAGAGCAGAAGAACCAGTAAGATGGCAGAGATTCTCAGTATCATAACCACTTGCTCCGGCAGTTGTCCCATCGGCCTCCCGTACGGTACCAGCAGTATTCACGGCCCCGGTGTCTCTACAGGCCATACGTGCGCCTTCTTTCACTATCGCGTGCTCCGGTTTCCCCGGAGACGGGACCGGGCGTCATCCATCAGACACCCCGTCATGTAGAGAGAAATGCATGATTGCAGGGACACTGAGAATGCATGATGCATGATGAACAGTGCACCCGGTTATATATTATAAACTCCCCGGCTTTAAAATGCACAGTCACGGGCGGTGGTCTCGGTGCATCAGGGTCATAGCCGCTTCCTGAAAGCGGCGAAGAACCTCTCCTTCCACTTTTCACACAAGGGCCGCTTGAGCCATTCGTCGAGCTCGACCCTTTCGGACATCATGATGTCGTCCTCGAAGACGCGCAACATCTCGCTGCCGAACCTCTCATCCAGTATTCCGACGTTCCCCTCGTCGTTCTTGCGCAGGGACTGGAAGTCGAGGTTGGCCGAGCCGATAACGGACCACACATCGTCGAAGAGGTAAGACTTAGAGTGCAGGATGGTCCCGGAGTATGTGTATATCTCCACGCCGTAACGCAGGAGTTTCGTGAACGAGGCCCTGGCGGCATAGTGCGCGGCCATGACATCGCTTCTTCCGGGCAGGAGGAGCCTGACCCTCACACCCCTTGAGGCAGCCCTCTTCAGGGCGCTCAGCATCCTGAGGCTCGGCGTGAAATAGGCCGTCGTGAGATTGATGGCCTTTCTGGAGTTCTCGATGCTCCAGTAGAGCAGCCTCCTCATGCGCCTGCGGCCGCGGGCGGAAGAGGCGAATATCGGTATCACCGGGAACCCGTCGGGGTAGAAAGGCGGGTCTTTCCTGTAAGGGACATCCTCCCCGCTCCAGAGGCGCCAGGCCTTCCTGAAGTGTTCCAACAGTGCCATTGCGGCAGGCCCTTTCAGGAGGACGCCGGTATCCCGCCACGAGTAGAGATTCCGGCCTTTGAGCCTGACGGGATGATGGAGCAGGTGAAATCCGCTGTATTCGTTCGCTATGTTGAGCCCCCCGGTGAAGGCGACCTCTCCGTCGATGATTATCAGCTTCTTGTGGTCCCTCTTTATGTAGTTCGCCGGGTCCTTCCATGTGAACGGACGAGACGCCCTCACCTTGATCCCGGCTTCGGCCAGTCTCCTCCAGAATGCCCGCGGTGTGCCGAATGAGCCGAAGTGGTCGTACAGGACATAGACCTGCACGCCCTCGGATGCCTTCCTTCGCAGTATCTCGGCGAGCCGCTCACCTGTTTCGTCGTTGCGGTATATGTAGAACTCGAGGCATACGATATCGGCGGCCTTCTCGAGATATTTGAATATGGTCTCGAACGTCTCGGGACCCCGGTGCAGAAGCAGCACCCTGTTGCCGTCGATGAAGCGCTCTCTCAGGATTCCCTCTATCTTTCTCCTCTCGAAACTCATCGCAGACGTGCTCTTTCCATAGTTAACATTATACGGCAACAGTGCTCCTTTTTCCCGCCCTTTTTTTCCGAGCCATGGGACCGATCGCATGACTACGGTTGACTCTTTCCGCCGGGTACTGTTTAAATATACAGCATGCTTGAGAAGACCGAGAAGATCTGGATGGACGGCGAACTGGTCCCATGGGATGACGCGAAGGTCCACGTGCTTACACACACCATGCACTACGGCCTCGGTATCTTTGAGGGTATACGGTGCTACGAGACGGTGGACGGGCCCGCCATATTCAGGCTCGCCGAGCACGTCGACAGGCTCTTCAAATCGGCCAGGATATTCCTCATCGACATTCCCTATACCGAAGAGCAGATCGAGGAGGCGATCATAACGACCGTCAAGGTCAACGGCATGAGGGAATGTTACATAAGGCCCCTCGTCTATATCGGTTATGGAGCGATGGGGCTCTACCCGAAGGGCAATCCCGTGAGGGTCTCCATCGCCGTATGGCCTTGGGGTACGTATCTCGGAGACGAGGGCCTCAAGAAGGGGATCAGGGTCAAAACCTCCTCTTTCGTGAGGAACCACGTGAACTCAACCATGTCACTGGGCAAGGTCTGCGGTTACTATGTGAACTCCCAGCTCGCCAAGAAGGAGGCCGTATCCTGCGGATACGACGAAGCACTCCTGCTCGATACCGAAGGCTTTGTCTCCGAGGGAAGCGGTGAAAACATCTTCGTCGCAAGGGGAGGCCGCCTGAAGACCACACCACTCACCTCCATACTCGAGGGCATAACGAGAAACAGCATGATCACCGTCGCCCGTGACGAGGGCATCGAGACCATCGAGGATCGTTTCACCAGAGACGAGGTTTACGTCTCGGACGAGGCCTTCTTTACCGGTACGGCGGCGGAAGTGACCCCCATCAGGGAGCTTGACGGAAGGCCCATAGGTGACGGTACCCCTGGTGAGATCACCAGGAGACTCCAGGACATATTCTTCAGCATAGTCAGGGGTGAGAACAAGAGATACAGAGAGTGGCTGACCATGGTTTAGCGGCTCGCCACCCAACCTGAAAAACAAGAGAGGGCTCCAGACCTTGGAGCCCTCTCTTGTTTTAGTGTGTTCCTTTTGCTACTTCTTGTGGCATTTCATACAACTGCTCTTTGCATCAAAGGCGATCTTGCCGTTGTGGCAGGTTCCGCAGAACTTTCCGGCATAGATGTCCTTCATGGTCACCTTGTCGGCCCCTTTCTTCATCTTGAATATCTTGGGATGGCAGTCTGTGCACTTCTTGCCGGCATCTGCGTGAATCTTGCCGGAGAAAACCACCTTGCCCATCGGACTCTTTGTGAACTCCACGGTCTTACCGGGGGGAACGGCGAGGGATGTTCCGATGAAGGCAAGTGCAAAAGTCAGGATGATCGCTAAGATAAGCAGCTTCTTCACCTAATCTCACCTCCTTTCATATCATGAGTTGTCCGCTGCACGACATAAATTTATACAAAACTTATGCCATTCGTTGTAATGTCCCGCTTCGGCAATGATAGTGATGAATCCTGCCGTCCCCGGTATGACCGAATACATGAAACCGGAGGCTCGCAAAGCTGCTTGGAAAGACCAACCCCCCTTCAAATAAACGGATTTTCTCTTTGACAGTTGCAATATACACAAAAAAAACAGAATATGTCAAGTGGTAATTTTAGGCTGATCTTAAGCCGGGAGTTCAAGAGGGGGATTCTGTTATAATCATTGATTGGCGGTCTGCACCGAGGGGTCAAGGGGTGCGCGGTCCGTCACGGCATCAATAAGAAGAGGCGGGTCATGACAAGGGCGTTTATGATCGGTGCGGTGCACAGCGGCGCCGGAAAGACCACGGTCGCCATGGGTATCATGGCGGCCTTGAGAAAGAGGGGGCTCAGGGTGCAGCCCTTCAAGGTCGGTCCGGACTTCATAGACCCTGGACTGCACAGCCTCGTCTGCGGCGCCGACTCCTGCAACCTCGACATATGGATGGCCGGTGCCGATCGCGTAAGGCGTCTCTTCGCTTCCAGGAGCATGGATGCCGACGTCTCGGTTGTCGAGGGGGTCATGGGACTTTATGACGGAGGGATAAGCTCCTCTGCATCCGTCGCAGGACTCCTCGGACTCCCGGTCGTCCTGCTCGTGGATGCACGTTCCATGGCCGAGTCGGCGGCGGCGGTGGTGCAAGGGTTCCGTGACTACGGAGGGAGGGTCTCTTTCGTCGTCTTCAACAGGGTCTCAAGTCTCAGGCACAGGGAGATGATAGAGAAGGGAATGGAGAGGGTGGAAGGGGTCGAGACGCTCGGTTTTCTGCCCTCGGATGAATCGGTTTCGATTCCCGGCCGCCACCTGGGGCTCCATACAGCGGATGAGGCTCCCCTTGGGGAAGCCGCGGTGGAGAGGCTCGCCGGTCTCGTCGAAGAACACGTGGACCTCGATAGACTCCTCGAACTGGCCTGCTGCGAGGCATCCTCCGGCTTCATCGAGTATCCGTCGAAGGGCCTCGAGGGCGTAAGGATTGCCGTTGCGAGGGACAGGGCATTCTCGTTCTACTACGTGGATTTTCTTGAGACCCTGAGGGCGCAGGGGGCCGAACTCGTCTTCTTCAGTCCGCTCTTCGATGAAGCGATTCCGGAGGGGATACGGATACTCTATCTCGGCGGCGGATATCCCGAGCTGTATGCGGAAGTCCTCTCGGAGAACACCTCGATGAGGGAGTCTGTCAGGCGGTGGGCCCTATCGGGAGGACACACGTATGCTGAATGCGGCGGTTTCATGTATCTTACGGAAGGCATACGTGACTTCGAGGGTCTTTTTTATCCGATGGCCGGTGTATTCCCGACGAGGGCGGTAATGAGGAGGAAGGGGATGAGGCTCGGCTACAGGGAGGTCTTTCTCACGGATGACTGCATTGTCGGAGACCGGGGTGACCGAGTGAGGGGCCACGAGTTCCACTACTCGGATATAGACCCCATGCCCGGAGACATAGAGAGGATTTACGAGGTGTCAAGTCCTGCCGGGATCGGCTGCGGTGGTGGCTTCAGGTATCTGAACACCATCGGCAGTTACATACACCTCTACCTCGGCGGAAGGGGGTTCCGCTATGGATGACCTAACCCTCGACAGTATCTGCGGTGTCAGGCTTTATCAACGGGCCGGCGGATACAGGTTCTCCGTGGATTCGGTGCTGCTTGCGGGGTTTGCAAGGTTGTCGAGGAGCGCCAAGATGGTGGCCGACCTCGGCGCCGGTTCGGGCGTGGTGGGGCTTGTTCTTGCGGCGAGGTGTCCGTGGGTTAGGGTCCTGCTGGTCGAGATACAGGAGGGGCTCTCATCGCTCGCGGAGCGCAATATAGTGCTGAACCGCCTTCAGGACAGGGTCGCCGTGCTCAGGGCCGACGTCTCCTCCGTTGCTTCCGGGGGAGAACGCAACCTCCTTGAGGGTTTTGATGCCGTGGTGTCTAATCCGCCGTTCAGGAAGCCAGGTACCGGAAGGGTGAGTCCCTGCGGTGAAAGGGCCGTTGCGAGGCACGAGATAAGGCTGTCCCTGAAGGACCTCCTCAGGACCTCCTCGGCGCTCCTGAAGACGAGAGGGAGGTTTTACATGATCCATCATCCGTCCCGGTTCAGTGAGGCGGTCTGCACGATGAGGGACTTTCATCTCGAGCCAAAGAGGGTGAGGTTCGTACACCCCGACGGTTCCTCTGAGGCCACGATGGTCCTGATAGAGGCGGTAAAGGGCGGCGGGACGGAACTCAAGGTGGAGAGGCCCCTGTTCGTATACGAGGAGGACGGCTCCTACACCGGGGAGGCGGCCTCTTTCTTTGCCCCGTAGGTTCTCCGGCCGTTTCTTCAAACCAGCGGGGTTATGTTAAAATGTTGACATAGGCCGACTTGGAAACAGAGGTGGGTTCCATGCATTCCGGATCAGCGTCAGCGACAGACAGGCTCAGCCACGGTAACGTCGGTAAGACGTCTGAGTCTGTACTGTTTGAATACCGGCGTCTACCCTCTCACGCTGCGTGCAGTATCCGGCCTGATGCCTTAACCGGAACCGGTGCAGAACCCTCCGTATCGCTTAAAGCCGCTTCTCTCCTCCGGGGCGTGGTTGATCTCCTGCCTGTCGGGTGCGGGTCATGAAGAATGGGACCATAAGTTCCAAGATACGCATTCCCATTCTTTCGTTCCTCCTGCTGGTAATCGTCTTCATCATCTCGGTCTCGATCTCGACGGTGAACCGTGTATCGAGGGAGTATTTCACCACGTTCTTCGAACTCCACAGGTCGCACATAGAGTCCATCATAAGGACCGCCGGGAGCCGAGAGGAGGCCCTCAGCCTGATCAGGGAACACCAGGAGGGCGAGGCCGTCTCGTATGCTGTTTTCCGTGACGGCGTTGCGATTCTCGGCGATGGAGACATGCCCGAACTTGAGGAGATGAAGAAACCGGGCAGGCTCATAAGGATCGGCAGGGAAGGGGCCGAGAGATATGGATACAGATTCGCCTATCCGCCGTGGGGATGGGATGTCTTTCTCGTGAGCTCACCTTCGATGCCCGGCTCGGTGGAGGCTGCAAACAACATAATGATCTCGGGGATAAGCTTCGCCGCGGTTCTGTTCATCATAGGGATAATGGCCGTTGTGAACAGAAACCTGAAAGCGCCTCTCGACCGGCTCATTGGGGAACTCAAGGAAGGACGGCCCCTTACACGCACAGGCGTGATGGAGTTCGACTTTCTCGTTGACGCAATGAACGGGACCTTCGAGTCGTGGAAGGACCAACGCCTGAAGACCGAGATACTTCACAGGGCGGCGGTGGCCCTCAATGAGGCCATGTCCCTCGACGATACGCTCAAGACCATACTCGATGCCGCAAGGGGATTGATTTACGCCGACTATGCGGCCATCGCCCTCTTCAACGAGAAGGGGGAGTTCGAGAGGCTCATTTCCAACGGCATCGACACCGACGAGACACGGCGGAAGGTCGGCACGTTTCCAAAGGGAAAGGGGATTCTGAGGATGATGCAACTGAGCCTTATGCCCGTCAGGATAGACGACGTGACGAAACACGAGGCGTTCTCCGGACACCTGCCCGAGGGTCATCCCCCGATAAGGAACTTTCTCGGGTACCCCATCTTCTCGACCAAGGGCCTGCCACTCGGTTCCATATATTTTGCAAACAAGGCCTCCGGGCCGTTCACTGAAGAGGACGAGAGGCTCCTCATGGCGATCGCCTCTGACGCTGCAGTGGCGATCCAGAGGGTCTCGGCGACCGAAGAGCTGAGCAGGTTCAAGAAGATCATAGACTCGGCCTTCGACATAATCACGTTTACAGACGAGAACGGCCGGATCGTCTACGTGAACAGGGCGTTCGAGGAGCTGACGGGTTACTCGAAGGCCGAGATATCGGGCAAGGGGCTCTTCGCACTCAACGAGGATATCTACAGTGAGGATTTCTACTCGAGAATTTTCGACAGCATACGATCAGGAAGACCCTGGATGGGCGAGCTGGTCAACAGGAAGAAGAACGGCGAGGAGTTCATTGTCTCGTCGGTCGTCTTTCCCGTTTACGCCGACAGCGGCAGAATCGTCAACTTCGTATCCATACAGCGTGACATAACCGAGGAGAAGAAGCTGTACGAACAGTTGCTCAGGGCCCAGAAGATGGAGGCCATCGGGACGCTCGCCGGCGGCATAGCCCACGACTTCAACAACATACTCACGGCGGTGCTCGGCTATGCCGAGGTCATAAAGCACAAGATAAGCAAGTACGACCCGATCTACAAGGGTATCGATATTATAGAGAGATCAGCGCAGCAGGGTGCAGCCCTTGCAGGCAGGATTCTCGGCATAACGAGGAAGGAGAAGCTCGAGCTCAAGCCGGTGGACATCAATTCGATCATCAGGGAGACGTTCGACATACTGAACAGGAGCATTCCAAAGGAGATAAACATAGAGCTGAATCTGAAGGAGAGGGTCCCGCCGATCAAGGCCGATCCGGTGCAGATCCAGCAGGTGGTCATGAACCTCGCCATCAATGCCAAGGACGCAATGCCAGACGGTGGAACGCTCAGGATCGAGACGGACAGGGTCGGAAGGGAGAACGGTGCTGCAAACGGGATACCGTCCGAGGGGGGCTTCGTGAAGCTCTCCGTATCCGATACGGGAGAAGGCATAGACAGTGATCTCCAGAGCAGGGTCTTCGATCCCTTTTTCACGACAAAAGAGACCGGAAAGGGCACTGGGCTGGGCCTCTACATAATCCACTCCATCGTGACGAACCACGGCGGCTATATAAACCTCTACTCAGAGCCTGGCAAGGGGACGAGATTCAACATATACTTCCCCGAGTACAGGGGGCGTGCCGGAGATACCGAGGTGTTCGAAGAGGACGAGCTGGCCGGCAGCGGGCTCATACTCGTGATAGACGACGACCGTAATATCAGGGAACTCGGAACCGACCTGCTCGAGTCTCTCGGCTATACCGTGCTTACTGCCGCCAACGGCATGGAGGGCATCAGTCTCTTCAGGGAGCGGAAGGATGAGATCAGGGCGGTCATACTCGACATGATCATGCCGCGCATGAGCGGTTCCGAGGTCTTCCAGAGACTCCAGTCCATGGACCCGGACGTGAAGGTCATCCTCTGTTCCGGCTACAGTCACGAGGGCCTCGCCGGGATCAAGGAACTGCTCGACAGCGGTGTCAAGGGTTTCGTTCAGAAGCCGTTCACCAGGAAGACCATTGCAACGGCACTTAAGCAGGTCCTTTCGTGAACACCGCCGCCGTGGCGTCAGCCGCAACGCCGAGGGGGGCGTGCCGGAGAGAGCGTGCGGTTTTGTGTTAAAATATGATAATAACCCGCTGCACCAGTGGGTTCAGCCCGAGTCTACAGGGAGGAGAGGCATATAGCAACGGTTTACGGGAATCTGTCAGGACTGAAGAGACAGGACATAAACGACCTTGAGCGGATATACAGGAGGCGCATCCCACCCGAAAAGATCATAACACCCGAGGTTGCGAGGTATTTGACGGGCCTTTCGGAGAGGATCGGCCGGCAGATCGGGATACTGATCGCAAGGTCGGGTGCGGTCACGCACGTCATAGTCGGTGATGCAAAGGGGCTCTACATCCCCGAGCTGAGCGACTATCCCCTCGGCAGGAAGCCCCTGCGGGGGATCAGGCTCGTGCATACCCACCTCAGGAACGAACCACTGAACCAGGACGACCTCACGGACCTCGCCCTCCTGAGGCTCGACATGGTCGCCGCTATAAGCACGAAGGGGGCGCTTCCGGACACCGTATACATCGCCTACCTCGTGCCGGGCGGCAACGGCAGGCCTTACGAGGTGATGGAACCGCAGAGCTTTCACTCTCTGAGGTTCGACTTCCTCTCAACGGTCCGCGCCGTCGAAGAGGAGATGGAGCGAAGCAGCCTCATCGCTCAGGACGACGTCAGGGAGAGGGCCATCCTTATCAGTGCGTCGGTCAGGCCGAGGTATGAGCAGGAGGAGTCCATCGGGGAGCTGGCCGAACTGGCGGATTCCGCCGACGTGATCGTCCTCGGCTCCATCATCCAGCGTCTGAAGGAGATAAACCCGCGTTACCTGATGGGTGCGGGGAAGCTGAAGGACCTCATAATCGACGCCCTCACAAAGGGTGCGACACTGCTGATATTCGATCAGGACCTCTCACCGTCACAGATGAAGGCGATCACCGAGCTCACCGAGCTGAAGGTCATAGACCGCTCCCAGCTGATTCTCGACATATTCGCCAGGCGTGCCCACAGCCGGGACGGCAAGGTACAGGTGGAACTCGCGCAGCTCAAGTACAGGCTGCCGCGGCTCTCGGGCAAGGGGACGGCCATGAGCCGCCTCACCGGCGGTATCGGCGGGAGGGGGCCAGGCGAGATGAAGCTCGAGATAGACAGGCGGAGGGTCCGTGACAGGATACACCTGCTCGAGAGGGAACTCAAGAAGCTCTCCGAAGCGAGAAAACAGAGGAAGCACCGCAGGATCGAAAGAGGCATACCCATCGTCTCCATCATAGGATACACCAATGCCGGCAAGTCCACCCTGCTGAACAACCTCACAAGCAGCAGGACCTTGACCGAGGAGAGGATGTTCGCCACGCTCGACACTGCAAGCCGGAGGTTGAGATTTCCAAGGGAGCGGGAGGTCATAATCACGGACACGGTCGGCTTCATCAGGGACCTGCCGAAGGACCTGATGGCCGCCTTCAGGTCCACGCTCGAGGAGCTTGAGGATGCAGACCTCCTCGTCCACCTCGTGGATGCATCGAGCGAGAGGTTCGAGCAGCACATCGAGTCGGTCGAGAGGATACTCGACGAACTGGGCCTCTCGGACAAGCACAGGCTGCTCGTCTTCAACAAGATCGACAGGATAACCGCCGAAGAGGCCGGCAACCTCTGTAACCGCTTCAGGGCGATCGCCGTCTCGGCCAGGGACAGCAGTACGTTTGCCCCGCTGCTTGAGGCCATAGAGGGGTATCTTTGGAGCGAAAGGCCGGCAAGGGCCGTGGGGTGAGTGCAGATGGGTATTGAATTCGAACCGAAGTGGCTCGCCTGGGAGATTACGCGGAGGTGCAACCTCAGGTGCGTGCATTGCCGTTCCTCCTCCGAGAGGGTCGTGGATGAACACCCGGACTTCTCGACCGAGGCAGGCTTCAGGGTGCTGGACGACATATCGAGCTATGCAAGGCCTGTTGTCGTGCTGTCGGGCGGAGAGCCGCTCGTGCGCGGTGATGTCTTCGATATCGCAAGGCGCGGGACCGAGCTCGGCCTCAGGATGTGTCTTGCAACGAACGGTGTGCTCGTGGATGACGGCACGTGCAGGGAGATGAAGGCCTCGGGGATAAGGATCGTATCGCTGAGCCTCGACGGTTCCACGGCAGAGGTGCACGACGACTTCCGCTGTCAGGAGGGTGCGTTCGAGGGCACGCTCAGGGCGGCCGAGCTCTTCAGGCGGCACGGTATCGAGTTCATCGTGAACTCGTCTTTCACGAAGCGCAACCAGGCGGAGATTCCGCGTGTCTACAGGCTGGCAAGGGAACTCGGCGCCACTGCATGGTACATGTTCATGATAGTGCCCACCGGAAGGGGCGAGGAGGTGATGAGGGAGCTCATCTCCAAGGAGGACTACGAGGAGATACTCCAGTGGCACTACCGGATGGAGAAGGAGGAGGAGCGCATGCTCGTACGGCCCACATGCGCTCCGCACTACTACAGGATCGTGCGGCAGAAAGCACGCGAGGACGGCGGGGGGTTCAAGCGGAGGTCCCTAAAGTTCTCGACCGGTGGTGCAAAGGGATGCATAGCAGGTCAGGTCATATGCCTCATAGACGTCGACGGCAACGTGCTGCCCTGCAGTTACTTCCCCATGCCTGCGGGCAATATATTCAGGCAGTCCTTCAAGGAGATATGGGAGGAGTCGGCACTCTTCAGGGAACTCAGGGACTTCAAGTCCTACAAGGGCCGCTGCGGTTCGTGCGAGTACATAAACGTCTGCGGCGGATGCCGGGCGAGGGCCTATGCGGTGTCTGGCGACTACCTCGCCGAGGAGCCCTTCTGCAGTTATGTGCCCGTGAAGATGAGGACTTAGGGCCGACATGTCGGGAGTCAGCCTTCAATCCGTGCGTTTTTGAGTGTTTTGAGATGATTCCCCTATTGCGGAAACCGTGTGCCTTCGGCCGGGCCGTGTAGGCCTGCGGCCGATCAATCTTACGGAGGTTTTATGAACGATACATTTCTAAGGGCCTGCCGTGGTGAAGTGGTGGATTACACGCCCGTGTGGATAATGCGCCAGGCCGGCAGGTACCTGCCGCAGTACCAGAAGGTCAGGGCGAAGGTGGACTTCCTTACCCTGTGCAAGACGCCTGAGCTGGCGGCCGAGGTGACGCTGCAGCCGGTGGACATACTCGGTGTGGATGCCGCGATACTGTTTTCCGACATACTCATACCCCTTGAGGCGATGGGCATGAGGCTCAGGTTCTATGAGAAGAAGGGGCCCGTGCTGGGCAACCCCGTGAGGGAGGCGAAGGATGTCGAGAGGTTGAGGATACCCGAGCCTGCCGAGAGCGTGCCGTTCGTCCTCGAGACCATAAGGATACTCCGTAGTGCATTGAGCGGAAAGGTCCCGCTCATAGGCTTTGCAGGGGCTCCGTTCACGCTCGCCACCTACATGATCGAGGGCGGCGGGTCGAAGAACTTCGCCAATACCAAGGCCCTCATGTACAGGGATCCAGAGGTCTTTCACGCACTGATGAGAAAGATAACGGATACCACTATCGCCTACCTGTCGTCGCAGGTCGAGGCCGGGGCCCATGCGGTTCAGCTCTTCGACTCCTGGGCGGGCGCACTCGCGCCTGACGACTACAGGGCCTTCTCCTTGCCATACGTGAAGGAGACCGTAAGGGCACTCAGGCCGCTCGGTGTGCCGGTCATATATTTCGTCAACAACTGCGGCGGACTGCTCGAACAGGCGCGTACCTCGGGAGCCGACGTAATCGGCATAGACTGGAGGGTCGACATCGGCAAGGCGGTTAAGCGCCTCGGCACCAAGGTCTCGGTTCAGGGCAACCTCGACCCGTGCGCCCTCTTTTCGTCAGAGGAGGTCCTCCGCTCAAAGGCCGGGGACATACTGAAGAAGGGACGGGCGGCTCGTGGTCACGTCTTCAATCTCGGTCACGGCATACTCCCCCAGACCCCTCCCGACATGGCGAGGGCTCTCGTGGAGATCGTTCATGAACTGGGCAGGAACTGAACGCGTAATGACGCCGGCTCCATGAAGATATACCGCGGATGAAAAACAGGCGACAGATACTCAGCTGGTGCCTCTACGATTTCGCAAACTCGTCGTACTCCGCGGTGATCACTGCAGTGATCTTTCCGGTATACTTCGTGAAGGTGATAGCGGAGGACCCTGCTACGGGTGATCTCTGGTGGGGAAGGGCCGTCTCTCTCAGCATGCTCGTTGTGGCCGTTACTTCCCCGGTCCTTGGAGGCATATCGGATCATGCGGGGCTGAGAAAGCGCCTGCTCGTGGCCTATTCCCTCGTCTGTGTGGTCTCGGTGGGGTTTCTCGCCTTTGTCGGAGAAGGCATGGTCTTCGAGGCCTTTCTGCTCGTGATCGTTGCCAACGCGGCCATGGAGGGGGCGCTCGTATTCTACAACGCCTACCTGCCGGACATTGCGCCCAAGGACCAGCTGGGCAGGGTATCGGGGTGGGGCTTCGGCCTCGGCTATGCAGGCTCTGTGCTCGCCCTCCTTTTGGCCCTGTTGCTCATGAGAAACGGCGCGATCCGCCTCTCGTGGCCCATGGTTTCGGTCTTCTTTCTCGTCTTCTCGCTGCCTGCGTTCCGCTTCCTGCCCCGGGACAGGCCGTCGGGCCGGCCGGGCAGGGCGGCGCTCGTCGGGCTCAAGAGCACGCTGAGGTTGTTGGCCGAGGTCCTGCGCACAAGGAGGGTGAGGAGGTTTCTTCTCGCCTACTGGCTGTACAAGGACGGTGTGAATACCATTATAATCTTCTCGAGCATCTACGCATCCGTCACCCTCGGCTTCACGGGATCGGAGCTCGTCATCCTGTACCTGCTGGTCCAGGTCAGTGCAATGGCCGGTTCTGTCGCCCTGTCCGCTCCTACCGACAGATGGGGAGCCAAGAGCGTGGTCGTCCTATCCCTGCTTCTATGGATAGCGGTAACGGTCTGTGCATATCTTGTCGACGACAAGGGGGCCTTCTGGGCCATAGCCACTATGGCGGGCCTGGGACTCGGCAGTGTGCAGGCAGCATCGAGGGCGCTCTTCTCAGGATTCATACCGCACGGCAAGGAGGGGGAATACTTCGGCATCTATGCCCTTGCAGGCAAGACTTCCGCGGTGATCGGCCCGGCACTGTTCGGCATGATATCCTCAGCCGCCGGAAGCCAGAGGCCCGCCGTCCTCTCTGTCCTCGTCCTCTTCGTCCTCGGGCTGGCCGTTCTCTCTTCAGTGGAGACCGGCTGACTCCCTCGCCTCCAGATACTCCTGCCACAGGGCATCCTTGGAGATGCCGGCATCTATGAAGTCCCACGGGAGCGTCTCGTCGAAGTCCCTCTGCCTGAACAGGTAGAAGCCGGGGTCGAGACCGGCCTCCCTCAGGCACTCCTTCCACCTGCCCGGCTCTCTCATCTCGTTCAGGACCCTTGACAGCCTCCTGTCCCCTCTCGAGAAGACACCCTGCATGAAGGCGTATTTTATTACGTCGTGAAAGACCCTGACACCCTTCATGTCAAGGCCTGACTTGATCGTCTTGAGCCTCGCCTTGACCGTCTTCTCCGCTGCCATTGGATGCCACTGCAATGGTGTGAAGGGCTTCGGCACGAAAGTGCTTATGCTCAGGACGATGGTGCCGCGCCTGCTGAGCGAGCGGATCTTTTTAGTAAGGGCGACTATCCCGTCTATGTCTGCTTCGGTCTCAAACGGCAGGCCGACCATGAAGTAGAGCCTGAGTGCGGTGATGTCGTGCCTGAGCACCCGCTCGGCGGTCTCCAGGATATCCTCCTCGGTGATCCTCTTGTTGATGATCCTCCTGAGGCGCTCGGTGCCCGCCTCAGGTGCCATGGATACGCTCCGGCGGCCCTTCATCAGGGAGAGCAGCCTTTCGGCCCGCGGCGTCGCCCTCAGGGAGGTTATGGAGAAGTCCACACCCTCTGTCTGCAGGGCCTCCTCGGCGTGGCGGTAGTCGGTGAGCGAAGGCCCGATCAGGCCCACCCTGCCGGTCGTCTCCAGGGCACGGGCCGTCTCCTGCCTCAACACGCCGATCTCCTTGTGCCTCGGCGGATCGTATATGCGTCCGGCAACACAGAACCTGCAGCTCCACACACACCCCCTCATGGCCTCGATGAGATACATGTCGGAAAACTCCGTCGCCGGAGTGATTATGGAAGGCCTGAGCCTGCCGTCCAGTGCCTTCTCGGTCCTCTTCTTTATCAACGGGGGGGCGTCTCCGTGGGCCCGCCTCTCCATGATCTTACCGTCATCGGAATATGCGACCCCGTAGCAGGCCGGCACATAGCATCCCTCCCTTCCCGGTGCCGCTTCGAGAAAGGCCTCACGGTCCCCTGTCTCCTTGTAGAGCTCTATCAGCTCGCCGATGGCGCTGTCGGCCTCTCCAATGAATACGAGATCGAAGAAGTCGGCGAGTGGTTCGGGGTTGAACGTGGCGCAGACCCCGCCGAGAAGCAGCAAGGGGTCTCTCCTCCCGCGCCCCGACGAGAAGGCGCCGATGCGTGCGAGCCGCAGCATCAGTGGGACAGATGGGTAGTCGTTTTCAAAGGATACGGAGAAGGCGACGATGTCGAACCTGTTGAGCGGCCTCTTGGACTCGATCGAGAAGAGCTCTGAGCCCGTGCGCTCAAACTCCTTCATGTCCTCCTCGTCGGGCAGGAAGACCCTTTCGCATACGGTGTCGTCCCTGCTGTTCAGGATCGAGTATATGCCCTGAAACCCGAGGCTCGACATCCCGACATGGTATGTGTTCGGGTATGCAAGACATACGTTGACCCTGCCTCCGGGATCCTTGTATACGGTCCCCTTCTCTCTCTGGAGCAGTGCGTCCGCCTTCTCGATTAGTCTCCGGCTGATCATGCAGGTCTAATTTAACCTTCCGGCGTCTCTGTTGGCAAGAAACCCGTGTTTACTTGACAGAGAGCAGCGCTATTTTTTAGTGTATAACGCTGTAGCCCGACGGGGAGCGGGTTTGTCGAACGTCCGACAGAGGGCTGATCATGTTGGTTTTCCAGGAGGATGGATGAAGATAGTTCTTGCTTACTCGGGAGGTCTCGACACCTCGGTTGCGATAAAGTGGCTCAAGGAGAGGTACAGTGCGGAGGTCATCGCATACTGTGCAGACCTCGGACAGGGGGAAGACCTTGAGGCCGTAAGGGAGAAGGCCCTCGATACCGGGGCCCTCCGTGCCTACGTGGAGGACCTGAGGGAGGAGTTCGTCAGGGACTTCATATTTCCCATGCTCCGTGCGAACGCCGTATACGAGGGGGTCTACCTGCTCGGCACATCCATTGCGAGGCCCCTCATCGCAAAGAGGCAGATGGAGATAGCCGAGAAGGAGGGAGCCGATGCCGTCGCACACGGTGCGACGGGCAAGGGCAACGATCAGGTGAGGTTCGAGCTCACCTACTATGCAATGAAGCCGGACATAAAGGTCATAGCACCCTGGAGGGAATGGCCTTTCGACTCGAGGGAATCACTGATCGACTATGCCGTATCAAAGGGGATAGACGTACCGGTCACAAAGGAGAAGCCCTACAGCATGGACATGAACGTCTTCCACATAAGCTACGAGGGCGGAGTCTTGGAGGACCCCTGGGCAGAGCCTCCCGATGATATGTATACGATGATGGTCTCGCCCGAGCGTGCACCGGATAAACCGGTCTACCTCGAGATAGAGTATGACGGCGGGAACCCCGTGGCCCTCGATGGTGAGAGGCTGAGCCCGTTCGAACTCCTGTCGAGACTGAACCGGATCGCCGGGGGGCACGGCATCGGCAGGGTCGATGTGGTGGAGAACAGATATGTGGGAATCAAGTCGAGGGGTGTCTACGAGACACCCGGGGGCACGGTGCTGCATGCCGCCCACAGGGCTGTGGAGTCGATCACGCTCGACAGGGAGGTGCTGCACCTGCGGGACTCCCTGATTCCACGATACGCCGAGTGTGTATACTACGGCTACTGGTTTTCTCCCGAGAGGGAGATGCTCCAGGGCATGATGGACAAGATTCAGCATGACGTGACCGGGAAGGCGAGGCTCAAGCTGTACAAGGGCAACTGCATGGTGGTCGGAAGGAACTCGCCGGTGAGCCTCTACAGCCCTGAACTTGCAACCTTCGAGGCTGAAGAGGTCTACGACCAGAAGGATGCCGAGGGTTTCATAAGGCTGAATGCACTGAGGCTGAAGCAGAGACGGCACTGACACAGCCATGCCCCCCCTCTGTACCCTTGTGGTCTCTCTGTAACGCTTTCTGAGCATGGTTTCCCGACTCAATGGGCGGAATGAGCGATGATCTCGTCTACTGGATCGCCCTCTCCTCGATAAGGGACGTCGGACCCGTGAGGATGAGGAGCCTTCTTAAGGCATTCGGCTCACCCGAGTCCGTCTTCAAAGCAACACTGAAAGGGCTCGAGGCTGTCGAGGGCGTGGGTGGTCGTACTGCTTCGGCCATAAAGTCGTTCAGGGACTGGTCCGGCGTCGAGGCGGCCGTAAGGAGGTGTGAGGCTCTCGGGGTAAGGGTCGTCAGATACACGGATACTTCGTACCCTGAGTTCCTGAGGGAGATCGGCGACAGCCCGCCGATCCTCTATACCTTGGGTGAGATGAGGGAGGAGGACAGGTTCTCCATAGCCGTCGTCGGACCCCGAAGGCCTTCGGATTACGGAATAAGGGTGACGGACATGATCGCAGGCGAACTTGGCACTTGTGGCCTCACCGTGGTGAGCGGCCTGGCCCGGGGTATCGATACGGTCGCTCACAAGGCGGCGCTTAAGAGGGGCGGCAGGAGCATCGCGGTGCTCGGTTCAGGGCTTGACGTGCCGTATCCGCCGGAGAACGCGGGTCTGATGAAGAGGATCGAGACCGACGGATGTGTGATCAGCGAATTCCCGCTGGGCACCAAGCCTGAACGGGAGAACTTTCCGAGGCGGAACAGGCTGATAAGCGGTCTCTCCCTCGGCGTGCTCGTGGTGGAGGCAACGGGCGACAGCGGCGCGCTCATAACGGCCCGCTACGCACTCGATCAGGGCCGTGAGGTCTTTGCCGTACCGGGCATGATCACCTCGGCGAAGTCCTCCGGGACGAATGCCCTGATCAAGCAGGGGGCGCGTCTTGTGGAAAAGGCTTCTGATATAATAGAAGAATTGGCGCCGCAGCTCAAGGGATTCATAAAGGAGAGAAAGAGGCGTGCAGTCGTGTTGACCGACGAGGAGAAGACGGTCACCGAGAGGCTTTCTCCAGAGCCGCTGCACATAGACGAGTTGACCAGGCAGACGGGGCTGCCTGCATACAGGGTGCTCGGCATACTCACGGCCCTCGAGCTGAAGGGCGTGGTGAAACAGTCCGAGGGCAAGAGGTTCTATATCGCGATGTAGGGGCCTCCATGTCTCGGTGGAAGAGTCTTGCCAGAAGGCAAGAGGTTCTATTATTGTGATGTGGAGGCCTGTTATGATTGTGGATCGATACTTCGGTTTTCAGGAGGTTCAAGGAGTGTACAGAAAGTTCATGGAGATTCTGAAGGTGATAAGCGACGACAAGCTCGATAAGGAGGAGAGATTCGACGACATCATCAGGAAGCTCGAGATGTCCGACGTCAACCTCTTGAGGGTGAATGAGGAACTGAGGGCGATCGAGAAGGCACGGCTGATGGGGGAGGAGGATCTGGATACGATCAGGTCGGTCCTCGTTTACCTCTTAATGAAGAAGAGCGCGCTCGATACGGAGGAGGTCTATGCCCTCGTATACGGCGACGGCAACAGGGTGACATGGCACTGACATCGCCTCTCGGGACGGTTTGTACGGTTGCGGGGTTGCCGGGAACTATTAAGGACTACTTTTATTTGATGGGGTATTGAAGATGAAATCACTCGTGATAGTGGAGTCACCTGCAAAGGCGAAGACGATAAACAAGATACTCGGTAAGGGCTTCTCTGTGAAGGCATCCATAGGACACGTGAGGGACCTTCCTGCGAAGGAACTCGGCGTAGACGTGGAGAACGACTTTGCACCCAGCTATGTGGTCATCCCGGGCAAGGAGAAGATCATCAAGGAGCTGAGGAAGGCGGCCAAGGAGGCCGACGTCGTATACCTTGCACCAGACCCCGACAGGGAGGGCGAGGCGATAGCGTGGCACATAGTGGAGGAGCTTAAGAAGGCGCGGGGCAAGTCCGGCAAGGCAGACGGTGACAAGATATACAGGATCACCTTCAACGAGATTACGGAGAAGGCCGTTCGCGATGCGCTCAAGAACGCCGGCAAGGTCGACATGAACAAGGTGGACGCCCAGCAGGCGAGGAGGATACTCGACAGGCTCGTGGGTTACGGGTTGAGCCCGCTTTTGTGGAGGAAGGTCCGGAGGGGACTGAGCGCCGGCCGCGTGCAGTCGGTAGCCGTCAGACTCATAGTGGATAGGGAGCGCGAGATCGAGGCCTTCAAGCCCACGGAGTACTGGAGCATAGCCGGCCTCTTCGAGGGCTCTGCTCCGCCCGAGTTCAAGGCGAGGCTCTTCAAGTACAGGGAAAAACATGTAATAAACCGCGAAAAAAACGAGTTCCTGCTCAGGGACGAGGCCTCTGCAAAGGCACTGGTGGAGGAGCTGAAGAAGAAGAGCTATGTGCTCGAGAAGGTGGAGAAGAAACAGAGGAAACGGAAGCCCTCCCCGCCCTTCATCACCAGTACCCTGCAGCAGGAGGCATCGAGGAAGCTGAGGTTCACCCCCAAGAAGACCATGGTCGTTGCGCAGCAGCTCTACGAGGGGATCGAGCTTGGAGAGGAGGGCTCGGTCGGCCTGATAACTTACATGAGGACGGACTCCGTCAGGGTCGCCAAGGAGGCCCAGGAAGCAGCCAGGGCCTTCATAAGGGAGAAGTACGGCAAGGAGTACCTGCCCAAGACCCCGCCGTCGTACAAGAAGAAGGGCCAGTCCCAGGACGCCCACGAGGCGGTCAGGCCCACATACATGGACAGGCCTCCCGAGTCCATAAAGCCGTACCTCTCGAGGGACCAGTACGCCCTCTACAGGCTCATATGGCAGAGGTTTGTGGCAAGCCAGATGGCGCCTGCAGACATAGAGCAGACCACCTTCGTCATCGTTCCCGAAGGAGGCGGTGCAGAGTTCAGGGTCTCGGGCGATGTGATAAGGTTCAAGGGCTTCATGGCAGTGTATACCGAAAGCGCCGAGACTCCCGAGGACGACGGAGAAGGCGGGCTGCTGCCACGCCTCAGGGAGGGGGAGCAGCTTTCGCTCAAGGAGATCAGCGCAGCCCAGCACTTTACGCAGCCGCCTCCGAGATATACCGAGGCATCGCTCGTCAAAGCACTCGAGGAGAAGGGCATAGGGAGGCCCAGCACGTATGCAGCGATCCTCTCGACCATACAGGAGAGGAAGTACGTCAAGCGTGAAGAGGGCAAGCTGAGGCCTACCGAACTGGGGATGCTCGTCAACGACCTGCTCGTCGACAGGTTTCCCGAGCTCATAGACATCGGGTTCACCGTCAAGATGGAGGACGAACTCGACAGGGTGGAAGAGGGAAAGCTCAAGTGGGTCAAGGTGGTCAGGGAGTTCTACGGGCCGTTCAGCAGGGACCTCAGCGAGGCCATGGATACGCAGGAGAGGATCAGGCCCGAGGATGAACCGACGGATATCCTGTGCGATTCTTGCGGACTTCCTATGGTCAAGCGGTGGGGAAGGCACGGCCGCTTCCTTGCCTGTACGGGTTATCCGGAGTGCAAGAATACGAAGCCGCTCGAGGAGGAGAACGGCAGGCCGAGACCTGTTGAGGCGACCTCTGAGAAGTGTCCGCAATGCAACGCTCCCATGGTGATAAAGCAGAGCCGTTACGGCAGGTTCCTCGCCTGCACGCGCTACCCCGAGTGCAAGGGTACGAAGCCCCTCGGCACGGGCGTGAGCTGTCCCCTTGACGGAGGGGAGATAATCGAGAGGAGGAGCAAGAAGGGCAGGGTCTTCTGGAGCTGCAGCAACTGGCCTGACTGCAAGTTCGCATCCTGGAACAAGCCCGTTGCCGAAGAGTGTCCCGAGTGCGGTTCGAAGTACCTGGTGGAGCGGAGGGACAGGACCGGTAAGGTCACCATATCCTGTCCCAACAAGGACTGTGCGTTCAAGAGGGTCCTGGAGACGGAAGGAGAGGCTGCCGGTGCCAAGTAGGGCCGGATATGGACGTGCGTCTCAATACGGTCTCGACAAGGGCTCGATGGAAAAAGAGGGAATACGCCCGGTCCTTGGAAGCGGGCGCTGCAGAGCGCGACTGGATCGATGAAGAAGCCTGCAAACATCTATCTCGTCGACGGAAACTCCTATGTCTACCGTGCATACCATGCAATCAGGGGGCTGAGCAACTCCAAGGGCTTTCCAACGAACGCGGTCTACGGCTTCGTCAATACGCTCCTCAAGATAATCAGGGAGAAGGAACCGGACGCCCTCGTGGTCTCCTTTGATTCGCCCCTGCCAACGGACAGGCACAGGGTCTACGAGGAGTACAAGGCCCAGAGGCCACCGGCCCCTGATGACCTCGTCGTGCAGATGCCCTACATAAAGAGGATAGTCCAGGCCTTAGGGATAAGGATATGCGAGGTGCCCGGGTACGAGGCCGATGACGTCCTCGCAACCCTTGCGGTCAGGTCCGCCTCCGAGGGAGTCGATGCCTACATCGTCTCCGGAGACAAGGACATGCTCCAGGTCCTGAACGAACACGTTTGGATATACGACCCGGTGAAGGACCGTGTTGTCGGCAGGGAGGATGTCCTGAAGAGGTTCGGCGTCCCGCCCGAGCGGGTCCCTGAGATCATGGCCCTCACAGGAGATACGGCGGACAACATCCCCGGGGTGAAGGGGATCGGCGAGAAGACCGCCTGTGAGATACTCAAGGAGCACACCATCGAGGATATCCTCGCGAGCCCCGGGCTTATAAGGCGTGAGAGGTTGAGGAGGCTCATCGAGGAGAACAGGGATTCCATTATCGTCAGCCTCACCCTTGCCAGAGTGGACAGGGATGTCCCCGTCGATATCGACGTGAGCGAGTGCATGCGGCGTGAGCCCGACTGGCAGGAATTGCTCAACCTCTTCAGCGAGCTCGAGTTCGGGACGCTGCTCAAGCTGATCCCCCCGCAGCCGCTCTCCGGCAGGTATGAGGCGGTGCTGGACCCGGGTACCCTCAAGGACCTGCTGGATGCCGTAGAGCCCCCCTTTGCCTTCTGCGTGGAGACCAAGGGCAAGGGCCCCGTCGGCGCCGAGCTGGTGGGTATCGCCTTCTCCACCGGGAAAGCCCGAGGCTGCTATGTGCCCATTGCGGGTCTCGGCCCGCTGGATGCATCAGCGGCACTCGGTGCCTTCAGGACCGTTCTCGAGAACGAGAAGACGGCCAAGACCGGTCACGACCTAAAGGGGCAGATCCTGATCCTCCGAAGGTCGGGCGTGGATGTGAAGGGTGAACTCCGTGACACGATGATCGCTTCATACCTGCTCAATCCCAACAGGCAGGGGCACGAGCTTCACGATATCGCCCTCGAGCACCTGCACCTGAGGATCAAGACACTGAAGGAGGTCATAGGAAGGCGCCCCTCTCTTGCAGAGGTGCCTTTGGAAGAGGCGGCCGAGTTTTCGGCCGCCAACGCTGCCGTGGTCCTGGAGCTCGAGGGGATACTCTTCAGGAGACTGAAGGATGAGGGGCTCGACGACGTCTACTTCGGGATCGAGATGCCGCTCATAAGGGTCCTTGCAGAGATGGAGGAGACGGGCATAAGGGTGAACACCTCTCTGCTGAGGAGACTCTCGGGAGAGCTCGAGAGGGAACTGGCCGCCCTGCAGTCGAGGATTTACTTGCTGGCTGGTGAGGAGTTCAACATCAACTCCCCGAGGCAGCTGAGCGCCGTGCTCTTCGACTCCCTCGGGCTCAAGCCCGGGAAGAAGACGAAGACGGGATACTCCACCGAGGTCGGTGTGCTTGAGGAACTCGCCCTCGAGCACGAGCTGCCCGGCGAGATACTGAACTGGAGGACCCTGAGCAAGCTGAAGAGCACATACGTGGACGCCCTTCCCAGGCTGGTCAACCCCGAGACAGGCCGTATCCACACCTCCTTCAACCAGGCCGTGACCGCCACCGGCCGGCTGAGCAGCAGCGACCCAAACCTCCAGAACATACCCGTCAGGGGTGAGTGGGGCACGAGGATCAGGGAGGCGTTTGTCGCCGAGGAGGGGTACTTCCTCCTCTCCGCCGACTATTCACAGATCGAGCTGAGGATACTCGCCCACCTGAGTGGTGACGAGGGGCTCGTTGATGCCTTCAGGAACGACGTCGACATCCACACAAGGACAGCCTCGGAGCTGTTCGGGGTGTCCGGTGATCAAGTGACTGCCGAGATGCGCAGGGTGGCGAAGACCGTGAACTTCGGTGTCGTCTACGGCATGTCCGCATTCGGCCTCTCGGGGGCGATCGGCTCCACGAGGGAGGATGCAAGGGTGTACATAGAACAGTACTTCGAGAAGCATCCCGGCGTCAGGCGCTACGTGGAACATGTGATAGAGGATGCAACGAGGGACGGATATGTGAGGACCCTGTTCGGTAGAAAGCGCGAGATCCCGGAACTGCGGAGCACGAACGCACAGAAGCGCGCCCTCGGGGAGAGACTCGCCATGAACACCCCCATACAGGGCACGGCTGCAGACATCATAAAGAAGGCGATGGTGAACATAAGCGGCAGGCTCAAGGCCGGCGGTCTCCAAAGCAGGATGCTCCTTCAGGTGCACGACGAACTGGTCTTCGAGGTGAAGGAAGAGGAGCTCGACGCAGCACGGGAGCTGATACGCAGCGAGATGGAGAACGCGGCCGCCCTCTCGGTACCGGTCAGGGTCGAGATCGGCTATGGTAAGAACTGGGCCGAGGCCCATCAGTAACCGGAGAATTGACAAAGAACGGCGCTTTGTTTTTAAATATAGACCACGGAAGGCCTGCGAAGTACCGGCGGCCGTGCCCCATCTGCAGCGGCGGGTGGATGGCAGGTGCGGTCCGGAGAGACCGTGTGGGCGGATAGCTCAGTTGGGAGAGCGCAGCCCTTACAAGGCTGAGGTCACAGGTTCGAGCCCTGTTCCGCCTACCATAAAAATACGCCTGCAGGCTCCTTGGGTCAGCCCTCAGGCTGAAGCAGGCATAGCGGCTTTTCAGTGTCGCTCAGTACTTCACGGATGCCTGATGAATCGTCGACCCGTCCCCGACCGCCTCACGGATTCAGGTTGAAGCCCCATGTACGCCGGCCTGGATACCGCCTGCGTCACGCCGCGCCGGGCGTCTTTACAGTCACGGACTATTCCACCGTCACGCTCTTGGCGAGGTTTCTCGGCTGGTCCACGTCGCAGCCCCTGAGTATGCCCACATGGTATGCGAGGAGCTGAAGCGGTATGACGTTGATGATCGGAGACAGCGAGAAGTGTGCCGAAGGCACCGTGATGACGTCGTCCACCTTGCCGCGAAGCAACTCCGGCTCGTCGGTCACTGCTATAACCCTCCCCCCGCGCGCCTTCACCTCTTCGATGTTCGACAGTGTCTTTTCGAAGAGGTTGTCCACGGGGGCGATCACTACGACGGGCAACCCCTCCTCTATCAGGGCGATCGGGCCGTGCTTCATCTCCCCTGCAGGGTATCCCTCGGCGGGTATGTATGATATCTCCTTGAGTTTCAGGGCACCCTCGAGGGCGATCGGATAGTTTATGCCCCTGCCGAGATAGAGGAACGCCTTTGCATAGATGAGCGTCCTCGCCAGTTCCTCGATCGCCGAGTTCGTCCTGATGGTCTTCTCCATGAAAGCCGGCACCTTGAGCAGTTGAGACCTCAGCGTGTTCGCCTCTCCGGGGGTCAGCCTCCCCATGCGGATACCGAGTGCGATCGCAAGGAGACAGAGGGCGCCTATCTGGCATGTGAAGGCCTTTGTCGAGGCCACGCCTATCTCGGGTCCGGCCCTCGTGTAGAGGACGGAATCCGCCTCTCTCGACGACGTGCTCCCCACCACGTTGCAGATGGTGAGGGTCCACGCCCCCCTCTTCCTCGCCTCTCTCTGTGCTGCAAGGGTGTCGGCGGTCTCACCGGACTGGGTGATCGAGATGAAGAGGGTGTCGTGCTCGATGATCGGTCTCTTGTACCTGTACTCGGACGCTATCTCCACGTCCACGGATATGCGGGCTATGTCCTCTATCATGTATTTGCCGACCAGGGCCGCATGATACGACGTGCCGCATGCGACGACCTGGAGCCTGTTGAGCCCGATCGTACGTTTTACGGATAGGCCGAGCTCGTCGAGTATCTTCTCGGGATCGTCGGTCCACTCCCTTATGGTGTCCATCATCGCACGGGGCTGTTCATGGATCTCCTTGAGCATGAAGTGGTCATAGCCCTCCTTCTCGGCCATGGACGGCGTCCAGTCGATCTCAACCGCCTGCGTTTCAACAGGGGTGGGTTCCGGCGAATCGAGATACCTCAGCTCAATCCCGTCACGCCCGATGGTGCATATCTGCCCGTCCTCCATGAAGATGAATTTGCGCGTGTACGGAAGGAGTGCGGAGACATCCGAGGCAAAGAAGTATTCCCCGTCACCGATCCCTATCACGAGAGGGCTTCCCCTTCTTATGGAAAAGAGGGTGTTCGGAAGGGCCTCGCTCATTATGCCGATGGCAAATGTGCCTCTCAGTTGCGCGACCGTCTCCCTTATGGCATCAAGCATCGAGAGATTCCTGCGGAGATACCTCGATATCATCTGTGGAATCACCTCTGTGTCCGTGTCGGAATAGAATTCGAATCCCTCCTCGATCAGGTGAGACCTCAGGTTCCTGTAGTTCTCGATTATCCCGTTGTGTACGACGACGATCCCGTTAGTTCCGTGCGGGTGGGCGTTCCTTGATGAGGGGACGCCGTGTGTGGCCCACCTCGTGTGCCCGAGCCCGACCATGGCGTCCGGGGCAGGATGCGGCAGTATCTTCTGCAGGTCCCTTATCTTGCCCTTAGTCTTGTAGACCTCTATCCCGCTGCCGTTCTGAAAGGCTATTCCGGCCGAGTCATACCCCCTGTACTCGAGCCTCTTCAACCCATCGATCAATATCGGCAGGGAATTCCTCCTTCCTACATATCCGACTATCCCACACATGTTCCCTCCTTAACCGTTTTCTGTCTGAAGAGGTCATTCTCGATCCTGCACTTTACGGTATTTTTGAAGCAAGAACTGTGCCCGTTTTTCTTGATATTTCGTCGGATTTTTGCTTATAATCACATAACAGGCTCGTCTCCGGGGTGTTTTTTTCCGCAGAAGCATCACCGGAGTTTTCTGTTTCCGATTACGATGAAAGAGGAGACCGAGTCAGGAGGCCTGGCGGTCATGACCGAGGGCGACGGGTTCGTCTGAGGATTCTCACTCACCGTACGTTTTCCTCGTATAAGGGGGGGTCGTGAATCAAACCTACAGTTTTTGTACGGACGGCAGACTCTGCATAAAGTCCTGGGGAAAGGAGATCGCTGAGGCTACAGGCATGCCTTCCAGTGCGGTGCTCGGTGTGAAGTACTACAGGATCCTTCCGAGAATAATGGATGACGACAGGGACGCCCTCTCGGCGGTGCTCTCCGACAAGAGGTCCTTGCACATCAAGGGTTATTCCTTCAACTGTCTTCACGATCGGGTCAAAGCAGACATAAGCATCGAACCCGTGAGGATCAATGACGGCATGGTCGAAGAGATCAGGGTGGACATATCGTCGTATTCGTTCTGTTCGATGGCGAGGAAGCTACAGAACTCCCAGCGCCTGATCGATATAGGCAAGATAGCATCAACCCTCGCCCATGGTGTCAGAAACCCGCTCAACGCCATAAAGGGCTCTGTCGTCTATCTCCGCGGGAAGTACTCCGACGAGCCGACTCTCATAGAGTTCACGAGGATAATGGAGGAGGAGATAACCCGGCTCGACAACTTCATATCGAAGTTTCTGAGCACGTCGGTATCCGTTGCCGGACTGTCCGAGTCGGACGTGAACGTGCTGTTGAAGAAGGTGGAGGTCTATACCTCCCTCCAGACGCAAGCCAGAGACATAACCGCTACCTATGAGTACGGCGATGTCCCCATGGCCGCCATAGACTCGTTCCAGCTCGAACAGGCGGTGCTCAACGTCATAAACAATGCAATAGAGGCTATGGGCCCAGGGGGGCACCTCTTGGTGAGGACCGCGACCAGAAGGGTCCTCGGTAATGAGTATGTTCTGATAGAGGTATCCGATACCGGTCCCGGGATGGTTGACAGCGGAGAGAGTGACGTAACTCCAGAAAAGAGGGGGAGGGGGTTCGGTCTCTTCATTACACGAGAGATACTGCAGTACTACGGAGGTTTTCTCGAGATAGAGAGCAAAAAGGGTGCTGGAACCACCGTGGGGCTGTACCTCAGGGCCAGTTCGTGAAGAGAGGGGAACTGAATGGGCAAAGGGACGATCCTGATCGTAGACGATGAGCCGAACGCCATAAAGGTGCTGTCGGCAATACTCGTGGAGGCCGGCTACAGTGTCCTCGAGTCCTTGGACGTCGACACCGCCCTCCGGGTGCTTGATCACGAGGACGTCGACGTGATCATCACCGACCTCAAGATGCCTGGAAGGGACGGGATGGACCTCTTTGAGTTTGTCACCAAGGAGCACCCCGATATACCCGTCATATTCCTCACAGCATACGGGACCGTTGACTCCGCGGTACATGCCATCACGCAGGGTGCTTTCTACTATTTCATCAAGCCTCCCGACTATATGAAGCTCAAGGGCATCCTTGCGAGGGCTGTCGAGCAGAGACGCCTCAAGCGCGAGATAGAGAGCCTCAGAAAGAGGCTCGCAAAGGAGACGCCGCTGCCGAGGATCATCGGCAAGACCCCCCAGATGCTCAAGATATTCAACACGATAGAGGCGGTCAAGAACTCGGAGAGCAGTGTCATCATCTGCGGTGAGACCGGCACGGGAAAGGAACTCATAGCGCGTGCACTCCATTTCGGAAGCGACAGGAGGGACAAGCCCTTTGTAGCCGTCAACTGTGCGGCCATCCCTAAAGACCTGCTCGAGTCCGAGCTCTTCGGATTCGAGAAGGGGGCCTTCACCGGAGCGGTCTCAAGGAGGATAGGCAGGTTCGAGGAGGCCTCAGGCGGCACGCTCTTCCTCGACGAGATAGGAGAGCTCGAACTCTCCATCCAGGCGAAACTGCTCAGGGTCCTCCAGGAGAGGGAGATCGAAAGGCTCGGGAGCAACAGGAAGATCAAGGTCAATTTCAGGCTCGTCTCCTCCACCAATCGTGACCTCGAAAAGGAGGTCAAGGCCGGTAACTTCAGGAAAGACCTGCTCTACAGGTTGAACGTCATACAGATCAACGTACCGCTGCTCAGGGAGAGGAAGGACGATATCCCGTTGCTCGTGTCCGAGTACGTCAACGAGTTCTGCATCAGGGAGAACAAGGTCCTCACGGTCTCGGACGAGGTTATGAAGATTTTCCTTGAATACCACTGGCCCGGCAATGTCCGGCAGCTCAGAAACGTCATGGAGAGGGCCGTCGTACTGACAAAGGGAGATACCATCACGCCGAGGGAGCTTCCAGAGGAGTTCACCGCCTTGAAGGACCTGAGGAGGAGAGACGATCCCGTCCATTCCTTCAAGACCCTGAGTGAACTCGAGTTCGAGGCCGTCAAGAACGCCCTCAAGGCCTGCAACGGCAACAAGTCCAAGGCTGCAAGGATGCTCGGGATATCGAGGAAGGCCCTTTACAAGCGACTGAAGGAGTGGAGAATCGACTGAGTGTATCTGATAGATACACTTTTTTTATTAAAAATCTTTAATTTTAAGGGGAAACCTCAGGTGTATCCTTGTGATACAGTCCGTTTCTAAGGCAGATTCAGCAATGAGTGTATCGGATAGACACATTCAAGCCCGGATGGAGCCGTGACGTCCGGGGTTTTTGCACGTACTGCAGCTGAAACCGGGCATATTCGGTTCAGGCATCAAATTTGCTCCACCTTATGCGACATGCCTGCTGGAAGAGACAAGACGATACTCATAATCGACGAGTCGGGTTTCACCCGTGTCTGTTATGCCATACTCGAGTTCGAGGGGTACGGGGTGGAGACGATGGCCGACTCATCCGACCTTGCGGTCAGGCTGAACAACAACGAGTTCGGCCTGATAATCACGAGCTATCCCTACGGCGCGTTCCTTTTCGAGGACATAAAGAAGAGGGACATCCCCACGATAATCCTTTCGGACCATATCAACAGCGATCTCATCTCCATACTCGAGAACTTTGACAACTCATACTGCATGATCAAGCCGCTCGACTACCAGAAGTTCATGTCCCTGGTGAAGAAGGTGATGAGGGGAGACCTGAGCACCCAGGGAGGGTACGCGATTGTCTAAGAAGGCGTTTTTCATCCTTCTGGTCCTCTTCCTCGTTTTGGGCTGTGCCGAGAAGTCGAGGGAGGAACTCCTGAAGGAGGGGATTGCATACATAAAGGAAGGCAACCCGCGTGGAGCGATCGTCCTTTTGAAGAACCTTCTCGAGAAGGACAAGAACTTCTTCGAGGCGAGATACTACCTTGGAAAGGCCTACCTCGAGACAGGGAAGTTCGAGAGGGCCGAGAAGGAGTTGCTGAAGGTCCTCAGGCAGTATCCGGACTATACGGACGCACGCCTTGAACTTGCAAGGGTGTACCTCTATACGGAAAGGCCGGACGACGGTCTTAGAGAGGTCGAAAGCTACATGAACGCCAAGCCGGATGACCCCGGGGCATACGAGGTGCAAGGGCGTCTACTCATGCTAAAGGGACGGACGGCGGATGCAGAGGCCGACTTCAAAAAGGCCCTCGATCTCGATCCCGGGAGGATACCGGCAAGGCTCTACCTGGCGGGCGTCTATGCCAAGAGCGGCGACAGTGCAGGTGCAAGGAGGCTCCTGTCGGAGGTGATCGAGAGGGACGCCGAGAACACGAGGGCGTACTACATGCTGGCAAGCCTCGAGGCATCGCTGAAGAACAGGGAAGGGGCGCTGGAGGCGTATCGGAAGATAACGGAGATCGCCCCGGATGATGTCAATGCGCTCTTCCGCGCCGGTTTGCTCCATGTCGACGGCGGGGAACTTGATCAGGCCGCTGATATTGCCGAACGGATCATCAAGAAGTTTCCCGACCGGCCGGAGGGTTACAGGCTGAAGGGAATAGCGGCCTTCTTTAACAGGGATTTCAAGGAGGCCGTCACCGCCTTGCAGACGGCCGCCGGCATCCAGCCGGACATGAGGACGTACTACTTCATGGGGCTGAGCTACTACGGCAGCGGTGATCTGGAGATGTCGCTTAACTGGTTCCAGAAGGCCGTCGACCTCTCGCCATCCTCTGTTCAGCCGCGGCTCATGATAGCGATGATACTGTTGAAACAGGGCAGGGTGGACGAATCCATAGCCGAGAGCAAGCGGATTCTGCAGATGGATGACGGTGTGGCACAGGCACACAACATCCTGGGCAGTGCCTACATGGTCAAGGGAGAGTACGAGGCAGGCATGAAGGAGTTAGACAGGGCCGTCGACATTGACCCTGAAATGGTGGATGTATATATCAAGAGGGGCCTCTTCAAGATCAGCAAGGGGCGCTTCAAGGAGGCCGAGACCGAACTCGAGACGTCCGTCAAGGTAGCTCCCGAGGTGCTCAATACGAGGCTCCTGCTCGCTTCCTACTATATGAAGCTGAGAGAGTACGGCAAGGCCGTGGACACACTCAAGAAGGGCCTGGGCGGCGGCAAGGCGGATGCCGTGCTCTACAACTACATGGCGTCGGCTCTTATGGCTCAGAAAAAGTATGATGATGCGGTCGTGTACCTCTCAAAGGCGAAGGATATAAACCCGAGCTACTTTTCACCGTACTTCAACCTTGCCGACTACCATGTCCTGAGGGGTGAGTACGGGAAGGCTATGGAGGAGTACAGGGCGGTACTGAGCAGGTCGCCGGATAACCTAAAGGCGAACCTGAAGATGGCGGCACTGCTCGAGATGACCGGCCGTGACGACGAGGCCCTCGGCTACTATGAGCGGGCGAGGCGGACGAACACGCAGGGAGGATTCCTTGCCCTTGCCGGCTACTACATGAAGAAGAGAGAGCCGGCGAAGGCCCTCGGTGTGCTTGACGAGGCCGTGAGGACCTTAAAGGACAATGCTCCGGTCCTTGAGCTGAAGGGCAGGATATACATGTATGAAAAGAGATATGACGACGCCATTAGGACATTTGAGGATATGGCGGCCGTCTCTCCGGAGAAGGCCTTTCGTCTGACCCTCGGTGCCTACCTGGCTAAGCGGGACTACAGGAGGGCCCTCGACGAGATAAGGGAGAGGCAGAAGGAGAGGCCGGACGACCCCCGGCTGGCGGCTGAGGCTGTCAGGGTCCACCTTCTCAAGGGAGAGGCCGACAAGGCAATGGAGATTGCAAACGGGCTGATCAGACGCAATCCCCGTTCAGCCTACGGCTACACGGTGCTTGCCGCTGTCCACATGAACAGGAAGGAGACGGACAAGGCGATCGAGGCCCTCAAGAAGGGGCTGGGCGTCGACAGAGGCAACCTCGGGGCGAGGATGATGCTTGCGTCACTGTATACCAAGAGGGGCGAATATGCGAAGGCGATCGACATATACGAGGGAGTGACAAAGGAGAGGCCCCGCTACATAGAGGCGATCTTCGCAGCGGCGAGCCTGTATGACCGTATGGGAAGAAAGCAGGACTCTATCGGTAAGTATCTCGATATACTCGAGGTTTCGAAGAACTACGTGCCTGCCCTGAACAACCTCGCATACCTGTATGCAGAGGGTTACGGAAGCAAGGAGGATGCCCTCAATCTTGCACTGAGGGCTTACGGAATCGCCGCGTCGAACGGCAATGTGGCCGATACCCTCGGGTATGTACTCCTCCGTAACGGACGGACCGGGGAGGCGGTGAGGATGCTCGAGAAGGCCGCTGCACTTCTTCCGTCGAACCCCACCGTGCGCTATCATCTCGCCCTTGCATACAGTGCCGACGGTAGGAACGGGGCCGCCAGGGAGAACCTGAAAAAGGCCCTCGCAGCAGGGGGATTTCCCGAGGAGGCGAAGGCCGAGAGACTGCTTAAAAGGCTGGAGGGTGAGGGACGGAGATGAGGATGAGGCTGTTGATCGTGGTCGTCTTTTCCCTGTCGTTCCTATCAACGGCCCATGCAGCCGACTACCTGATAGGTGACGGTGACACCCTGCAGATATCGGTCTGGGGCGAGCCTGACCTCAGCGCCTCGGTCATAGTGAGGCCTGACGGGATGATAACGCTTCCGGCGGTCGGCGACATAAAGGCATCTGGCTACAGGCCGCAGGAGCTCGCCGAGAGGCTGAAGGAGGAGCTGAAGAAGATAATGAAGGAGCCGATCGTGACGGTCACCGTTACCGGAATAACGAACAACAAGGTCTACGTCTTTGGCGGAGGCGTGCCGTCCGGTGTGCACAACCTCCCGGGCAGGACGAGCCTGCTCCGCTTCCTCTGCAGGCTCGGAAGCTTCAAGAACGCGGACCTCCAGCGCGCCTACCTTGTCAGGGACGGCAAGAAGCTCGACGTCAACTTCTACGACCTCTTTGTAAAGGGCGACCTCTCGAAAGACATAATGCTGAGGGCCGAGGATATAATCTACATACCGGACAACGAGCTCAACAAGATATATGTCATAGGCGCGGTCAACGAGCCGCGCTATGTCTTCTACCGCGAGAACATACGTATACTCGACGCCATACTGGAGGCCGGCGGATTCACTAAGTTCGCCAAGGAGAACGACGTGCTCGTTCTGAGGAAGAACGGCGGAGAGATGGAGACGATAGTGGTGAAGGCCGAGGACCTCATGAAAGAGGGCGAGATCGGCGAAAACATAGCGCTGAAACCGGGTGACTTCGTGATCGTCAAGGAAGGCATATTCTAAATTGGTGTTACAGAGGCACGGCTCGCCTCCAGTGCAATCGCCGGGCCTTAACGAGAAGGCGGGAAACGATGGCTTTACCGTATGCTGAAGTACAGAAGTACCTGAAGATGATACTGAAGAGGAGATACCTCTTCACTGCGGTATCACTCGTGGTCATGTCGGTGATAGTCTGGGGAGGCTATTTCATACCGGAGAAGTACGAGGCGAAGAGTTCCATCATCATTGAGCGCAACGTCATCAACGACCTGATAAAGGGCGTGGCCATCACGCCGTCGATGACCGAAAGGATCAAGGTGCTCCGTGACACCATTCTGAGCAGGAGCATGATCCTGAAGGTGCTTCGTGAGCTTGATCTCGACACCATGGCGGCTGACGACAAGGAGCTCGAGGAGATGATATACAGTTTCCAGAGGCGTACGAGCGTGAAGGTTAAAAAGAGTAACCTCTTCATCATATCGTTTCAGGACAAGGACCCGGCGCTTGCAAGGGACTATGTCAACAGCCTCGTCAGAACCTACGTCAACGAGAACATAAGCGCAAAGCGCGAGGAGGCGTACGGTGCCAGCAGGTTCCTCAAGGAACAGGTGGCCTTCTTCAAGGAGAAGCTCGACAAGGCCGAGGAGGCGATAATCAAGTTCAGGCAGGAGCAGGGCATATATGTCGCCATAGACGAACGCTCCATCATCAGCGAGATAAAACAGTACAACGCCGACATAGCCAAGATAAAGATCAGGAGGAAGGAGCTGATCGCCAAGAGGGACAGCATAAAGAGGCAGCTCAAAGGTGAAGAGCCTTACTCGGTCGCCGTCATAGACAACGCCGCAGGCAACAACAGCCTGCTGATAGCATCGCTTGAAAGCCGGCTCAATCAGCTCCTGGTGAGCTACACGGAGAACTACCCAGAGGTGGTGAAGCTGAAGGCCGAGATAGAGGCGCTCAGGAGGCAGCAGGCCGAGCTCTCGAAGAGCAAGAAGGCCGTCGAGGAGAGCGGGAGCCCCGACTCCGCGATAAGCACCATCAACCCTATATACCAGGAGCTCAAGCAGGAACTCAACAAGGTCGAGTCTGAGATAAACGCGCTCAATGCGAAAGAGAAGATGCTCGGGTCCATGATCAGGCAGAAGGAGGAGGAACTCAGGTATATCCCGGAGGGCAAGAAGAAGCTTGCTGACCTGGAGAAGGAGCGAGATTCCTACAGGAACATATACGAGCAGTTGCTCATGAGGCTCGGGCAGTCCGAGGTCTCGAAACAGATGGAGGTGGCGGACAAGGCCACCACGTTCAGGATCGTCGAGCCCGCCACACTGCCGACGATACCGGTGAGTCCAAACAGGAAGGCACTGATTCTCGCCGGCGTCTTCATGGGCTTCCTTGGAGGTTTCGGTGCGGTCTTCTTCCGGGAGAGCCTGGACTCGTCCATAAAAGAGGTTCAGACAGTGAAGAACCTCGGGATCGAGGTGCTCGCCGTTATTCCGAAGATATTCGACAAGAGCGAGCAGAGGGTGGTGAGGAAGAGGGACTTGATCATGTATACCCTTGCGGGCCTCTATCTCCTTGTTATCCTCGCCGCCTTCGTTCACGAGCTCTTGGGCCTTACCTATATCGGAACGTTCTTTGCAGGCATAAAGCTGGACCTGATGAATATCATAGCCCGGTTGCAGGGCGATATGTTTTAATATCGCGGCAGTACGAGTGATGACCACGAAAGGAGAAACCGCATGAGCAGAATAGAGGAGATACTCGAGAAGGCGACAAAGATGAGGAAGGGAGGAGGTAACGGCGAGAAGTCGAAGAAGATGAGCCTGCCCGGCGCCAAGCTCCCCAAGGTGACGAGACGTGCCAGGATTGAAAATCCGAATGTCGTCACCGTGCTGGATCCTGACTCGTCGACTGCTGAAGAATACAGGAAACTGAAGTCCATGGTGGTGAGGCTCACGAAGTCGGACGAGTTTCAAAATATGCTGATGGTGACGAGCTCGGTAGGAGGGGAGGGCAAGAGCCTGACGGCCCTTAACCTCGCGATCACGCTCGCCCAGGAGTACGACTACACGGTCCTCCTTGTCGATGCTGACCTCAGGCGGCCCTCGCTGAACGAATACCTCGGGATACACGCGGATATTGGACTTACGGACTGCCTTGTCGACGGTATGGGGGTCGGCAACGCTCTCATAAAGACAGGGATCGGGGGGCTCGTATACCTTCCCCCCGGCCGAAGGGTCTCCAACCCCGGTGATCTGCTCTCATCAAGCAGGATGAGCGAGATAATGAAGGAGATCAAGCATCGCTATCCGGACCGGTACGTGATCATAGACACTCCGCCTGTGCTCCCCTTTGCCGAAGTCCTATCGATCGGCGCACTTGTAGACGGGGTGATCTTCGTGGTGAGGGAGGGTGTCACGTCTGAAGAGAACCTCAAGGACGCGGTCGGCATGTTGAAGAACGCCAACATCCTCGGGGCGGTGTACAATGCCGCAGAATCGGTCTTTTTCGACGGTCATTACAAGTACAAGTATTCGAAATACTCGAGTTACTACCGGGACAGGTGAGCGATGAAGGGCACGAAAGGAGCGGCCGTAATCTTACTGGTCCTGTTATTTTATGCCGGCAGCCCACAGTTATATGCGGCCGAGGTGAGCCTCACGCCGAGCATCGCCGTGAGGGAGGAGTACAACGACAATATCTTTCTGACAGGGTACCAGGAAGAGAGTGACTTCCTGACAACAGTCAACCCTGCAGTCACATTGACATATGTAACGGATAGAGAGGACTTGGCACTCGACTACAGGCTCTATTTCGATTCTTACGCGGACAACTCCGACTTGAACGACGTTAGACAGATAGGCAGCCTCGACTCCACGACGTCACTCTACAGGGACGTCTTCTTTTTGGCGGTTTCCGATCTGTACACGAGGGTGCCCATAGACGAACGAAGACAGGTGGCGTTCGACAACCTGCTTGCGAATACGACCGACACCAACCGGCTGACCGTCAATCCGTATATAGAGTATCCTCTGAGCGGGACGCTGGTGGCGAGGGCCGGTTACACTTATGAGAACCTCTGGTACGAGGAGGAGGCAGGAGACAGTGCCGAGAACAGCTCCGCTGACCTGAGCCTGACAAAGGAGCTGTCGCCGAGGCTGTCGGCTTCGCTGTCGTATTACTACACAGCGCGCAGGCCTGAAAGGACGGAGGCCTATGACAGACAGGATGCCGGAGCGGGAATCGACTATAGCATAAGCCCGAAGCTGTCATTGAGGGCAGGGGCGGGACAGACATGGTTCGACTATAAGTCCGGCATGCAGCTCGATTCGGTCGTCTGGAACGTCGATGCTGAATACACCTTGGTCAAGAGCCTGGTCGTCAGTGCCGGCTACTCGGAGGGGTACTCGGACTCCGTGAATGTGGGTGCTTACAAGAGAAAGGCCGCAACGGGGATGATAAGATACAGTGGCAAGAACACGGTGTCGCTCTCCGTCTTCAGAAACACGGACAGGTATCTCACGGTCGACAGGGAAGACAGGTTCGAGGGTATAACCCTCGACACCAGCGTGCCTGTTACCGCGAGGATAACGGGTGTGCTTCGTGGAAGGTATACCAACTATGAATTCCTTCCCGAGGAGGAGGTCGTGGACAGGTACAACATCGGACTTTCCTTCAACTATGTGGTCCGGGCGGTCACGGCCACACTCGGTTATACGCACAACCTGAGTGATTCGAATGTGGACGTCAATGATTACAGGAACAACATAGCCTGGTTTCAGGTCAGGCTCACTATATGAGAGAAGGCGGTTTCAAGCCTCGATACGACTGTAAGGTCAAAGGAGAGAGATGTACGAGTCATTTTTTAATTTGAAGCAGAAACCGTTCGAGCTGGTGCCGAGCCCCGACTTTCTCTTCCTGAGCAGGTCGCACAAGAAGGCATTGACGTATCTCAAGTACGGCGTCACCGAGAGGGTCGGCTTCATGCTCCTGACCGGCGAGGTGGGCTCAGGTAAGACGACCCTCATAAGGAACATGATAAGGGGCCTGGACAGCGACATCATACTGTCGAAAGTATTTAATACAAAGGTCTCTTCGGAGCAGCTCATCTCCCTGATAAACGAGGACTTCGGTCTCGAAGTGAGCGGAAAGGACAAGGTCACGCTTCTGAGGGAACTCAACGACTTCCTCATAGAGCAGTACGCGAAGAAAAGCAACCCGATACTCGTGATTGACGAGGCGCAGAACCTGACGCCGGAACTGCTCGAGGAGGTGAGGATGCTCTCTAACCTTGAAACCGATGACGCAAAGCTCCTGCAGATCATCCTCGTTGGCCAACCCGAGCTCAAGAAGGTCCTCGCGCGCCCCGAACTGCGCCAATTGCGCCAGAGGATAAGCATAAGCTGCCATATTCAGCCCATTACAAGGGCCGAGACCGAGGATTACATATTCCACAGGCTCGAGGTTGCAGGCAACAGGGACGCAGTCGTGTTCGAGGAGGGGACGATCGACGCTGTCTACAACTTCAGCAGGGGGATACCGAGGCTCATCAATATTGTCTGTGATTTTCTCATGCTGTCGGCCTTTGTGGAGGAGACGAGGAGGATCAGCTCCGACTTGGTGAGAGAAGTCATCGGCGAACTCGAGACCGAAAACAGGTTCTGGCAGGACAGTGACTCGATCAGCAGCAAGATCGAGAACATCATGAAGGAGATCGAATCACTGAAGAGAGTTACATCTGAACTGCAGAAGCGGCTTGCCGCAGGACAAAAGGACGCCGTCAGACTGCCCTCGACAAGGAGCACGTATGAGTACAGGGAGCCTTAACTGGTATGCGGTCTATGTGAAGTCGAGACACGAGTTCGCTGTACACAGGGAGCTTTCAAGAAAGGGGCTCGAGGCCTATCTGCCTTCGGTTAAGAGGCTCAGACAGTGGCGGGACAGGAGGAAGTTCGTGGACTTCCCGCTCTTTCCCGGTTACCTGTTTGTCCATATTCACGACAGGCCGGAGTCGTTCCTAAAGGTGCTCAAGACCAAGGGGGTCGTCAACTTCATCTCCCTGAGGCCGGGTTATCCGTCACCCGTTTCGCCTGAGGAGATAGCCTCCCTGAAGCTGCTTGTTGACAGCGGCAGGGAACTCGACGTGCACCCCTTCCTGAAGGAGGGCGGAAGGATCCGTGTGAGACGGGGACCGCTGAGAGGCGCTGAGGGGACCCTCGTGAAAAAGGGGGATCAGTATATATTTCATGTCAACATAGACCTCCTTGGCAGAAGCGTGGGCGTGAAGATTTACGCCGACGACCTTGAAGCAGCATAAGTGTTGAGCTGCGGGCTGACCGGATGCGGTCAGCCGTTCCGAGATCGAATATTACCGTCTGCACGCTACTTCTCTGTTACAGGTATGTAACTGAGGAGGCGGAGCATTGCCTGAAAACGGATTGAAGGATATGAGTAAGCACGAATACCCAACGCCCGAGAGGCAGGGGCTCACCAGGAGGCGTTTCCTGTCCGACACCGTACTCGCCCCGGTGGCTCTGGGCCTGACGTCCCTCATCTCCTCATGTGGGGGAAAGACGCTGATCCCGCCGGAGCGCAGCAGGGTGGTACGCGTCACACGGCCGGAGGCTACAGACCGTAGCGGAGGAAAAGACAACGCTAACCTGAACGGTGAAGTCATCCGAGAGATGGTCGACGTTGGCATAAGGACACTTACGGGCAAGACGACCGCTGAAGAGGCTTGGAAAGTGATAATCCCAGATCCGGACAGGCGTGTGGCGATAAAGGTGAACTGTCAGATAACCGGTATATATACAAAGGCAAAGGTGGTATCGGCTGTGACTGAGGGACTGATTGCGCGTGGTGTATCCCCCTCCGACATAATAATATACGACCTCACGGACAATGCCTTTGCCTACGCCGGTTTCGAGAAGAACAGGGGGGAGGGTGTAAAGGTCGGCACCTGTGACGAACTTGGAGGATTTTCCTGGACGACGTGGTTCAAGGCGCCGATCCCGCTTGTCGGCAACAAGTTCTGCAAGGTGCTTGCAGGAGAAGGAGCATATGGCTGTGACTATCTGATCAACATGCCCGTGCTCAAGGCCCTCGACGGTTACTCCGGGGTGAGCATAAGCATGAAGAATCATTTCGGATCTATCTCTTCGCCGGGCAGACTCCACTCGACGATACAGGATTCCATAGCAATGCTTAACACGCACGACGCAATAGTGAAGAAGACGAGACTCATACTGGTGGATGCGATCTTCACCGAGTACAAGTGGTCAAACGGCCGCAACCAGGACACCGTCGATGTAACCAACCAACTCATCTTCGGCACTGATCCGGTGGCCGTTGACCATGTAGGCTGGCGCATGATAGAGTCCATCAGGAAGCGCCATTCCCTTGATCCCCTTGAACCGGAGCCTTTGTTCATCCGTAAGGCAGCCGAAGGGTACGGTCTGGGAAACAACGACATGCGGAAGATCGACCTGATCGATGTTTGAAGTGCGGCTATGCAGAGGCACCGCGGAATAGAGGTGAGAGTTGTTTCAACGTTCGAGGACTTCATGGAACTGTGCCGTGAGTGGAACGACCTGCTTGCGCTCTCGGATACCGACAGGGTCTTCCTGAGACACGAATGGTTTGCGGCATGGTGGCGGGCTTTCGGCGCGGGAAAGGATATCTTCGTCATTATCGCGGAAGGCGATGACGGCATTTGTGCCATCGCGCCCCTGATGAGATGTCATGGCAGCTTCAGGGGGGTTCCGGTCAGGAGTGTAGAGTTCATCTCGAACAATGACTCCCCGGCCTGCGGCTTTATACTGAGAAGAAATCACGAGTATGCCGCCGGAGACATCATGTCCTTTTTGATGGATGGCGCTCTGGAGTGGGACATGCTCTTTCTCCGGAACATGGTTCACTCCGATGCCGTGAGCAGTGAAATAATGAAGGCCCTCGACAGCGCCGGCAGACGATACATCGTGCGTCCGGGCCTCAGTTCTCCCTACCTGACGATGGACAAGGACTGGGATGAATACTTCAAGGGCCTTTCGAGCAAGTCGAGGAAGACGATAAGGAACGTCTGCAACAGGATCCGAAGGCTGGGAGACGTCGAGGTCAGGGAATGCGGCGATGTGGAAGGGTTTGACGACATGGTGCCGGTCTCTGAAATGGGCTGGAAATACAGGGAGGGTAAATCATTTGTCAACCGGCCCGACAGGCTCAGGTTCTTCAGGCTGCTTTCCGATACGGCAGCGAGCAAGGGATGGCTCTCGATATGGTATGTCTACATGAACGGTGACCCCATCGCCTACGAGTATCATCTCAAGTACAAGGGGATGGATACCGCCCTGCTTTCCGAGTTCAACAGCGATTACGGCAGGTTCTCTCCCGGGACATACCTCGACTATGAAATAATCAAGTCCCTGTTCGCCAACGGAATCCGTGAATACGACATGTGCGGCGTGCTCGACGAGTACAAGAAGAAATGGACGGATAGCGTGAGGGACTACAAGAACCTAATGGTTTTCAATGACACACTCTACTCGAGGTTCCTCTACTTCATCGAGGACAAACCTGTCAGGTTGATCAGGAGATTTCGTGACAAGGTGTAGGTTCCTTATGACGGGTCGACTTGATGTTTTGACTGCAATGTAACATGCTGAAAGGGGACATGTCCTTTCGCTGTGTGGACGGTAAACAATAAAATGAGGTCGGATAGAATGAGAGTGGCGATAATAATAAGTCCCGACATTCAGGACAAGTACTTCGCGAGCCGGATCATAGAGGAGTTCAATGTGGTGGGCATCTTTATAGAGCCTCAGTACAGGCGGAGAAGCGTGTTGGAAAAATTGGCAAAACTTTTCCGTGTTCTTCTCCGCGAGAGATTCAACCCACTTGCATTGTCAAGGCGTCTGTCCGATGCGGCGTATTACAGGAGGTATCTTGATCGTGTCTCCACTCTTTTCAAGGAGAGTTTCTACGAGAAGGCGAAAATCATTGACCATTACGCGGGGTGTCCGGTATATCATACACGCTTCAGAGATGTCTCTTCACCTGAAAACGTCTCCTTGTTGAAGGACCTAGCCCCGGACGTAATAGCCGTATGTGGATGCTCCATACTCAAACGTGACCTTCTGTCCGTGCCCCCCCGCGGCACGCTCAACCTGCACAGCGGACTTGCCCCGTATTACCGGGGGTGTTCCTGTTACTTCTGGCCGCTCTACAACAATGAACCGGAATACTTGGGTGTTACGATACACTATGTCGACCCCGGAATCGACAAGGGAGACATCATACATCAGGGACGGCCGGAGCTGGAGGCGGACGACGACGAGGTTACGATATTTATAAAGATCATGAAACTGGGGACCAGCCTGATGATAAAGAGTTTACACGAGATTGAACTGGGAAAAGTGAGAAGTTACAAGCAGACCGAGAAGGGAAGGCTGTATCTCGACAGTGATACAAGTGTAAAGCACTTCCGTGAATTACACGAGCGGTTGAAAGGCGGCTTGATTAGGGACTACTTGAAAAGGATCGAGAGTGGATCGGTCGATCTGCCGAAGATAATCGAGTGATGTCACAGCACTTTACAACAACAAGTAGTATCCCGGTTGTTCCGATCCAAAGCACGACAAAAAGATGAGATTGTTTAAAGGTGTTACAAGAGAACTGATTAATAACTTCAACAGGGAGATATGCTCCTACAGGATCCGGGCGATCGACGCTCTCGTCTTTCTGACCTACCGGTGCACGAGCAGGTGCAAGACCTGCAACATATGGAAGCGCAACGCCGACAGGGAAGCGGAACTGGGCTGGGAGGGGTGGAAGTCCGTCCTTGAGAGGCTGCGTGACTACGGTATCAGGAGCGTTGAGATATTCGGCGGGGATGCCCTCCTGCGTAAAGACGTGATCTTCAACATGATAAGATTCTGTTCCGACCACGGCATCAAGACCTATTTCCCGACCAACAGCATCTTGATGGACAGAGTGACGGCCGAAGGCCTCGTGGAGGCTGGACTCGATACGATCTATTTCTCTCTCGACGCAATCGACACTGAGAGCGACAGGGTCAGGGGTGTCAGCGGGACATTCTCGAAGGTGAAGAGGGCCATTGAGCACCTGGTGGAGGCAAGGGGAGAGAGGGAATATCCCAAGATAATCATTTGCTCAACCCTTTCCAACATGAACTTCGAATCTCTTGAGGACATCATAGGGTTTCTGAAGGACTACCCTGTGGATGCCGTCTATCCGAGGCTCGTGACGGAGTTTTCCCGGCGGAATATCGACGCTTCGGTGATCAAGGGGATCGCACCTGACCCCTACTTTGTCAGCAGTGAGGGCAGGTCTCACCTGTTCAGTCCCGAACAGACACGGCGGTTCAGAGAGATCATCAATAGATTGAAGTCGGGAAACGGCTCCGGGCCCTATATAAACTTTCAGGGAATCGACTTTGCTCCAGACGAGGCATTCACGAGCGGCGAGTACGGTATCAGGCGCTGCCTGGTCTGCAGCACCCTCGTTACGATAAACCCCAACGGAGACGTTACGCCGTGTCCGTTTTATCCGGCTTATATAATCGGAAACCTGCTCACCGCAGACGGTCTCGACAGGATTTGGGGAAGCAGCACTCACACGGAGTTCATACAGCAACAACGCAGAGCTGAAATAAAGCTCTGTTCCGGCTGCATAATGCCGACATTCTATCCGACCCTGCGGGAGAGGCTCCGTTACTATCTTAAGAGATCAAAGGACAAGGTTTCCGTCCTACCTCGCAGGAATAGGCGTCCATCCACCCAGACACGTTGAGAATGACATCCATCTATCTGAGACGGTTTGCTGACTTCCTCAAGTCGGTAGTGCGCCAGATCGCATGCGTCGTAATCCACTATTCAGGCATTACGCGAATCTGTGAGCTCTTGAAAAGAGGTCCTTCAGGCATCAGGATACTTGCCTACCATGATATCGCCGACAAGGGGTACCTCAACCTGCAGGTCTCTGAGAAGACTTTCGCGATGCACGTGCAGTATCTGCTCAAGAACAACTACAACATCATATCACTCGAAGAGGCAGCCGACCTGCTGAGATCAGGCGGTGAGATACCCAAAAAGACGGTTGTGATAACATTCGACGACGGCTACAAGAGTATTTATCAGTCGGTCCTGCCGATCGTCAAAGAATACGGCCTGCCTATAACCGTTTTTCTCTCCACGGGCTCAGTGGGTTCCTCGAACGGCGGCATTCCTCTCTTTGTCGATGCCGTAGCATATGCCATAAGAAAAACCGCAAAGAATGAACTCGATCTCTCGACTTGGAACTATAAGAGGTTTTCTCTGAAGACGGCCCTGCTCAGGGAACTGGCCGTCAAGCAGGTCAATGAATACAGCAAGAACTTTGCTCCAGCTGAGAGGAGGAATCTCCTTCACTTCATATTGGGACAATTGGACATCGATATCGAGGCGGATGAACTGAAGAACAAGATGCTCTCGTGGGATGAGATCAAGGAGATGGACAGCGCCGGTGTATCGTTCGGCGCCCATACCCACACCCATCCATCGTTGTCCAGGATCACGCTGAAGGAGGCGAGAGACGAGATAATGCTTTCGAAGAGTCTGATCGAGAAGCACCTCGGCAAGGAGGTAACCACGTTTGCCTATCCGTATGGTTCTGTCAGGGATGTGAGCGATGGCGTGAGAGACATAGTCGAGCAAGAAGGCTTCAAGTGCGCATGCGTACTGAAGGACGGCTTCAACCTTCCTGGAGACGACGTCTACATGATGAAAAGGGCGTGCATCACCAATCAGGTCAACTCTGACCTGCTTGGCTTCGTCTCCAAAGCCGAGTTTTCGGTACAGATGACGGGTGTCCTGAACTTCATTTATAATATCAGGGAACGTATGTTGAGCCGCGGCAGTAAAGGGACAAGGAAGAAGATAAACATTCTCTACATAATCGACCAGTTTAAGGCCGGAGGCGGCACCGAGAGACACCTCGTCAGGCTTGCAACCATGCTTGACAGGGAGAGGTTCAATACCGCGATATCATGTTTCGAGGGTGCTCCAGGAACCATACTCGATGACATCCTGAAGCACGGGATACCGGTCGAGGACCTCAACCTGAGCCGGATTTACTCCTACAGGGCGCTCGCGCGGGGATTCAGGCTCGCAAGGTTCATAAGAAGACACGGGATCGATATAGTACAGACGTTCCATTTCAAGTCCGACACGTTCGGAGTCTTCTTTTCGAGGCTTGCAGGCGTTCCCATAGTCGTCTCCAGCAGAAGGGACACTGGTGACCTGAAGAAACCGAGGCAGATACTCCTGAATAGGATAATGAACCGTTTTATAGACCGCTTCATCATGGTATGTAATGCAGTGGGCACGAAGGTCCGTGAGTGTGAGGGTGTCCCGGCACATAAGACGGTGACGATTTACAATGGTGTCGATCTGAAGAGATTCTCCGGAGCCAGCGCTCGGGATGTCGAGTTGCTCAGGAGGCAGCTCGGTCTTGACGACAGCGACTTCGTTGTCGGAATCTCTGCGATCTTCAGGCCCGAGAAGGCATATCACGTCTTCTTCAAAGGAATAGAGGGCGTACTTTCAACGATCAAGAACCTGAAGGTCCTGGTGCTGGGGTTCGGTCCCACGAAGGATCACTTCGTGTCTTACTGCAGAAAGGGACCGCTGAGGGAGGTCGTCAAGTTCCAGGGGTTTGTTGAAGACGTCGAGAGGTTTCTTCCGCTCATGGACGTCTTCTGTCTCGTGCCCAACAAGAACGAAGGTTTTTCGAACGCCATCCTGGAGGCGATGGCTGCGGGAAGGCCGGTCATTGCCTCCGATGTCGGTGGAAACGCCGAGGCCGTAGTACACAACGAGACAGGGATCATTATACCTCCCGACGACCCCGCCGCTCTCTCACGCGCCATCCTGGAGCTCTACAACAATCCGGAAAAGAGACTGCAGATGGGACAGAAGGCCCGCGAACGCGCAGCAGAGAGTTTTTCCATTGAAAAGATGATAAGAGAGCATGAAAGTTTTTACGAGACGTTATACAGTGAATACATTTCCGGTAAGTCAGCCAGTGAGCCCGGGGTTGTTCGGCGCCGGATGACGGGATAAACTTACAGGGGGTTGAGAAGAACGCTTCATTCAGACCGTTCGGTGTCAACCTTTCTTTGATGCCGGATTTCCGGAGAGGGTGAGGCATGTGCTTGTCTTATCACGTATTTTTCCTTTAAAATGGATATAAAGGAGGTAGCGGCATAAATGCCTACTGTGGAAGCAAGGGTTGACACTCTCGAGAGTCTCTTGGGGCAGTTCATTGTCCATACCGACACCGCCCTCAGAAGGCTTGAGAGAGAGATGCGTGAATTCAAGGACGAGATGCGCGCGTTCAAGGATGAAATGCGCGAATTCAAAGACGAAATGCGTGAGTTCAAGGATGAAATGCG
>Ga0256830_1000168_pt1 | contig 59529 bp, 42 predicted proteins | sample 128326metaG_FD_190537 | JGI IMG/M metagenome (GOLD analysis project Ga0256830, IMG submission 190537) | Hydrothermal vent microbial communities from Lau Basin, Pacific Ocean - 128-326 | ecosystem: Environmental > Aquatic > Marine > Hydrothermal vents | place: Pacific Ocean: Lau Basin | collected... | reverse complement strand
CCCCGGCAGGGGGGGAGGGGGGGGGGGCGGATCGATCCGAGGCCGCACGGGGTTCCGAAGGCGGGCGGAAAAGGAGGCCCACGAGGGTTCCGGAGAGGCCGAGGGCGAGCAGGAAGGCCAGGGGGAGCGGGAGACGGGGAAGGGAGGGTGCGCGCGGATTTCTCGAGGGGCCGAGTTCCCCGGTGAGGGCGGCGAGGAGGCGCGAGGCCTCCTCGGGGCCAAGGGGGGCGGGGGGGGATCCCCCCTCGAAATGGGCGCGCGCCCGCGCGCGGCGCGCCTCGTAGGCGTTCCCGCCGAGTCCGAGGTACTCGATCGCGGGGAAGGGCAGGCGGTCCTCGATGCTGGCGAGGCAGGCGACCTCGCGCAGGTGGAGCGGCAGCCCCTCGAGGCCCGTTCCGCCGGGCCGGATCTCGACGAGGTTCGGAGGGAGGTTCCGATCGAGCCTCGCCCGCGTGATCTGCATCGCGAATCGATGGAACCAGGTCCCTTCCCGGCAGAGGAAGAGGCGCCGGGACAGGTCCCGCAGAGCTTCGAGGCAGAGTTCGCGTGCCCGCTCGCGGGAATCGGTTCGGGCCAGACAAAGAGCGAAGAGGGCGGGGAGATGGGGTTCGAGAAGGCGGCGAAAGGCCTCGCGGTCGCCCCGGCGGGACCGGCGCAGCAATGCGGGTTCGGGATGATCGTGGAGGGGGAGCATCGCCGGCTTCAGGGGGAGGAAGAGGGGTTTTCCGGCCCGGGGTCCGTCCAGAGCCCCGCCTTCTTGGCGAGCCAGGTCATATAGGTGAGGGCCTTGTGAAGGACCCTGGCGTCACGCGACTGGATCTCCGTTCCGTATACGAGGCGCTCGAGAGCGGCACGGAAATGAGGAGGATCCACCCGGAACTCGGTGGCGTTGCAGACTTCCCGCGCGCGCCGGATCAAGAGGTCCTTCTCGGCGACCGTGATCGGCCGGGCTTCGTTGCCCCGGGGGGCGGGGCGCGCGTGGGTCGTGCGGTGGAGTTCGTAGAGGGCGAGGGCTACCGCGTGTGAGAGGTTGAGGGAGGCGTGAGAGCCTGGGAGGTCCAGGAGGAAGAGGTCGGTGCAGAAGGCCGCCTCCCGCTGCGAGAGCCCGCTTTCCTCGTTGCCGAAGCAGAGGGCGATCTTCGCCTTCTCGGGAGCCTCCGCCATCTGTTCTCCGAGTGTCGTGAAGGCTCGAACGGGGCGGTCGCGTCCCCAGCGGGCCGTGAAGCCGAGGACGACCTGGCGGTCCGCGAGGGCCTCGGAGAGGGTCGGAACGACCCGGAGTTTCGCGAGACCTTCGCGGCACATCGAGGCCGTGCGATCGGCGCCCTTGCGCCAACCGGGCAGCGGGTCGACGAGGACGAGGTCCTCGAGGCCGAAGTTCGCGGCCAGGCGGACGACGAAACCCACGTTCTCGCCGATCCGCGGGCGGGCGAGAACGATCCTGAGGTCCTCGGCGAAAGGACTCTGCCCCCGGGCCTTCGGAACCCCGCTCATCTCCCGTCCTTTCCCGAGGGAGGTTCCTCCCCCACGCCTTCCCTCCAGAGGAAGCGCGCGTGGCCGCTCCGGAGGATTTCCCGGAATCCTGCGGGTGTCGAGGAGCCGAGTGTAAGCAGGAGGTCGCTTCCGGAGTTGCGAGGCTGGCCCTTCCAGAGTCCGACAAGGCAGGGTCCTTCCGTCGCGAGCTGGTCGGGGACTCCAGGGATCCTGCGGAAGTCCTCTTGGAAGCGGCCCGGAATTGGGCGTTGGTCGCAGGCGGTCCAGGCGAAGGGGATCAGCGGGAACGCGCTGGCGACCACTCCCTTCCCTCCGGGGATCGCTTCGAGGGAGAAGAGGACCCGGGCGGGCTTCCGGGAGAGATAGGTTTCGCGGAGATCCCCGTAGAAGGTCTCGTGGAAGGCCGCGCGGGTCTCGGGGGCGTCCTTCCAGGTCGTGTGGAGCCTCCCGAGGTCCAGGGCTCCCTGAACCGTGACGGCCAGGCCGGCGAGAACGGCGAGAGGAGCCAGGCGGCCCCGGAGGGAGCGCAGGCCGAGGACGCCGAACCAGGCGAAGACGAGGCTGCCGAGGAGACTACGCAGGACGTGTCCGTCCCCCTGCTGGGTCGTCAAGGCCGCGGGGATGGGGAAGAGGAGGAGGCAGAGGAGGAGGAATCGGTCGAGCCCTCGTGCGGCCCGGGGCTCCTCTTCCGGGGCGGTCCCGGAGGGCCGGAGGCGGAACAGGATCCATATGAGAAAGCCGAAAGCGAGCCCGAGGGGAAGGACACCCAGGGTCCCCCCGAAATGGCGGGCGAGCGGGTCCCCGTCGAACAGGAGGAAGCGCGGGGAGAAATGTCCGAGCCAGTTCCGCAGGAAGAGGCCAAGAGCTTCGGGGAGGGGGAAGCGGAAGACCGAGATTCCCACGGCCCGGTCGATCGTTTCGGGGTGGAGGATGTGGTCGATCAGGAGGGGGAGGCAGAGGAGTCCGCCTGAAACGAGGACCGCGATCCTGGCTCTGCTGGCCCGGAAACCGAGGAAAGCCCCCGCCAGGAGGAGGGCGGGCGCCAGGACCTTCGGCGAGGGATACCCGTAGACGCCGAAGACCAGGGAAAGCACGAAGCAGATTCCCCCGATCCGGGGGCGGCCGCGAAGAGCCAGGGCGAGACCCGAGAGCATGCCCCCGTAGGCGGGGATCGAGGTCGCGCATTCCCAGGCGAGGGTCGGACCTACGTGGATCCAGGCCGTCGCGGCGAGGGCCGCGGCCAGAGCGAGGCCTGCCGAAAGCGAAGAGCGGGAGAGGGCCATCGCGGCTCCGGCGAGGGCGATCCCGAGTCCGACGAGGAAGGTCGAGAACCACCGGGCGTTCTCGGGTCGCATCGGGATTCCGAGGATCTCGAACCCGGCGAGGAGGTAGGCGTAGAGGGCGTGCTTGTCGTCCCCGTAGTCAAGCAGGACTAGGGGGTGGGGGCGTCCGAGCTGGTCGGTGCCGGCGACGGCCAGGCAGCGTCCGTTCCAGCAGTCCTGGTTTTCGTCGCGATCGACCCCCCGAGGCCAGCCCATGGCCCCCCGGGCCAGGACGAAGGCGCAGAGGACCAGGATCCAGGGAAGGACACTCGACGGGCGCATTGCGGGGAGTCTACCCGTCCCCTCGCGCCTCGGCCCGTCAATCCGCGGGGAGGACCGCCGTCCCCCGGAGGCCGCGCAGGACGTCGTGGTAGCCCTCGAACTCGCGTTCCCAGGAGTGTTCCTCGAGGAAGCGTTTCGCGCGGCGCGCGAGCGCGCGGCCCCGGTCGGGGTGTTCATGGAGTTCGCAGAGGATCTCCGCGAAGCCTTCGAGATCCTCGTCCTCGAAGTAGCGGACCTCCCCTGGATGGAAGAGGGATTCCATGATGCGCGTCCTGACCGTCACGATCGGCAGCCCCATCGCGACGTATTCGGGGATCTTGAGGGAGAGGGCGATGTCGATGTGCAGATCGACATGGGGGGTGAAGGTGCCGACGGAAGCCCGGCTCATCGCTTCGGGGACCTCCGCGAGGTCGAGGGAAGGGCGGACCTCGACGAGATCCTCGACCCCCAAGCGCTTCGCGAGGTCCAGGAGTTCCTCGAGCGGCTTTCCCTCCCCCCCCTCGAGCTTCGGGTGGATGACGAGGCGGAGACCCGGAATCCTCGCCCGGCACAGGGGGAGGACGCGCACGAGCTGGTCGACACCGTGTCGTTCGGAGACGGTCCCGAGGTACAGGAGGCGGAACTCGCCGGGGCGTTCGGGCCCGGTCCAGGGCTGTCGTTCCTCGTCGAAGAGGTCGGTGTCGGGGGCGTTCAGGACGACGGAACTCTTCTCGGGGCGGACCGTGCCGCGGGCCAGGGCGATCTCCCGGAAGATGCCGGTCGCGAAAACGACGTGGTCGGCGAAGAAATGGGAGGCGATCTCCTGGATCCGCAGGATGAGAACGGCGGGGTGGGAGAGCGTGCTGTGGAATTTGCTCGCCCACACCTCCGGCATCAGGTCGTGGACGTCGAGGACGATCCGCGCCCCGAAGAGCTTGGGGACGATCCCGCAGAACACGAGAAAGTCGGGCATGTTGTGGACGTGGATCACGTCGTAGGGGCGTCTCCACGTCCCCTTCGCGAGATACCACGTGGCCCAGAGGAGGAAGGCGAGATACTCGTAGAGATACCGCAAAGCCCCTCCACGCCTACGGTGCATCGGGACCCTCCGGCAGAGCACTCCCTCGATCCATTCCTCCGCCGGGGCGCCCGGCGCGCGGAGGGCGATGACCTCGACATGGTGCCCCTTTCGCACCAGGGATTCGGCGTATCGGCGGACCCGCGCGTCTTTCTCGTAGTAGGCGTGGACGGCCATGCCGATCCGGAATCCTGTTTCCGGGCCGTCTCGAGAGTCCGCGGGCCGCGAGGTTCCGGCGCCGGGGATCGGACCTGGGCCTCGCGTGAAGGTGCCGGCCGGCGGATCCGAGACCGTCATGCCTTCCTCATCGTTTCTAAGCGGCAGAGTTCGCAAAGCTCTTCCTTCCTGCGTGTCCATGTGTCGCCCTCGACCGCGGCCCGAGCACGGGCCGCAAGGGCCTTCCGCGTTTCCGGATCCTCGAGTTCCCGGAGAAGGGCGGCCAGGGCGCCGGGGAAGGACTCCCGGTCGGCGAATCGGACCGGACCCCGGTAGCGCTCCGCCTCGGGGAGGGGCGTGCTCAGGACGGGGAGGCCGAGGGCCAGATATTCCTTCAGCTTGATCGGGTTGCTGTGCCGGATCCAATCGAGATCCTTCCAGGCCATCAGGGCCGCATCGAAACCGGCCCCGAAGGAGGGGATGCGGGAATGGGGCTGCGGGCCCAGGAGGTGGACGTTGGGGAGGGAGGCGAACTCCTCGAGGGAACTTTCGGTGGGGCCGACGAAGACGAACCGCACCTCGGGGAGTTCCCGCGCGGTCCGGATCAGGAGTTCCAGATCGACGAGGTCGCGGAACTTGCCGAACCAACCGACCCGGGGACGGGGGATCTCCCGGAGTTCGGGGGCCGTCGCATCCTCGGGAAGAGGACGGAAGGCCTCGAGGTCCACGCCGTGGTCCAGGTAATGCACCTTCCCGCCGCAGAGGGTCCTCTCTTCCTCCATCAGGTTCCGGTTCACGTAGAGGACGAGGTCGGCCTCCTGCATCAGTCGGCGCTCGAGGCCCTCTATTTCACGCGAATCCGCCTCGGAGAAGGCGGAGTGCTTGTCCGAACGGTTGTAGATCAGGATCGAGCGTTCGAGAGGGCGCGCGACCTCGAGCGCGGTCGGAACCGTCAGGAGGATCGCCGGTTTCCGGATCCCGAGGAGCCGGCAGGCGGTCCGGACCTGGAGGCGGATCAAGGCGGGGTTCGCACGCCGAAGGATTCCGATCCCGAAGGTCGGAATCATCAAGGGGGTCATCACGTGGAAACCGGGGAGCCCGGGAACCGGACGGCGGAGGTATTTGAACGTGCTCCGCGCCTTGCGGAGGATCTTTCCGAAGAAGCCCTTCGTCCTGCCGGGGCGGGGCTGGCGCAAACCGATCGAGTTGACCATCAGGACTCGGCGGTCCTCGGCGAGCCGGAGCGCGAGCTGGACGTCGGAATGGGCCCGGTTGTGGTACCACCAGTCGACTCCGGCGAAGACGAGGAAGGGGGAGTCGAAGGTCCCCCCAGGGATGGTTTCCCGGATTTCGGAAGAGGGGGCGGCCCCTGGAGCCGTTCCTGCTGCGGAGGGAGGGTGGAGGCATCCAAGAACCTCGTTACCGCTGTTTTCCGACGATGCCTCGGTCATTAGCCTCTCCGGTCCCCGCCGCGGGGTCCTCCTCCATTCCGTTCTTCCCTCGAAGGGCCTTGGGGGACGTGTCGCCCTCTACTCCTTCGCGATTCTTGCCGATAAGTTCTGAATGCGATCTACGAACGATTTCGACCGGCCCCTCTCCCTGACCTTCTTTTCGTTCTTCGGGCGAGTCTTCGGAGAATCGGCCCCTCTTCCGTGAATGGTCCGCGTGAATTCTAATCCCGAACGAAGGCTTCTGCCGGAAAGATCCGGGAGGTTCCGGTGGATCGCGGGCCTTCTCCTGCTCTTCGGAATCTGTCTCCCCCTCCTCTGGATCGAAGGCGCCCTGTGGATGGGGTCTTCCAAACAGGCTGCGGGCAGCGCCCTCTCCTTCTTCGCGGGCCTGGCCTTCCTTTGGAGGGCTCTTGGAAGGGGGAACGGGAGGGAGGAACGGAGTCCTCCGGCGTATTTGTCGGTTCTCCTGATCCTCTCGCTTGCGGGGTTGGTCCTGTCCTCGATCACCGACCTGCGGATCGGGGTGGGTCTCGCGACCCTCCTGGCCGTGACCCTATGCCTCCGGGCTCTCCACGGACCGGGGAGCCTTCCCCGCTTCTATCTGCCTCTGGCCTTCTTCCTGCTGTCCTTGCCGGTCCCGGGAGGCGTCCTGAGTGCGGCCACGAAGATCCTTCTGGATGGAGCCGCATGGGCGAGCGAGGTCGTGCTCGGGCTGACGCTCTCCTCGGTCGAGCGGACCGGATACACCTTCATCTTCGCGAACGGGGAAGCCGTTTCGATCGTCGAGGATTGCTCGGGGCTCGGGGGCATCCTTCTCCTCCCCCCTCTCGCCCTCCTTTTCGCGTCTTGGCCCCGGCCCCTGTCTCCCGTTCGCTTCGGCGTCCTCTTCCTCCTGTCGATCCCCGCGGCCCTTTTTGCGAACCTCCTTCGTATCCTCGTCACCTCCTGGCTCATCGCCGGGGGGATGAAGATAGGCGCCGATTCCTGGTTCCACGAAGGGGTCGGGATCGCCGGGCTCGCCCTGTCGATCGGGGCGCTCTTCTGGATCGGGCCCCGGGGGCGGGGGGGGGGAGACCGCGAGGTTCCGGATCTTCCCGGACGGACGGGAGGGAGGGATGAGGTCGGAGGAGAGGTCCGCTTTCCCGCCCCCGCCGCGAGCGGCTGGCCGAAATCCGTGCTTGCGATCCTCCTCGTCGGCAACCTCCTGCTTCACGGCGATCGGCTTCTGTTCGCCAGGCCTGCGACCGGCTTCGATCTTGCTGGTTTCGAGGCCTCCGTGCGGAAGATCTGGCCGCGGGAGGACTGGGTCGTGGGACGCTTTCCGGAAAGCCCGCTCCTTCCCAGGTCCTACCTCTTCCTCTACCGGGAGAACCGGGACGAGCCCTACGTCTCGATCTACGCAGGCTATTACCCGATGGACGGCCTGCTAGAGGAGCGTCCCCATCCCCCCGAGATCTGCTACCAGGTCCAGGGTTGGAAGGTTCTCGAGGAAAGGAGACCCCTGGTGCTGGGAGGAGGCGAGTCCCCGACAAGGATCCAGAAGCTCACTCTCGCCTATGAGAGCACGGATCGCGACGTCCTGTTCTGGGCCCAGGGTCCGGAAGGGATCGAGGCCGAGGAGGGGAGCCTCGAGGCCTGGTTTGACCTGTTGCGGCGCCACTACGAACGGGGGAGGACGGACCGGGTCTGGATCCGGATCGAGGCGGCTCCGGGATTGGTTCAGACTCCATTGACGGAAGAGTGGAGATCCCGGATCGAAAGATTGATCAGGGCCGCTTCCGCCGCGTTCCGATGAGAACCGAGGACCCTCCAATCGGATCCGGAGGAATCACGGGTGCAGGACTTGGGGATCAGCGCTTGCGGCGCAGTCCTCGGCTGACGGCAAAGGCGCCGGCTCCGGTCGCGCCCAGAGCCAGGAGGGAGAGGGTCACGGGCTCGGGGGTCGGACTTCCAAACTGGGGGGGGAAGGTCGAGGTCCCCTTTCCGCGGAGGGAATTCCCCTGCGCGGCGAGCATGGGGAGCAGGAGATTCATCGCCACCAGGAGGAACAGCGAGGTGCGGTGGAAGAACTTCATCATGTTTCAGTTGGGTCTCAGAGAAATCACAGGTGCGGGGTTCCAGGCAGTTCGGACGCCGTCACGGAACTTCGGAGGAGGTTGGGCGCTCTTCGTATTCTGGAAGAGAGAAGCCCTCTGGAGAGGAAGAGGTCCCCGTCTGTCCCCGAAAGTTTCGTATACGACTGAAAAAAATCCTAGCAAGAACGGCCCGAGACACGCAACCCCCCCCGGAGGAGGGGCCGGAACGGTGGGAGTGCAGGAAGACCTCCTGGGTGAAACGATCCGGCCGGGTTTCGAAGTGCAGGTTCCCCATGAGTTGCGTTCGTACGTCGTCGGGAGAAAGATCCGGGAAACGACGCCAGGCTCCCCTGGGGCAAGACCGAACCTAATTCGGGTTATTCCAAGAGGATAGATATAGAAAGTCGAGAGTCCGCAGAGCGGCTGGGGATTTGGGAGAAAAACTTTCCAGGTTTTCTCGAAACTTTTTCGGCCCTCCTGGCTACAAGGGGCTGCCTGTTCCGGAGGGATCGGAAGTCCCCGGGGCGGGAAACAGGGGAGCGGCCCTTCGCCGCGACCCGATGGATCTCACGCACGAGGGTTCACACCGAGAGGTTTCGGACACGGGGTTCGGAACCTCGGGGGCACGGGGTGAATCCTCGCGCTTTTTTGTACTGGCCTTCGGGAAACTCCGCTCGGAAGTCCCTTCCGACCGGGGCGAAAAGGGGGCGGGCCCTGCGGGGGGCCGCAGGGCCGGGGTGGATCCGACAGGATCGTAGGGACGAGGCGAACCGGGTTCCGGCGACCCTTCCCTGGGTTCACGTTTCGGACCGGGGTCGATCTTTCGACGAAGGCCCCCCGTCCCGAGGTTCCCTCGAATTCCCGGATTCCTTGGGATCGGCTTCCCCGATGCGAGGACCTATTCGTGCCTCAGGGCCTCGACCGGGTCCATCTGCGCCGCCCTCCAGGCCGGGTAGAGGCCGAACACGATGCCGACCCCCGCGGAGATCCCGAAGGCCAGGGCCGCGAAAACCGGGCGGACGATCGTCTTCTGGGAGGTCCAGTATTCGACGAGGCCCGGAATTGCGATGCCGAGCAGGATGCCGAGGAGCCCTCCCAGGCAGGACAGAACGACGGTCTCGACGAGGAACTGGGCGACGATGTGCCCCCGACGGGCCCCGAGGGCCCGTCGGATCCCGATCTCCCGCGTCCGTTCGGTCACGGTCGCGAGCATGACGTTCATGATGCCGATGCCGCCGACGAGGAGGGATATGCCCGCGATCGAACCGAGCACGATGTTGAAGGTCCGCTTGATCTCCTCGGCGCGGCGGAGCAGCTCGAGGGGAACCTCGACTGCGTAGTCGATTTCCTTGTGGCGTTTCCGCATCAGGGCCCGGAGGGCCGTGCTCGTGTCGAGGACGTTTCCGGGATCGTCGACCCGGACCTGGATCCTGTGGAGTTGCACCCTTTCGAATTCACGGCTGCCGGAAGAGACCTTGACCGTCAGTTCCCCGAAGAACGACCGGGCGGCGGAGAGGGGGACGAAGACCGCACCTGTCGCCGTCGCAGAGGCTGAGGCGTCGTTCGCCCCCCCGGGGGGGGCCAGTTCCCCGATCACGCGGAAGGATTCCGCCCCGATCCGGATCGGCTTGCCGATCGGATCGGTGAGGGGGAAGAGCTTCCGGGCGAGTTCCGCGCCCAGGACCGCTACGTTGCGCTTCCGTTCGAGATCCACGCGGGAGAGGAAGCGCCCGTGGGCCAGCCTCGTCCCGGTGACCGCTGCGAAGGTCGGAACCGTGCCCATCACCTGGGCGTTGACGACCCGGGATCCGAATCTGACGCGCTTGGGGATCGAGCGGATGGGGACGACGACCTCGACCGCGGGCAGGGTCTCGGCGATCGCGATGGCGTCGTCGTAGGTCAATCCGTATTCCTGAGCGGAGAAGGAGGTTCCCTGGCTCTGCTGGTTCTCCTTTTCGGGTGGTTTCCTGCTTTCGAGGAGGATGTTGTTGGACCCGAGGGCCTTGATCTTCTCCTGGGCCTCGAAGCTCGCGCCCTCTCCGATCGAGAGCATCGCGATCACGGAGGAGACGCCGAAGAGGATCCCCAGCGCGGTCAGGGCCGAGCGGAGCTTGTGCAGCATCAGGCTTTTGAAGCCCAGCTTGATCGTTCGGATCCAGGTCGTGTTCAGCACCGTGCGGGACCTCTTCCGGGATTCTCGACGACCTTTTCGACCCTCCCGTCCTTCAAGACGAGCATCCTCTCCGCGCGGGCCGCGACTTTCTCCGCGTGAGTGACCATGACGATGGTTTTTCCCTCCTCGTGCAACTCGTCGAGCAGGGCGAGGATCTCCGTTTCGGTATTCGAGTCCAGGTTTCCCGTCGCCTCGTCGGCGAGGAGGATCAAAGGGTCGTTCATCATGGCCCGCGCGATCGCGACGCGCTGCTGCTGCCCTCCAGAGAGTTCATTGGGCTTGTGGTGGAGTCGGCCCTCGAGCCCGACCTTGCCCGCGAAATAAACCGCGCGCTCCGCGGCTTCCCGGGGGGACACCCTCTGGTAGAAGAGGGGGACCTCGAGATTCTCGAGCACCGTGAGCTGGGGGATCAGATTGAAGGACTGGAAGATGAAGCCGATCCGCAGCCCCCGGATCGAGGAGAGTTCGTCGTCTTCGAGTCCCCCGACGTCGGTGCCGCCGAGGAGATAGCGCCCGCCCGTGGGACGGTCCAGGCATCCGAGAACGTTCAGAAGGGTCGATTTTCCGGATCCCGAGCGCCCCATGATCGACCAGTACTCCCCCCTTCGGATCTCCAGGTCGACGCCGTCCAGGGCGCGGACGAGGTTCTCGCCCATCCTGTAATGACGCTCCACGCCCTCGAAGCGGACGAGGGTCTCGTTGGAATCGGGCTCCGCCGTCACCATGCCGCCGGTTCAGCGCCTGTCGGAGCGGCCGTCGAAACGAGTCCCGCCGTGGTTCATCCTCGCGCCCGATCCTCGCCGGTTCCGATTCCCGCGTCCGCCCGATCGAAGGAAGGACGGAGCCATCTTCGAGAGTTCGGGATCGGCGAGGATCTTCGCCCGGAGGTCGGGGTTCCGGAAGAGGGCCCGGAGGTCCGAAAGGTCGTCCGCGTGCTCGGGGAACTTCTCCCGCGCTCTGGCGAGGAGGTTTTCGAAACGCTTGCGCGCCTCCGCGGACATCCGTCCCCTGCCCCTCCCGCGTGAGGGGGGATTCCCGGACACCGGCGTCACGGGCCCGCGGGTGGGTCGGTTTCCGGCCGGGTGCGACGAGGGCCCGCGCCGGGCTCCATTCTCCAAATTCCGGCCCTCCGTCCTGCGCGTCCCCGCCTCCGCCGCGAGGGCGCCCGTCCGTTTCCCCTCCTTTCGCTTCAAGGCTTCGTTCTCCTTCTCGAACTCGGGAGGCTTGCGCCCGGCCGGGGGATGGAGGAGGACGACCTCCCCCTCGTTCAGTCCCTTTGCGATCAAGACGAATCGGTCGTTCGAGATCCCGGTCTCGAGGATCCTCGGTTCCGCCGGCCCCTGATCGGAGACGACCCAGCAGTAGAGGATCCGTCCCGCCCGCTGGACGGCCTGGACGGGGATCGCGATCACGTCCTCGAATTCCGCCACCGTGATCTCGATCGAACAGGACTGTCCGGGCTTGAGCATCCTCGTGTCCTGGTCGAAGGCGATCCATGTCGAATAGAGCTTGATCTCCGGGTTCAACCAGGAACTCCGGGAATCGGGGACGATCGAAACCCTCTCCACGTGCCCGTAGAAGACGCGGTCCGGAAGGGCGTCGATGTGGAGGGCGACCTTCTGCCCCTCCTTGACCATGTCGATCTGGCTCTCGTGGATGCTGGCCTTGGCGCGGATCGTCGAGACGTCGGGGAGGATGATGATGGATTGCCCCTGGCGCACTTCGGTCCCCTCGTCGATCGGGGTCTGCCTCATCCGGCTCCCCACGGTCGCATAGACGACGAGTCCCGAGGAGGGAGCCCTGAGAACCCCCGCCTCGACCTGCCGGCGAAGCTTTTCGAGCTTGTTCTTTTCGAGTTCGTACTGGCGCTTCTTGGAGTTCAGGTCCGCGATCTTCTGGGCCAGCTCGGCTTCGCAGCGCAGCCGGGTCCGTTCGAGGGCCGCCTCGGCCTCCTTGCGCTTGGCGACCAGTTCACGGCGTTTCTTCGGGAGGGTGTAGGTCTCGAGGATGTGGAGCCTGTTCTCGGCCAGCTTGACCTGGTTCTCGGCTTTCAGGACCGAGATGCGGTCGGCCTCGAGGTCCATGTCGGTGACGTATTTCTTTTCGTGGAGCTTCCTCGTCCATTCCAGGCGGTTACGGGCCCTGCGGAGGTCCTCGATCGCGAGTTCGATGTTGGATTGGGCCTCGACGAGCTGCTGGTCCCTCTCGCCCATCTCCTCCTTCGTCTTCTCCTTCCCCTTGGCGGGGAACCCGTCGAACTTCCTGAGTTCGAGTTCGGCGAAGGTGAGATCGTTGCGGGCGGTCTCCATCGCCGAGGCGTTCTGGTTGATCTGGATCTCCCTGGTCTTCTCCGCCGACAGGAAGGCGGCCTTGGCCCGTTCGACCGAGATCTCCTGGGTCTCGAGGCGATCCTTGATCGAGGAGACGTCGAGACGGACCAGGATGTCCCCCTGGTCGACCTTCTTTCCTTCCTCCTCGAGCCAGAGGATCGTGGTTCTTCCCTCGATCTCGCTGCGGATGTTGACGGAGCGAGCGGCCTCGAGACTGGACGATTCGGTGATCGTCACCTTCATCGGCCCCCGTTTGACGACGTAACGGTCCGCCTTCTTCGAATCCCCGCCGCCGTCCGCCTCCCTCGAGGAGTTCAGGAGCCAGGCGGTCCCGAGGATCGGAACCAGGAGGAGAAAAGCTTTCAGGAAGCGCATGTCCGCCTCATTTCTTGACGGGTTTCCCGTCGGGAGATGGTTGGCCGCCGGGAATAACGGTCGGAGGGGGGAGGTCCTGGCGTGATTCGACCGGAGGGCGGGACTCCCCGGAACTTCCTTTCGGATCGTTTCGGGACGGCTCGCTCCCAGGATCCGGATCCTTGAGGGATTCGAGATCCAGGGCCAGGCCCTCCGCTCCGACGTCCAGGACCTCGAGATCCCGGAGAAGCCGGAGTTTGTTGGCAACGTAGTCCACAAGGGCGGAAGTCAGGGAGTTCTGCGAAGTCAAGAGAGCCTGCTCCGCTTCGAGATAATCCCGCGTGCTGGCACGGCCCGCATCGATCAACATCACCGTGCTGTCGACCCTTTGCTTCGCGAGTTCGACCGCCTGTTCCTGGATCCGGTAGCTTCGGAAGGCCTGCTCCACGTCCCGGAGTTCGTTCCGGATCGATTCCTTGATCCTGTCCATGCGAAGGGAGTAGTCACGGAAAGCGGCGTCGAGGTCGATCAGGCTTCGGCGGAGGACGTTCCTCTCGGGGACCTTGTTCAGGGGGAGGTCGATCCCCAGGGAGGCCTCCCAGTCGATCTTGTCGAAACGGAGTTTGAAGGGCTTGTCCCTCTCGTTGGGGACATCCACGGCCAACCCGAGGTCGAGACCCATCTGCAGGGCCTGTTCGGCGATCCGGACCGCCCGTTCCGAATCCTCGAGGCGTTCCATCGCGTTGAGGAGGTCGAGGCGGGAACGGATCGCGATCTCGGTGGCTTCCTTCTCCCCGAGGCCGAGAGTCTGGACGCCGAGGTCCCGGAGGACTTCGAAGATCCCGGAGTCGAGTTCGATTTCGATCTCCAGAGGCAGGCCCAGCGTGATCTTGAAGCGGTCCTTCGCGCTTTTTAAGCGGGAGCGGGCGAGAATCGTCCGGTCCCGGGCGGAAAACTCCTGCTGGACCGCCTGGTCGACCTGAAAACGCGGGATCCTCCCGGCCTGGGCCAGGGCTTCGACGCGTTTCCGGTTGAGTTCGAGGCTTTTCAGGTTCGCCTCCTGGTTCTCGAGGTTGTTCTCGAGTTCAAGGACGTTCAAATATTCGGTGACGATGTCGACGCAGAAGGTTCTCCGGAACCTCTCGAAGTCGCGGATCGCGTAGACGACGTTCCTCTCGGCCTGGGTCAGCGGCTCGAGCGCGACCTCCCGGCCGAAACCCTCGAGCAGGGGCTGGGTCAGGGATAGGGAGAGGAGGGAGCTCACGTCCCAACCTCCGCCGCTCGTGAAGACCTTCAGGTAGGTGTTCACGAAGCTGCCGAGAACGCGGGCGCCGCTCGCCAGGATCTTCGAGAATCCGAGGGAGCTGCGGGCGTCGCCTTGGGAGTCCTCGTCGCCGGCTCCCGAGACGCGGGGGGCCGAGGTCCCGCTGAAGATCGTGCTGTAGCGGTTCCGCTGGCCGGTCAGATCGAGGGCGGCCACGTAGAGCCGTTCCTTCCGGTCGCGGAAGTCCCGGCTGTTTTCGGCGGCGATGTCCAGAGCCTTCGTCAGGCCGAGGAAGAGGCGCGGAGTCTTCCCGCCCTCGAGTTCGGCCAGGAGGCGGTCGCGGAGAGGGGCCGCGTCGGCCCCAAGGGTCCAACTCTCCGTAAGGACCCGGGAGTCTTCGCCGAGGGCCTTGTCGCTCTTGGCGTCCAGGATCCCGTAGACCTCTTCATCCGCCTCGAGGAGATGGGTCTCGGCCGAGCATGCGGAAAGGAGGGCCAGGACGGCCAGGGTCGGGACGGTTCTGGTGGCTTGGTTCATGGTGAAAGGGGAACCGGAAAGCCGCGCGGCTTTCCAGGGAGGGGGGCCTCGGAAGGGTCTTCTCCCCTCGAAACGGGCCCCATCTACGGGGAGGGCGGGGTGTTTGCCAGAGATTCCGCCGGAACAGGGGGTAAGCTGAAGCTCCATGTGGTTGGTGACGGCGGGACCGACGAGGGAGTACCTGGACGAGGTCCGTTTCCTCTCGAACGCCTCGTCGGGACGGATGGGATACGCCCTTGCCGCCGCCGCCGGGGAACGGGGAGAAGAGGTCCTTCTCGTCAGCGGTCCCGTTTCCCTCCCGCCTCCGGAGAGGGTGTCGAGGATCGAGGTCGTCTCGGCCCTCGAGATGCTCGAGGTCTGCCGGGATCGGTGCCGGCGGGATCCGGTCCGGATCCTGTTCGGGGTCGCGGCCGTCTGCGACCTGCGACCGGCCGCCAGGTTTTCCGGGAAACCCTCGAAGGCGGAACTTCCCGGGAAGATCGACCTCGTTCCGAATCCCGATGTCCTGAAGTCCCTGCGGACGGAGTTTCCCCACCTGAGAGCCTTCGGCTTCGCGCTCGAGGACCTGGGGGAAGGAGAGGCGGGGAGGGAGGCCGCCCTCGAGCGGGCACGAACGAAATGTCGCCGCAAATCCTTGGAAGCCATCGTTTTGAACGGTCTGGGGGCGATGGATGCCGGTTCCGCGGAATACTGGTGGGTCCCCGCTCGGGGCGGGGCGGAGGCTCTCGGCGCGAGGAACAAGGAAGACCTCGCCCGGAACCTCGTGGATCGGGTCCTCGCGGAGCCGGCGCCCTGACTCCCCCCGACCCTGGGGATTCCTCGTTGGGATCGAGGCCGGGGGCTCCGGTATCATGAGCCGCCGCCGGCGGAACGCCGGTGGGATCGGGCGATCCCTGGAGGGCCGAGATCGATGGCGAGAGGGCGGAAGGGTTCATCGCGGGAGGGGGGCTCCCGGAAGGGGGGGAAGGAGTCCGCGGAGATCGGCCGGCGGGCCCGCGAAATCCTGGGGTTGTCGCTGGTGGGGGGGGGTGTCTTCCTGGCCCTGTCGGGGATGAGCTACGGTTTCGGGACCTACGACGATCCCCTGGAGCCCGCCGTGAGGGAGAACTGGGGAGGGTTCGTCGGGCATCTCCTGGGCGGCTTCCTTATGCAGGCCTTCGGTCTGGCGAGCTTCCTCCTGGCCGCCTTCCTCGTCTACTGGGGCATTCTCCACCTGCGCCATCGAGGGATCGAGCGCCCCTGGACCCGATTGGCGGGAGTCCTGGGCCTCGTGCTCGTCCTCGCGATCTTCCTCGCGGGGTCGGGTCCCGAACCCCGGGGGATCAGTCTGCGGACCCCCTACGGGCTCGGTGGGTGGATCGGGCTGGTACTGGGCCCGCGGCTCCACGCGAGTTTCGGTCCCCTCGGCGCCTGGCTCCTGCTCGCGATGACGGGCTCGATCGCCTTCTTCCTCGCGACGGACTGGGCCCTCTCCCAGGTCGTCCGGGACCTCGGAGGGGGGCTCCTCTCCTCTTCCACGGAAAGCGGGGAGGAGGGGGTTCCCGGACGGAAGGTCCTGAAACGGACCTTCGCGGGAACCGCCCGTTTCGCCAGGTTTCTCGCGCACGGCCTCCATCGACCCGCTCCCGCGGGGGCCGGTGGAGGGGCCGAGCTCGAACTCGAGGAGGAGGACGAGGATTCCGCCGCTCCCCGCCGCCGGCGTGTCTCGAGGAGGAGGCGAGAGGCCGCCCAGCCGGTCGGAGGGCGGATGCTGGAGGAAGGGGATCTCGCGCCGAGGGACCCGCCCGGTTCCGAAAAGGAGGAACCTTCTCGAGTCTCCGGAGAGAGCGGAAAGGGAGGAGTGGCGGAGACCGGAGACGAGACCTCCGGCCGTTCGTCGCGCCGGACCCGCCGCCGGCGCCGAATCGAGGAGGATCCGGCCCCTCCCGCTCCCGAGAAGACCGCTCCGAAGGAGACCGCCGTCCCGATCCGCATCTCGGTGAATCGGAGCGGAGCAGCCCCGGGCCGTAAGCAGCGGCGGAGGCGGGGTCCCTGGCCCTTCCCCCCCTTCGAACTCCTCGAGCCGGCGGAAGTCTCCGATCCGGGCGTCACCGACTCGGGCTTGCAGTCCCTCGCGCGGGCGATCGAAAAGCGACTGGAGAGCCTTCGTGTCGAGGCCAGGGTCGTCGCGATCTCGGCCGGGCCCGCCGTCACCGTGTTCGAACTCGAACTCGGAGAGGGGCAGAGGATCGGCATCCTTCGCAATTTCGCCCCGGACCTTGCGGCAGCGCTGAAGGCGATGTCGGTCCGGGTCGTCGCGCCGATCCCCGGGAAGCACACGGTCGGGGTCGAGGTCCCGAACCGGATCCGCACGATGGTCCGCCTGCGCGAACTCCTCGAGTTGCGCGACCTGAGCCGGATGCCGGAGACCGTGCCCCTGTTCCTCGGGAGGGACGTGTCGGGCGAGCCGATCATCGAGGACCTCGCCCGCATGCCGCACCTCCTGATCGCGGGGGCCACCGGTTCGGGGAAGTCCGTCTGCATCAACTCGATCCTGCTCTCGATCCTGATGACCCGCAGTCCGGACCAGGTCCGGCTGATCCTGATCGACCCGAAGATGGTCGAGCTGCAGAACTTCAAGAAGATCCCGCATCTCCTGTGTCCGGTCGTGACGAACATGAAGCGGGCGTCGGCGGTCCTGAACTGGGCGGTCGAGACGATGGAGCAGCGCTACGCGCTCCTCTCGAGCGCGGGAGTCCGCAATCTCGCGAGCTACAACGCCCTCGGCGAGGAGAAGCTGAAACGACGCCTGGGCCCCGCCTTCGATCCGGAGCGGACTCCGGTGCACCTCCCGAGCATCGTCCTGATCATCGACGAGTTCGCGGACCTGATGGCCGTCTCGGCTTCCGACGTCGAGCTGTCGATCCAGCGCCTCGCGCAGAAGTCGAGGGCCGTCGGCCTGCATGTCATCCTCGCGACCCAGCGACCGAGCCGGGACGTGATCACCGGCCTGATCAAGGCCAACCTCCCGACCCGGATCGCGTTCAAGGTCAGCAGCCGGGTCGATTCCCGGGTCGTGCTCGACACGAACGGCGCCGATCAGCTCCTCGGGAACGGCGACCTCCTCTACATCCCCCCGGGGACCCATCAGCTCGTTCGGGCGCAAGGCACGTTCATCTCGGACGACGAGATCCACGGCGTCGTGTCCTTCCTCGAACAGGAAGCCGGCGAGCAGGAGTTCGAGGAGACCCTCGTCCAGAACCCGACCGGTTCGGGGCGCCGCCCTGAGGAGAGGGATTCCCTGTACCTGGAGGCGGTGAGGACCGTCCTCGAGGAGCAGCGGGGCAGCGCGACCCTCCTGCAGCGGAAGCTCTCCGTCGGTTACACGCGGGCGAGCCGACTGATCGAACTCATGGCCGAGGATGGAATCGTAGGGGAGTTCCAGGGCTCCAAGTCCCGCGAGGTCCTGATGAGCCTCGAGGAGTGGGAGGCTTCCCTGGGGGCCGAGGAGGAGCCGCGAGGGCTTGCCGGAGGCGGGGGCTTGCCCGCGGGAGAGGCCGTCCCCGATCCCGCGGGAGAGGCCACCCCCGATCCCGCGAGGGAGGATGAGGAGCCTGAAGAGGAGCCCGAAGAGGAACGCGAAGAGGAGAACGGGGGTTCCTGGGAAGAGGGTCCGGAAGAGGAATGGAAGACTTCCTTCGACGAGGACGAGGCGGAGGAAGAGGACGTGGAAGACGAGGGGGAGGACGAGGAATCCTACGAGGACTTCGACGACGAGGACGATGCCGAGGACGACGACTTCGAGGATGAGGACTACGAGGAAGAGGAAGACGCTCCGGACGAGGACGAGGATGGGGTCGAATCCCCGGACGACGAGGGACTGGAAGGCGAAGCGGACGAAGAAGACGGAGAAGACGGAGAAGAAGAGGAGGAGCGGTCATGACTTCCTTGATCTTCGAACCGAGGAAAGTGGAGCGGGGCTTCCTCTTCCTCTTTCTCCTTTCATTCGGGCTCCTCGCCTTCGGCATCTTCCTGGGCGTCGGGCTCCTGCAGGCCGGGGTTTCCCCGGACGGGGAGGGGAAGGGATTCCTGGCTTCCAGGGTTCTCTGGATCTCGGGCACCCTCGGATTCGCTCCGGCCCTCTACCTCAGTCTCCTGAGCCTCGTCTGGGGCGCGATCGCCTTCGTCACCGGTAGGGTCTCCGGGCCCCTCCGCCGCCTGGGCGCGAGTCTCCTCTTCGTCCTCTGTCTGTCGATGTTCCTCGGTCTCGTGGGCGGGGACGGCGGCGCCTTCGGGAAGCGGATCGCCGTCCGGCTCTCCTGGGTCCTCGGCGACGCCCTCGGAGGGTTCCTCCTGGCCGCGATGACCCTCGTCGGGCTTCTCCTCTCGACCGATTGGTTCTTCTACCGCTCCTTCTCGAGAATGGTCCGGCCCCTGCCGCTCCATCCCGGACAGGAGACCGGGGTCGGTCCGGAGGAGGAGGCCTTCCTGGCCGCCCCCCCCGCCGCGGAGGAACGGATCCGCGCCGAGGCGGTGTTCGGGGGCGCTGGAAAGGGGGAGGGCGCTTCCGTGACGACGGAAGGCGGGGAGGCCGAGGACCTTCCCCCGGCGAGGAGGCTCGAGCCGAAGCCGGTGGAGGAGTCATCGCCGGGTGCCGGGGGCTCCGGCCGCGCCCGGCGGCGGAGATGGGTCGGGAGGGACCTCCTGCTGGAAACCCTGCTCGAGGACGCCCGGCGGAAACTCGCCGCCAAGGTCGAGGAAGAACAACCTCCCCCCGATTCGGGGGCCGAGGAGGCGGAGGACCCCTTCGCGGGGCTCGAGGACGAGGATCTCCTCGAACGGGCGGGGAAGGCTCTCGACCGGATGTGGGAGGACGACCCGAAGAGTTTCGCGAAGGCCGGAGAACCTGATCCCGAAGAGCCCGGTCCCCTCGATGCGGAGGACGAGGCCGAGGGAGCGGCGAAGAGCGAGGCCGCTTCCCGCCCGGTCTCTCCCTCCTTCCGCCGCCCGCGGGAAGAGAGGGCGTCCCTTTTCGGGATCGGTTCCGAGGACCGGAGGGGGGAGGAGGTCGAGGAGCCTTCCGGGGAGGAGCCTTCCGGGGAGGAGCCGGTCGAGGAGGACGGGGAGAAGGTCGTCGAGATCTCCTCGATGCCCCCGAGGGGCCTGCCCGTTCCGGCTCGGCGGCAGGAAGCCCTCTTCCCCGAGGATCCCGCCCCCGAGCCCGAACAGTTGGATCTCGCCGCGCGGGTCGTCCTGACCGCCCGCCGGCCGACGATCTCCCTCCTGCAGCGGCGGATGGGGATTGGATACGCGGACGCAAGGCAGATCCTCGAGACCCTCCAACGCCTCGGGGTCGTAGACGAACCCCGCGGGTCCGGGACCTGGGATCCGTTGATCCCGCTGTCGGAATGGGAGGAGCGGCGGCGTTGAGGAGGGGCGGGGTCGAGGCGGATCTTGCGGAGATCCCCCACCCCGGCCAAAGTCGTCCGATCGCCGTCCGGGAGCCTTCCTCGCCGCACCGGCTCTCCCGATCCTTCGGCCCCGGAAGGGGCCGCCCTTCCTCCTCCGACCTATGTCCGAACCTCTGAAGGTGTCGTTGATCAGCCTGGGTTGTCCGAAGAACCTCGTCGATTCCGAGGTGCTCCTCGGTCATGCCGCCGAGGATGGATTCCGGATCGCCCGGGATCCGGAGGACGCCGATCTCGCGGTCGTCAACACCTGCGGGTTCATCGAGGCGGCCCGCGAGGAATCGGTCCGCACGATCCGGGAGGTCGGAGAACTGAAGAAGTCGGGCCGTTTGAAGGGGCTCGTCGTCGTCGGGTGCATGTCGGAGCGTTTCGGAGAGGCCCTTCGGGAGGAACTCCCCGAGGTCGATGCCTTTCTCGGTCTTTCGGATTATTCGGGGGTGCCGGCCCTCCTCCGGCGCCTGGCCGAGGGAAGGGGGGAGCGTTCCGCGGCCGATGTGAAGGGGGGGAACCTGAAGGACGCTTCCTCGGACCGGACCCGGCTGATCCTGACCCCGCGCTCCTATGCCTACCTCAGGATCGGGGAGGGTTGCGACCATGCTTGCAGCTTCTGCGCGATTCCCTCGATCCGGGGCAGGCAACGAAGCAAACCGATTGAGGTCTGCGTGGCCGAGGCGGAGGGCCTGGCCTCCGGGGGAGTCCGCGAACTCGTGCTGGTCGCGGAGGATTCGACCGCCTACGGCATGGACCGGGGGCGGAAACGAACGCTCCCGCGCCTGCTCGAGGCCCTTTCGGAGGTCGAGGGGATCGAGTGGATCCGGGTGCTCTACGCCTATCCGCACACCGTCGACCGGGCCCTGATCGAGCAGCTCCGGGACAACCCCAAGGTCGTTCCCTATCTCGACATCCCGATCCAGCACATCTCCGCGAGCATGCTGCGCGCGATGAAGCGCGGCGTGTCCTCGGAGCAGGTGCGGCGCATCCTCGATCGGCTCCGGACGGAGGTCGAGAGCATCGCGATCCGGACGACTCTCCTGACCGGCTTTCCCGGGGAGAGCGAGGAGGATTTCGAGGAGCTTTGCGCCTTCGTGCGGGAGTTCCGGTTCGAACGGCTCGGTGTCTTCCCCTATTCGCTGGAGGAGGGGACCGGGTCCTTCGAGCTTCCGGGCCGCGTCCCGGAGGACGTCGCCGCCGAGCGCTGCGAACGCATCCTCGAACTCTCGCGCGCGAACATCGAGGCGCGCAACGCGGAACTCGTCGGGAGGCGTCTGCCCGTCCTCGTCGACGGAAGGGCGGAGTCGATTCCAGAGGGAAGCGGCCTTGGGGAGGGAGGGAGCGTCGGACGCACGGAGGCCGATGCTCCCGAGATCGACTGCCTCGTCTACTTCGAGGATCCGATCCCCTCGGGGACTCTCGTCGAGGCGGAGATCACGTCCTCCCTCGGTTTCGACCTCGTCGCGCGGCCCGTGGGATTCGCCGGCGGAGCGGGAGGCCGCTCTTGAATCTCCCGAATCTCCTGACCCTGTCGCGGATCGGCCTGACCCTGGTCGGCCTCGCGATGATGGCTCTCCATCCGGTCGAGCCCCCCCGGGGAGGATGGGGGATCTGGACGATCTTCTCGCTGTTCCTCGTCGCGGAGTTGACCGACTACCTCGACGGGAGGCTGGCCCGGGCCAGGGGGGAGGTCTCGGCCATGGGGAGGATGCTCGATCCCCTCGCGGACAAGATCCTGATCGGGGGGGCGCTGATCCTCGCCCTTCGCTTCCACGAATCCATGGCCCTGTTGCTTCCGGCCTGGGTCGTCGCCGTCGTCGTTCTCCGGGAGATCGTCGTGACGAGCCTTCGGGGGATGGTCGAACGCAGGGGAGAGGCTTTCGGAGCGGACCCGTTCGGGAAGTGGAAGATGGGGGCGCAGTGCGTCCTCGTGCAGGCCCTCCTGGCCTGGCAGGGCGGTTGGGAATGGTGCCGCCCGATCGCGGCCGTTTTCGTCTGGATCAGTCTCGGGATGACGGTCCTTTCGGGCGGGAACTACCTGCGCAAGGCCCTGGCGGTGTTTCGTGGCTGAACATCCGGGGATGGAACCCTCCCCTTCCGGGACGGGGAAGGGCGAGACCTGGAAGGTCCTGGCCGTCAGCTTCTTCGGGCTCGGCCTGGCTCCGGTGGCGCCGGGGACCTTCGGGACCTTCGGAGGGATCGCGCTGGCGGTACCGCTGGCCCGGGTTCCGGGACCGTTCTGGATCTGGGCGCTGGCGGCAGTGGTCGTCCTCCTCCTGCTGGGGATCGCGCTCGGCCCCTGGGCGGAACGGCGCTGGCGCCTGAAGGATCCCGGAGCCGTCGTCCTCGATGAGGTGGCCGGGTATCTCGTCACCGTGGCGATCTTCGACCTCTTCCACGCGCGCCCCCTGCAGTGGGGCGGGCACCTCCTGGCCTTCCTCCTCTTCCGAATCGCGGATATCGGGAAACCTCCGCCGGGACGCCGCGTGGAGCATCTGCCGGGAGGATGGGGCGTGATGCTGGACGACATCGTGGTGGCTCTCTATTCGGGGGGCGCCCTGGCGTTCTTCGGGAGCTGGGGGGTCCCGTGGTTGTAGCGAGAGCGGCGAAGACCGCCCGCGCGCCGCGGGGCATGGGCTTCGGGATGCGGCTCGCCCTGAGCGCCGCGCTCGGCATGTTCGCCCTCCTCTGCGTGCTGTTCCTGATCCTCCAGGCCATGGTCGTCTCCTCCCTGAGGGATGTCGAGGACGCGGGCCTGGCCGGGACTCTGCGGGGCGTCGCCTCCGGGGGGGCGGAGTCCTGGTTCGTCGCGAAGGGGAAGGGATTCGTCGGACTCCGGGGGAGTTTCCGGAGGTTGCAAGGCCTCCTCGAGGGAGTGAAGGAGCAGGGCGTTTGGAACATCTTCCTCCGCGATCCGAGCGGGAGGGTCGTCCTCTCCGTCTACAAGGTGGACGGGTTCCGGGCGGACGGGCCGGGATTCCGCCTCGGAGAGGGAGCGGCCCTCTTCGAGGGGGAATACCGGAGCGGGAAGTTCACGGGGAGGGTCCGGCTCTATCGACGTCCGTTGAAGGACCGCGAAGGCCGGGACGCGGGGGACGTCAACCTCGTCGTCAAGGACTCCCCCGCGCTCCGGGCGGCCGGAAGACTGAGGCTCGCGATCTTCGGTTTCGGGGCCCTGGCCGTCGTTCTCCTGTTCCTGCTCGTCTCGGGAATGGCGGGGAGCGCGGCCAGGCCCCTGCGGGAACTCGTCAGCGCCGTGAGGAGATTGAACCGCGGGAACCTCCATTACCGGGCGGACACGCGGAGGAAGGACGAGATCGGGGATCTCGCCCGGGCCCTCCAGGCGATGGTCGAGGAACTCCGCAGCGGAGCCGAGGCCGCCGAAAGGCTCGAGGCCCGCGAACGCGAGGCCGAGATCCTCGTCGAGCTTCAGGACGCCCTGTTGCCGCGGTCCTTCCCCGAGGTCGAGGGGTTCGAACTGGACGCGCTCCACCAGCACGGGGTCGAGGGGGCGGCGGATTTCTACGATTTCATACCCCTGGAGGGGGGAGGTGTCGCGATCGTCGTGGCCTCGACTTCCGGGCACGGAGCCCTCGGGTCGCTCCTCTCGGGGATGACCCGGTCCTTCCTCCGGGCCTACCTCGAATGCGGGAGGGGGGCGGCCGAGTCCTTGAGGCTCGCCAACCGCCACCTCGCGAGCGCGATGCGCAAGGGACATTACGTGACGGCCCAGCTCGCGGTTCTCGACCCGGTCGCGGGCGAGGCCAGGGTCTGCATCGCGGGGCACACGGCTCCGTTCTACGCCTGCCGGGGGGGCGAGATCTCGGTCGTTCACGGAGAGGGTCTCGCCCTGGGTCTGGACTCCGGCCCCGTGTTCGATTCCCGGCTCGAGGAGGTCGTCGTCGAGATGCCGCCGGGGACCCGGATCGTCCTCACGACCTGCGGGACCTACGAGGTCCCCGACCCGCAGGGACGGCCCTTCGGGCTTCCGGCCTTCCAGGACCTCGTGCGCCGGCACGCGCCGAAGAATTCGGGCGCGTTCCTGCACCTCGTCTTCGGGGCTCTCGACACGCATCTCGGGGAGCGGGAGCGTCCGGCGGACGCAACCCTGGTCACGGTCAAGCGAATGGTCTGAAGGGGGCGGCGATGACCGTGGAACGGAAGGAAGAAGGTGGAACGGATTGCGGGCCGGCGAAGAGGGTCCGCGAAGGCGAGGACCTGGGCATCCGGGCCTTCCAGGGATGGATCGAGGAGATCTATTTCGCGAGGGACGAGAGCCGGGGACTGGCCGGTTCGATGCTCTGGTTCCTCGAGGAGGTCGGCGAACTCGTCAGGGCTCTCCGCAGGGGGGAAGAATCGGAGATCGAGGGGGAGTTCGCGGACGTCTTCGCCTGGCTTGCGACGCTCGCATCGATCCGCGGGGTCGACCTCGTCGGGGTCGTGAGGGAAAAATACGGGGAAGGCTGTCCCCGCTGTGGGGGAAGACCCTGCGCCTGCGTGGAGGTCGAGGGGGTGCGTTGAAGGCCTATGCCGAGGTCGCGCCCGTCCTCCCGGTGCAGGGGACGTTCACCTATCGCGTCCCGGAAGCTCTCCGGGGACGGATCGTCGTGGGGGCCTCGGTCCGCGTCCCGTTCGGAGGGAGGAGGGAGCAGGGGTTCGTCGTCGCGCTGCGGGACGAATGCGGGCTCCCGCCGGAGAAGCTGAGGAGCCTGGCCCTTCCCCGGGCGGAGATCCCTCCGCTGCCCTCCACGATCCTGGAATTCACGCGGAGGATGGCGGAGGAATACGCCTGCGCCTGGGGGCTCGCCCTCGCGGCGGCCCTTCCCTCCTCCCTCAAGAGGAGGGGCCTGCGCACGATTCCGGGTCTCGCGCTCGTGCGGGACGAGGAGGAGACGAGGGCGCTCGCGATGGACCTCGAGGACAGGGCGGAGAAGCGGGCCCGCGTCCTCCGCCACGTCCTGGAACTGGGTTCGCCCGTTCCCCTGCGCACCTTGATGCGGCGCAGCGGAGTCTCGCGGAGTCCTATCGAGACTCTCGTCAAGCACGGTTTCCTGCGCTGGACGAGGATCGAACAGGAAGACGAGTTCCTCGTGCGGTCGAGAATGGAGAGCGCCCCCCGCCACGAACTCAACCCGGCGCAGCGGAGAGCCGTGGAAAGGATCCGCGAGGCCGTCCGGGCGGGATCGCATCGGAGCTTCCTTCTCTACGGGGTCACGGGTTCGGGCAAGACCGAAGTCTACCTGCGCGTGCTCGAGGAGGTGCGCCGCCGGAACCGGGGGGCGATCATCCTCGTCCCCGAGATCTCGCTCACCCCCCAGACCTGCGGCCGTTTCCTCTCACGCTTTCCCGATGTGGCGGTCCTCCACAGCTCGCTGACGGATGCGACGAGGGCCTCGGAATGGCTCCGCCTCCTGCGTGGGGAGGCGCGGATCGTCGTCGGTGCCCGCTCGGCCCTCTTCGCCCCGGTCCGGGACCTCGGACTCATCGTCGTGGATGAGGAGCACGAGGGTTCGTTCAAGCAGCAGCAATCGCCCCGCTACCACGCGCGGGACATGGCCGTCCTGCGCGGTTCGCTCGAGGGCGCGGTCGTCGTCCTCGGCTCGGCCACGCCGAGTCTGGAGTCCTGGCACCGCGTGAAGGAGGGGTGCTACGTCGAACTCCGCCTTCCCGAACGGGCGGGGGCGGGGACGCGTCCCAAGGTCCTCGTCGTCGACATGCGCCAGGAGAAACCCGAGCGGGGAGGGCCTCCGGTCCTTTCCCGGCGCCTGCGGATCCTCCTGCAGGAACGCCTTCGCGCGCGCGAGCAGGCGATCCTCTTCCTCAACCGTCGCGGTTTCGCTCCGGCCCTCTTCTGCAACACCTGCGGGGATGCCGTGCGCTGTCCGGACTGCGACGTCGCAATGACCTGGCATGTCTCGAAAGGGCGGCTCCTCTGTCATTATTGCCGCTTCGAAATGCGGCATCCCGAACTCTGTCCTTCCTGCGGGGTTTCGCGTCCGGGGAGGGTCGGGGCCGGAACCGAACAGGTCGAAGCGGAGGTCCGGCGTTTCTTTCCCGAGATTGTCGTCGCCCGAATGGATTCGGACACGATGGTGAGCCGGGACAGCTACGAGAATGTGCTGGAGGCCTTCCGGCGTGGAGACATCGATGTCCTCGTCGGAACGCAGATGATCGCGAAGGGCCTCGACTTCCCGAGAGTGACCCTCGTCGGGGTCGTCGCCGCGGAGACAGGGCTCTTCCAGCCCGATTTCCGCGCGGGGGAGCGATGCTTCCAGCTTCTCTCCCAGGTCTCGGGACGTGCGGGGCGGGGGGATCGCGAGGGGCTGGTCGTCGTCCAGACTTCGAGCCCCGAGGCCGAACCGATCCGACGGGCGGTCGCCCACGACCTCGAGGGCTTCGTCTCGGGGGAGTTGGAGGCGAGGAAGGCGCTGGGTTACCCCCCCTTCGGAAGGTTGGTCCGGATCGTCGCCGAGGGGAGGGAGGCCCGGGCTGTCGAGGCAAGGATCGGGAAGGTCGCCTCCGAACTCCAGAGGCTCGGCGTCGAAGGAGTCGAGATCTGCGGGCCGGCGCCCGCCCCCCTCGCCAGGCTCCGGGGGAAGTGGCGCTTCCATCTCTTCTGCAAATGCTCGGGCGATTCTGCGCTCGAGGCCCTCCGACCCAGCCTTCTCCCTCTCGAGTCGAAACGGGCGGGGGGCGTACGGCTCCTCTTGGACCTCGATCCGGTTTCGATGCTCTGAGTCCGTTCCCGGGGCGGTTTCCCTCCCGGAAACACGGATTTCCCCGGGAAGGGGAGGGGCCGGGCCGGACTCGAAATCCCGATGGGAATGAGGGGGCAGGAAGGTTCGCGATCCGGGAAGTCTGCCCCGAGGAGAATGCAGTTTTCGAATAAAAAGTCCGGGTCTTGCGTGTGGATCAAAAAACGGGTTGCGGAGTCCGGAAAAAGAGTTAAAAAACTCTACGGATGAAACGGGAAACCGTGGCGTCCACTCCTCTGGAGTAGTGAGCCTTTCGAGGCTCCAGCGAACTTGGGTGGGCCGATGTTGGGAGTGCACACCCGGCATCGGCTTTTGAGGCCGCAGGAATTGGGTGCCTGCGGTCTGAGTGGCTCCGAGAGCATGGGCTCGGAGTCGTTCGTCACAGCCGAAGGTCTCGTCCCTTCGGGGGCGAGGCCTTCACCTTCTCCGATCCCTCCTCCGGGAGGATCGGAAAGGTCTCCGTGAACATGGGCACGGAGGGTTCGGGCGTGCTTTCGGGCATGCCCGCATCACAGCCATGGTCTCGGTGTGCATGGGCACCGAGACCGGTCGGTCCCTTCGGGGATCGACAGAGACCGGAAGGTCCCCCCCCTTCGGGAGGGGGACCTTCTTCTTGTACGCTCGCCATGGGCGCGATCTCGCGGGGGAACTCTCCGCCGCGGGGAGTGCGCCCAGGCGGGGAGAACGCAACGGGGGCGGGGAGGTTCGGAAAGGGCGGAGGAATCCGGTTTCGGATCCCAGTCCGGAATCGTCGCCGGTCAGGCGGAGGGTGCGGTTTCGAGGCGGCGGCGGAAGGGGAGGAAGAGGTTCAGTGCATCATGCGGACCCGGAGCGGCCTCGGGATGGAACTGGACAGACCAGAGGGGAAGCTCCCGGTGGGCGATGCCTTCGATCGTTCCGTCGTTCAGATTGCGGTGGGTGACCTCGAGGAGGTCGGGAAGGCTCTCCTCCTCGACCGCGAAGGAATGGTTCTGGGCGGTGATATGGATCTCGCCGCTCTTCAGGTTCTGAACGGGATGGTTCCCCCCGTGGTGGCCGAAACGCATCTTTCGGGTCCGCCCGCCGCAGACCCGAGCGAGGATCTGGTGTCCGAGGCAGATACCGAATACGGGGAGCCGGTTCTCGAGGGCGAGGATGCGGACCGTCTCGACGAGATAGGGAACGGCGCTCGGATCGCCGGGTCCGTTCGAGAGGAAGATCCCCCTGGGCCGGAAGGCTAGGATCTCCTCCGGGCCGGAGGTCGCCGGAACGACGGTGACGTCGAAGCCGCACTCGACGAGGGAGCGGAGGATGTTGCGCTTGATCCCGCAGTCGATCGCGACGATCGGGATCGGTTCGAACCCGGATCCGCCCGGGGTCGGCGGGGAGAAGTCCTCCAAGTAGCCGTCACGCCAGCGGTCGACGTGTTCGCACGTCACCTCGCGCACGAGATCCCGGTTTTCGATCGGGGGGGCGGCGCGGACCTTCGCGAGGAGGTCCTCGTCGCTCGTCTCGAGATCGGTCGTGAGGAGGATCCGGAGCGCGCCGCCGGTACGGACCTTCCGGGTCAGGAAGCGCGTGTCGACGCCTTCGACGGCCACGATCCCGTGCTCCCGGAGGAAGGAGGGGAGGTCGGTTTCGGAGCGGAAGTTGCTCGGGTAGCAGCTCGCCTCGCGGACGATCAGGCCCTCGACCCAGATCCTGGAGGACTCGTCGTCCTCTTTCGTGATCCCGTAGTTGCCGATGTGCGGGTAGGTCATCAGGACGACCTGCCCCCGGTAGGAGGGATCGGTCAGGATCTCCTGGTACCCGGTCAGCGAGGTGTTGAAGACGAGTTCGCCGACGGCCTCTCCGTCGGCCCCGAAGGCGCGTCCATGGAGGAGAGTACCGTCTTCGAGGACTAGGCGGGCAGGTCGTTCGGCAGCGGTCATGAAAGTCCCCCGGGGTGCGGCGCCGCGGGGATTAAAGCGCAGGTTCCCCGGGATCTCCAGGGGGGGCTCAGGGGGCGGGGCGTGCGCTTCGGGGGAAGGCCTCGAGATCGAGGCCGTCCCGTTCTCCGCGGGCGAGCCGCAGGGCCCCGAGACCGGCGATCATCGCCCCGTTGTCGGAGCAGAGTTCGGGGGGAGGCAGGACGAGGGGGAGCCCGCCGAGGACGGTGTCGCTGGCGAGAACCCTTCGAAGGCGCCGATTCCGCGCCACGCCGCCCCCGATGGCCAGGCTGCGCGGCCTGAGCCTTTCGGCGGCCCGGCGGAGTTTGATGCGCAGGGTCTCGACTACGGCCTCCTGGAAGCTCGCGGCGTAGTCCGCCCGTGCCTTCCCGGAAAGATCGGGGAAGGGGCGGATCAACCCGGGGCCCCGCAACTCGTAAAGGAGGGCGGTCTTGAGGCCCGAGAAACTGAAATCGAGGGAGTCCCGCCCGAGGGTGCCGCGGGGGAAATCGTGCCGCCCGGGGTCCCCTTCCTCCGCGGCCCGCTCGATCGCAGGGCCTCCGGGGTATCTCAGGCCGAGCATTGCACCGGCCTTGTCCAGGGCCTCGCCCGCGGCGTCATCGAGGCTTCCGCCGATGAGAAGGGCCTTACCGGGCTCCTCGACGAGGAAGAGACAGGTGTGGCCCCCCGAGGCGATCAAGGCGAGGAGGGGCAGCGGGAGGTCCGGTTCCGTCATCAGGGCCGCGTGGACATGGGCCTGGACGTGATCCACGCCGAGGAGGGGGATCCCAAGGGAGAGGGAGAGGGTCTTCGCGACCGCGAGGCCGACGAGGAGGCAGCCGATCAGGCCGGGCCGATGGGTGACCGCGATGCCGTCCAGGTTCCCCGGCTCCGTCTCGGCTTCCTCGAGGGCTCTCGCGACCAGGGGGAGGATGCGTTCCATGTGGCTGCGCCCGGCGATCTCCGGGACGACTCCCCCGTGCGGGGCATGCAGGGCGACCTGGGAATGGAGGGTGTTCGAGAGGATCCTGCATCCTCCTTGGACCACCGCCGCCGCGGTTTCATCGCAAGAAGTCTCTATGCCCAGGACTCGCAGGTGGCCGGGGATTTCCTTCATCCGTCTCATTCTCCGGGCGCGCAAGCTTGAGGGATCCCGGGGCGCGGGGCCAGGGCTTTGCCGCGGGTTGACGAAAACTCCGTTCTCTTGCATCGTTCTCTACCCGCCGTCCCCGCTCGGCCGCGGCGTCCTTCCGAGCCCCCGTGGAGGCCCTTTTGGTTCGAATCCTCGTCGTCGACGATCAGGCCGCCAATCTCGCAATGGTGCGGCGACAGTTGGAGAAGAGGGACATCCGGATCGTGACGGCGGAATCCGGAGAGGAGGCGATTGCCGAGGTCGAGAGGGATCCGGATTTCGACTTGTTCCTGATCGATGTCGTCCTGCCCGGGATGGACGGATTCGAACTCTGTTCCCGGTTGCGTGCGGTGAAGGCGCACGAGGAGACGCCGATCCTCTTCATTTCGGGGGAGCGTTCCCTGCCGAGCGACAAGGAACTCGCCTTCGAAACCGGGGCCAACGATTACCTCGTCAAGCCCCTGGATCCGAGGGAACTCCGGGCGAGGGTCTCGATGATGCTCCGGCTCGCCGAGGCGAGGAAGGAGGCGCGACGGGTCAACGAGCGGTTGACCGAACTCGTCGCCGAGAGGACGCGGGCCCTCCGGGAGGCCCTCGAGCGGATCGAGGAGCAGCGGGATCTCTGGCACAGTCTCGTGAAGCTCCTCCCGATCCTCGTGATCGGCGTCTCCAGGGAAGGATTGCTCGTGGCCTGCAACGAGGAGGGGCGGAACTTCCTCGGCGGTTTGAGGGAAGGAGAGCCTGTCGCGGGCACCCCCCTCGCTCCCTTCTTCGACGAGGAGAACTGGAAGAACCGTGATACGCTGCAACGGATCGTCGAGATCCCCGGGCTCGGGCCGCGGCGTTTCGAATGCACGCGCAACCTCCTTCCCCTCCCGAATGACGGGGGAGGGGAATACCTGGTCTTCCACCTCCGGGACGTGACCGACCAGCAGCGCATGATCGAGGAGCAGCGCAAACGCGAGATGGCCGATCTCCTCGGAGAGATCGAGGCCCTCAAGGGGGAGTTGCACGGCCGTTACCGGATGTCCCGCATGGTCTGGACTTCCTCCGCGATGGCACACATCGCGCGCGCGGTCGATCAACTCCGCGGGTCGAAGGCCACGGTCCTGATCCGGGGGGAGAGCGGCACCGGAAAGGAACTCGTTGCCCGGGCGATCCATTTCGACGGCCCCCTGGCCTCGGAGCCCTTCGTTCCGGTCCATTGCGGAACGATCCCGAAGGAACTCGCCGAAAGCGAGTTCTTCGGATACGTCAAGGGGGCCTTCACCGGCGCGGATAGGGACAGTCCGGGGCTGTTCCGCAAGGCCGCCGGCGGCACGCTCTTCCTCGACGAGATCGGCGAGCTTTCCTTCGAGATCCAGGGGAAGCTCCTCCGGGTACTCCAGTCGGGCGAGGTCCGCCCCGTGGGGAGCACGAAGGTCGAGCGCATCGATGCGAGGCTGATCGCGGCGACGAACCGGGATCTCTGGAAGATGGTGCGGGACGGGGAGTTTCGGGAAGACCTCTACTACCGTCTCGACGTCGTGTCCCTGGTGGTTCCTCCGCTCCGTGAGAGACCCGAGGACATCGCCGTTCTCGCGGACCATTTCCTCCGGAAACACGCGGCCCTTTCCGGCCGGGCGGCGGATTTCCAGGGGATTTCCCGGGAAGCGCTTCGGCTTCTCGAACACCATTCCTGGCCCGGCAACGTCCGCGAACTCGAGAACGTCTTCGTCCGTGCGATGGCCCTGGCCTCGGGTCCCGTCCTCCAGGCCGAGGATCTGCCCCCGAGGATCCAGGGTCGCCGGTGGTCCTTGCGGACGCCCCTTCCCGGCGAGGGCGCGGGATCCGTCTCGGGAAGGGGACCGTCGGTGCAGGAGAAGGCGAGGGAGACCGAAGAAGAGGAGGAACCCACCTATCTCCTTCCGCACCGGCGCGACGACGCCGAACGAAGGGCGATCCTGGAGGCCCTGCGCCGCACTTCCGGCAACAAGCTGGCGGCGGCGAAGCTGCTCGGCATCGGCAAGAGCAGTCTCTACCGGAAGATCAAGAAGCTCGGAATCCACTGAAGGCGGGGCCGGGAGGGCATTCCCGGGGGGCGGAGCCGCAGGGCGTCCCCGGCGGGAGTCCGCCTCGGATCCGGCTCCGAGGTCTCGGCTCTTTCGGGGGCTTCAGCCGGTGTTCCTGCGGTTCTTCCGGATCCGGTCGAGGATCCGCGTGTCCATCAGGGGGTTGGAGGCCTGCGCACGCGCCAGGGCGCGCTTGTAGGCCAGGTTGAGTTTCCAGAACGCGAGAACGAGGAAGCCGATCATCAGGCCGATCAGCAGGGGGTTCGTCTTGTTCTCGTTCAGGGTGCGCACGGCGCTCTGGAAGTGCAGGGTCGCGTACGCCATGCCCATGCCCCCGAGGAAGCCGCCAGCGCTGACGGCGGCGATCAGGACGAAGCGGTGCAGGCCGAGCAGGGCCCCGAGGAACGCCCCCCCGATCGCTCCCGTTCCCGCGACCGGGAAGAGGACGAAGAGGATGACGCCCAGGATCGCGAGGCGGCGGACCCTCGGGTAGGCGTGCAGGACGAGCCCCGCGTTGTGGTTGATCCGGTCGAGGATCCTTCCGACCGGGCCGACGCGGTAGAGGAGCTCGAGGGAGTAGACGATGAAGAGCACCGTGCAGGTGTCCATGACCCAGATGACGAGGCCCAGCTCGTAGGGTCCGAATCCGCACTCCTTGGAAAGGCTGGCGAGGGGGAGGAACTTCCCGAGCACGAAGAAGCTGGAAGGGACGAGGACCAGGAGTTCGCGGGTCGGTTCCGGGGCGAGGAGGAAGCCGAGGACGAGGGAGGCGACGATCCCCCCGAACACCGTCCCGAGGACGAGCAGGCGCTCCTTCCACCCCGCGTCGAAGGGGTTGTGTTCGACCCGTTTCATGGACTCCCTTACTCTTCTCGTCCCCGTATAGGCCGGGGTCACGATAGCGGCGCCCTCGTTCTCGTGGCCAGTCAAAGCCGTTCGGGGCGGGAGAGGGAGCGGGCGTGGTGGGCAGGGGCGGACTTGAACCGCCGACCCCAGCATTTTCAGTGCTGTGCTCTACCAGCTGAGCTACCTACCCATCGACCGCGAGCCTGCGGCGCGGTGGGGCGGGGATCCTAGGCGGGGGGGGGACCGTCTGCAAGAAGGCGGCGGGCCTCGTCGAGGTCCCGTCGGATCCGCGCGGCGAGGGCCTCCGTGTCCGGAAAGGCGTGGATGCCCCGGATCCGGGCGTGGAAGGCGATCCGAAGCCTCTTCCCGTAGAGATCCCCGTCGAAGTCGAGGAGGTGGACCTCGGCGAGTCCGCCCCGTTCTTCCTCGAAGGTCGGCCGAGGCCCGAGGTTGCAGACGCCGGGGAGCCGCTCCTCCTTTTCCCCTCCGGTCCCGGGGCTCGCCGTGACCGCGTAGACGCCGGGCTTCGGGAGGGCGAGGTCGGGCAGGGAGAGATTGGCCGTCGGGAACCCCAGGGTCCGTCCCCGCCGCGCCCCCTCCCCGACGATCCCCTCGAAGGTGAAGGGGCGGCCGAGGAGGAGGGCGGCCCGTCCGACCGCCCCCGCCCGAAGAGCCTCGCGGATCCGGGAGGAGGAGACCGGGTCTCCGTCGACGAGGACGGCGTCGGCCCGCTCCGCCGTGAAGCCGAGTTCGGATCCGAGCCTCCGGAAGGCGTCGACCGTGCCGCTCCGCCCCTTGCAGATCGCCGAGTCGAAGCCGAGGACGAGGGCTCGGCATTGGAGCCCTCCCACGAGGAGGCGCCGGGCGAACTCCGGGGCCTCCATGTCCCGAAACTCCGGCGTGAACGCCAGCCGGAGGACCAGGTCGATGCCCGCCTCCTCGAAGCCCCGCATCCTCTCCTCCTCGGTCTGCAGGCGGGGAGGAGCCTCGCCGCGGAGTAGGAGGTCGGGGTGCTCCCGGAAGGTCAGGACGGCCGAGTGGATCCCACGCTCGCGGGCGCGGGCGACGGTCGTTTCGAGGAGCTTGCGGTGTCCCAGGTGGTGGCCGTCGAAGACCCCGACCGTGACGGCGCTCCCCTCCCCCCCGTTCTCCGGGATGGAGTCAAGAACCCGCATGGGCCTGCTTGAACCGTCGTTCGAGGTCCTCGAGGGCGGACTTGTTGCGGATCCGGTCGGCCGGACTCATACGGTCGATGAACACGACCCCGTCGAGATGGTCGATCTCGTGCTGGATCACGCGGGCGAGGAAGTCTTCGGCCTCGAAGCGGCGTTCCCCTCCCTCCGGGTCGAGGGCCCGGACCTCGATCCATGCGGCCCTCTGGATCTCGCCCGTGATTCCGGGGAAGGAGAGACAACCTTCTTCGCCCCATTCCCGGCCCTTCCGGGAGAGGATCTCGGGGTTGCAGAGGATCATCTCCCCTTCGCGGTCCTCGGGGTCTCCGGTCGGATTCAGCACGAGGAGGCGATAGGAGAGCCCGACCTGGGGGGCCGCCAGACCGACGCCCCCGGTCCGGTACATGGCCTCCAGCATCTCGCGGCCGATCTCCGTCCAGCGGGGGCCGAAGTCCGCGATCTCGAGGCTTCCCCGCCGGAGAACGGGGTCGGGGTAGAGGACGATGTCCATCGGCGCGGTCTCTCGAAACGGTGGACGGCGGGGGGAACTCGGGATCAGGCTAGGTCGGGCCCCGCGCCCGCTCAAGGAGCCGGGGGGCGTGGCGGCGCGCGGTTGCGCGCTTCCCGCGGCCCCGCTACGATTTTCCGCCCTGTATGCCCGGCCCGGGGGCCCGCAGACCGAGGCCTTCATGGATCTCAGCAAGCATCTCGAAAAGGCGGACGAGGCCCGAAAACGCCGTAACTACGGCCTGGCCATCGGTCTGTACCAGCAGTTGCTCGACCTCGATCCCGACCTCGAGGAGGCGAGGGAGGGGCTCCGTCTCGCGCTGGATGCGAAGTTCCAGGGAGGACGCGGCGGGGGAGTGCTGCAGTGGATCCAGGGCTTCCTTCCGATGCTGAGCGCGAAGATTGCCGGGCTCACGAAGAATCGGGCGGCCGAGGTCCGCAACCTCGAGCGCTTCCTCGCGATGGGGCCGGGGCATGTCCGCGCCAACCTCGCTCTCGGGCAAGCCCTCGAGGCCGGCGGGTGGCGTCGCTCCGCCTACGTCGTCTATCGCCATCTGGGGGCGACCCTCTCCGAGGAGGGTCGCAGCTCGTCACGGGCGGAGGAGGCCGGCCTGGCCTGGCGCCGGGCCGGGGCGATGGCGCAGGCCCTCGATCGCTTGAAGGAGGCCGGGGAGTGTTACGAGGCCGCCCTGGAACTCGATCCCCGGGACCAGGAAGCCCTGAAGGCCCGGAAGAACCTGGCGGCGGAGGGCGCCCTCCAGGAGGGCGGTTTCGCGAGCGCGACCCACAGCCGGGAGCTGATCAAGGACAAGCAAGCCCAAAAGGAGATCGAGCGGAGCCAGCGCCTCCACAAGAGTCGCGAGGAACTCCTCGAGGAACTCCGGGAGACGGAAGGGAAGCTCGCCCGGGCTCCGGAGGATCCGGCCCTGCTCGCCCGGGTCGGAGATCTGAGAGCGCGGACCGGGGACACCCAGGGCGCGCTCGACTGCTACGAGCGGGCCCTGGGTCTCGAACCCGGAAACCGGAAGCTCGAGGATCGGGTCGGCCTGCTCAGGATCCGTGAGCTCGAGGAACGGATCCGGAAGGCCGAACTGCTCGAGGACGAGGAATCGGCCCGGGCTCTGAGGAAGGAGCTTCGCGGCCTCAAGCTTGGCGATCTGCGCCGGAGAGTCGAGATGCATCCGACCGATCTCGGCCTGCGCTTCGAGTTCGGCCGGGCCCTCTTCGAGGAGGGTGAACTCGACGAGGGGATCGCCGAACTTCAGAAGGCGGTCCAGGACCCCCGCCGGAAGCTCGAGGCCCTCCTCCTGCTGGGTCGGGCCTTCAAGAACAAGGGGCTCGGGGATCTCGCCCGGTCCCAGTGGGAGAAGGCCCTGGAAAGCGTGGCGGAGGGGCCCCGCAAACTCGAGATCCTGTATGAACTCGGACTGCTCGCCGAGGAGTCCGGAGACCTCCGGGCGGCCCGGGAGGCCTTCGCGAAGATCATCGAGGTCGATATCGGATTCAAAGACGTCGCCGCGCGGCTGGAGGCCCTGGGAAGCCCCTGAGTCCGCTCCCCTCCAGGAGCGCCGCATGGCATCGTTCCCCCTTTCCAAGTCCAACGAAACCGGAGACAGGCATTCATGCCCCATACCAAGAGCGCGAAGAAATACCTGCGTAAGAGCCAGGAGAGGCGCTTGCGCAACAAGATCCGCAAAACCCAGATCCGCACCTTCCTGAGGAAGCTCCGGGAAGCCGTCCAGGCCGGGAATGCGGAGGAGGCCCGGAAGCTCCTTCCCGTCGTCCACCAGAAGATCGACAAGGCCTGCAAGCACAACGTCCTGCACCGGAACACCGCGGCCCGCCGGAAGAGCCTGGCCGACAGGATGGTCCGTTCGCTGGGTTGAACGGACTCCGCGCTCCTCGAGGGGGGCGCGGCCCGAGTCCCGAACGATGAGATCCTCGGACGTGAAGAAACCCGGGAAGAAGGAGCCGCGGGGCGGAGTCGCCCTCGGAGCGCCCGAGGAGGCCGAGACGGGCTCGTCGGGGAGCGGGGGGCGTGAGCACAAGATCCGGATCGTGACCGCGACCTCGCTCTTCGACGGTCACGACGCCGCGATCAACATCATGCGGCGGATCCTCCAGGCCTCGGGTGCGGAGGTCATCCATCTCGGGCACAACCGACCCGCGCTCGACATCGTGACCGCCGCCGTGCAGGAGGATGCGCAGGGCATCGCGATCACCTCCTACCAGGGCGGACACATGGAGTTCTTCCGCTACCTCCGGAAACTCCTCGATGAACGCGGCTTCGCCCACGTCCGGATCTTCGGGGGGGGCGGAGGGACGATCCTTCCCGAGGAAGCCGAGGAACTCGCCCGGGAAGGCGTCGCGAGGATCTACTCCCCCGACGACGGACGCAGGCTCGGCCTGCAGGGGATGATCGACGACCTCCTCGACGCCTGCGATTTTCCGACCGGAGACCTCGAGGGTTTCCGGCCCGAGGAACTCCGGCCCGACGCTCCGGGCGTGATCGCGCGGGTCGTCTCGGCCTTCGAGAACCGTTCGGCCGAATACGCGGGGATCCTGGCCGAGGTCCGGAAACGGGCCGAGGGGGTGAAGACCCCGGTCCTCGGCGTCACCGGAACCGGCGGCTCGGGCAAGTCCTCCCTCGTCGACGAGTTCGTGCGGCGTTTCCTCGCGGATTTCCCCGACAGGACGATCGGGGTGATCTCGGTGGATCCCTCGCGGCGGCGCAGCGGCGGGGCTCTGCTCGGGGACCGCATCCGGATGAACGCGATCGTGCATCCGCGCGCCTACATGCGTTCCCTCGCGACCCGGCGGGCCAATCTCGCCCTCTCCCCGCACGTGACGGACGCCGTCGCGACCTTGAAGGCCGCGGGCTTCGACCTGATCCTTCTCGAGACCTCGGGCATCGGGCAGAGCGACACCGAGATCGTCGAACATTCGGATCTCTCGATCTACGTCATGACCTCCGAATACGGGGCCGCGACGCAGCTCGAGAAGATCGACATGCTCGATTTCGCGGATCTGATCGCGATCAACAAGTTCGACAAGCGCGGTTCCGAGGATGCCCTTCGCGACGTGCGCAAGCAGTTCCGGAGGAACCGGAAGCTCTTCGATGTCTCCGACGAGGAACTCCCGATCTACGGGACCGTGGCCTCGCGTTTCCACGACGAGGGGACCAACCGCTTCTACCGGGCCGTCCTCGATCGTCTGGACCGCGAATTCGGGGGCTTCGAATCCACCCTCGAGATCTCCCCGGGAGCGGGCTTCGCCGGGTCCCTGATCCCCCCCGAGAGAGTCCGATACCTCGCGGAGATCGCGGACGAGTCGAGACGGTACGACCGCCACGTCGAGAGGCAGGCGGCGATCGCGGACCGCCTGCAGGCCCTGGACGAGGCCCGGGCCGAACTCGAGAGCGGCGGCGGGGCGGAGGAGGCCCTGGAGGCGATCCGAAGGCTGAGGAGCGAACTCCTCGAGGATCTGGATCCCTCGGTCCGGAAGGACCTCGAGTCCTGGAGCGAACTCGCCGAACGCTACCGGAGCGAACGGGCGAGCTACGATGTCCGCGGGAGAAAGGTCGAGGTCGAGGCGAAGACGGAGACCCTTTCGGGGGTTTCGATCCCGAAGGTCGCCTTTCCCCGCTACCACAGCTTCGGGGACCGCCTGCGCTGGCTCCGGAAGGAGAACGTCCCCGGCGCCTTCCCCTACACGGCGGGGGTCTTCCCGTTCAAGCGCCAGGGGGAGGACCCGACGCGGATGTTCGCGGGGGAGGGGGGACCCGAACGGACCAACCGCCGCTTCCATTACCTCTCGCGGGGCATGCCCGCCGCCCGTCTTTCGACCGCCTTCGATTCCGTGACCCTCTACGGGGAGGATCCCGACGAACGGCCGGACATCTTCGGCAAGATCGGGAACTCCGGGGTCTCGATCTGCACGGTCGACGACGCGAAGAAGCTCTATTCGGGCTTCGATCTCGCGGATCCGAAGACTTCGGTGTCGATGACGATCAACGGTCCGGCGCCGATGCTCCTCGGCTTCTTCCTGAACGCCGCGATCGATCAGGCTTGCGAGAAGTACGTCCGCGAGCAGGGCCTCGTCGCGGAGGTCGAGGAGAAGATCGAAGCGAAATACCGCAGGCTCGGTCTTTCCCGTCCCCGCTACCTCGGAGATCTACCCGAGGGCCATGACGGGCTGGGACTCCTCCTGCTCGGGGTCTCGGGGGACGAGGTCCTGCCCCCGGAGGTTTACGGGAGGATCCGGGAGGAGACCCTCCAGGTCGTCCGGGGGACGGTCCAGGCCGATATCCTCAAGGAGGACCAGGCGCAGAACACCTGCATCTTCTCGACCGAGTTCGCCTTGAGGATGATGGGGGACATCCAGGCTTGGTTCATCGAGCACGGGGTCCGGAACTTCTATTCGGTGTCGATCTCCGGGTACCACATCGCCGAGGCCGGCGCGAATCCGATCACCCAGCTCGCCTTCACCCTCGCCAACGGTTTCACCTACGTCGAGTATTACCTCGCGCGGGGCATGAAGATCGACGACTTCGCCCCGAACCTCTCGTTCTTCTTCTCGAACGGGCTCGACCCCGAATACGCGGTCATCGGACGGGTCGCGCGCAGGATCTGGGCGAAGGCCATGAAACTCCGCTACGGCGCGGGGCCGAGGAGCCAGAAGCTCAAGTACCACATCCAGACCTCGGGCCGCTCCCTGCATGCCCAGGAGATCGCCTTCAACGACATCCGAACGACCCTTCAGGCCCTCTACGCGATCTACGACAACTGCAATTCCCTTCACACAAACGCCTATGACGAGGCGATCACGACACCGACCGAGGAATCCGTCCGGAGGGCCCTGGCGATCCAGTTGATCATCAACCGGGAGCTGGGACTCGCGAAGAACGAGAACCCGCTGCAGGGCTCCTTCGTGATCGAGGAGTTGACGGATCTCGTGGAGGAGGCCGTCCTGTCGGAGTTCGAACGATTGACCGCGCGGGGCGGAGTCCTCGGCGCGATGGAGACGATGTATCAGAGAGGAAAGATCCAGGAGGAATCCCTCCTCTACGAGAAGAAGAAAGAGAGCGGGGAGCTGCCGATCATCGGTGTCAACACCTTCCTCTCCTCGGACGGATCCCCCTTCGTGACGCCCGAGGAGGTCCGGCGGTCGACGGACTACGAGAAGCGCGCGCAGATCGACAGCCTGCGGGCGTTCCGGAAGCGGAACGAGGCGCGGTCGCCGGAGGTCCTGCGCGATCTCCAGCGGACCGCGACGGGGGGAGGGAACCTCTTCGCCTCGCTGATGGAGGCGGTCAAGACCTGTTCGCTGGGCCAGGTCTCCGAGGCCCTCTACGGCGTCGGGGGCCAATACCGGCGCAACATGTGACCCCTCTTCCGCGCCGGAGCCGCTCCGGAACCCGGTGATCCCGGGATCCGGCCGGGGTCCGCGAGGGGCCCCGGCCGGGGATCCTCAGCGGATCAGCTTGCTGTAGCGGTAGTAGACCTCGAGGCAGAGCACGCTGATGGCCGTCGAATAGACGCGGCCGCCGGATTCGCCCCAGACGCTGATCGGGTCCCAGGAGCCCTTCGCGTGGCCGTCCTTGCGCTGGCTCTTGATCATCGCGGGTTCCATCGACTTCCGCCAACCGCGCCAGTGGCGTCCGCCCATCTGGAACATCGCGTAGGAGCCGTAGTACCAGTAGTAGAGGTCGATGCTGCCGTCGGCGGGGTTCCAGACCGGAGGTTTCTTGAGCATCGTGTCGGCAGCGGCGAGGAGGATCGGGTTCTGATCCGGCGTCTGGCCGAGGAAGATCCGCGCGAGAAGGCCGACGGCCGTCAGGGCCTCGGTCTTCGAGGCGGGGAACTTCTCTTCGGCTCCCGGCTCCCGGGCCGACCCTTCGCCCTTTTTCGTGTAACCACACTGGCCGGTGTTCGGATCGGTGACCTCGTCGAACCAGGCCTCCGCGTACTTCAGGGCGTCCTTGTCGACCTTCAGCTTGAAGTCCATCGCCGACTTGAGGGCGAAGACCATCCAGCCGGTGACCGAGGAGTCGTTGTTGCCGTCGTGGGGGTAATACCGCCAGACCTTGTAGGGGTTGCGGGCCTTCAGGATGTAGTTGACGGCCTTCTGCGCGTAGGGACGGAGAGTCCGATACTTGGAGAGTCCGTACCCCTCGATCATCGCGAGCGCGGCGATCGCGTGGTTGTACATGAAGGTGTGGCCGGTGTCCGTGCCGAGCAGCCCGTCGTCGTCCTGCTGCTTGCGGAGCCAGTTGATGCCCTTCTTGACGACGAGCTTGTAGGGCCCCGACCGCATCGTCGAGCCGTCGCCGAGGAAGGCGAGCAGGGCCAGGCCGGTGATCCCGACGTCGTTGATCGGGTTGCCGGGTCCGTCGCAGACGTCGTTGGCCGGGCAATGCTTCATGAACTCGTCGACGTCCCAGCTCCCGTCCTCGTCCTGGTGCTTCTTGAGCCACTCGAGGCCGATCAGGATGGCCTGGGCCGCCTGCCTTCCGCCCTTGCGCCCGAGCCGGCCGCGTCCTCCGCCGCGTCCGCCGAACTTGCCGCCCGCGCCTCCGCCGAGCCCGATCGCGTTGTTGAACGCGTCCTTCTCGAAGTTGGAGTCGGTCGGGGTCTCCTCCTCGGTCATCTCGATGTCTTCCTCGACCTCCTCGGTGATCTCGGCGTCCTGGATGACGGGTTCGGGCTCGACCTCCTCGGGCTCCTCCTCGGGCTCCTCCTCGGGCTCCTCCTCGGGCTCCTCGACGACCTCCTGCTTCTGGGCCTGGATGACCATCTCCTCGTCCTTCAACCGGCTCCCGGTCGAGATCTGGAGAAGGATCAGGCCGACGATCACGTGGAAGACGATCGAGATCGCGAGCCAGGGGGCGTGGCGGAGCTGCTCCGCCATGATGTCCTGGAAGTCCCGCTCCTCCTCCCAGAAGCGGACGTGGTCGTGCTCGATGTGAATCTTGGTCGGATCCAGGGGATTGTGCTGTTCGGGCGCCATCGTTGTCCTTCTCCAGGCCTTCGGGCCGATGTTCGGCGATCGAGGGTTCCCACCCGCGGGAACGGTCCGGAATGCCCAACGTCGGAGGGGGCGGGCGGTTCAGCCGCAGGCTTCCCGGATCGAAGAAAATCGCCGTAGAGCCTAGCCCGGGACCCGGGACCGCACCAGAAGGAGCCTTGGGACCGGTGGGTTTCTCCCGGTCCTACCTGCGGAACAGGTCGGGCGGCCAGGTCTGGACCCGCCGGAGGGAGTCGTAGAGGATCTTCAGGCGGATCCGGTCCTTCCGTCGATCCCGGAGGACCCGGGTGATGCGCCGCTGGACCTCGGGGTCGAGGAAGTCGGGTTCCTTCGGGAGGGTCCGGCGGAGGAGCCGGATCAGCCGGACCGTGGGGCCTTCGAGGCCCCCGGGACCCGGTCGGAGGCTTCCGGGGCGGGTCGAGGGGTCGAAGGCGAAGTTCCTGAGCACGGCCGCCGTGCCGTCGTTCTCGGTGATCGTCCGGCTCTGCCTCCCCTCGGGGCGCAGTCCGGGAGGGAGTTCAGCCTTCGGGTCCTTCGAGAGGAGGGCGAGGGCCGCCTTCGCCCGGGCGGCGGCGGTCTTCCCCCCCTTCGCCTCGAAGCGGAGGATCTCGAGGACCGCCTCGCCGGGACGGCGGAACTCCCCGCGGTGGGCCCGGAAATACCGGTAGAGTTCCTGAGGGGTCAGATGGAGGGCGCCCCCGCGGATCAACCTCCGCGTCTCCTCCTGCTGGACGAGTTCGAGGCGGACGCGCTGGCTCTGCTGCTCCCGGAAATCCTGGACCGAAAGGCCGGATCGTTCGAGGTTCTTGACGAAGGCGGGCCAGCTTCCCGATTCGCGGCGTTTCTCCTCGAGAATGCGGTCCACCGTCCGCCGCACATAGTTCTCGATCGCGTCCTTCGGGAAGCCCAGGGAGCCGGTCTTGTCGGCCTCGATGATGTTCTCGACCTCCCGGCGGACCAGGTCCCGGCGGATCGACTCGACGACCCGCGGGCTCAGCCGGGCTCCGGGCCGGCGGCTTTGGATGTCCCGGAGTTCGGCCTCGAGGGCGACTTCGAGGGCGTCGCGGATCCGGCTCTCGGTGATGACCTTGTCCCCGATCAGGGCGAGGGCGCGGTCGAAGGTCCGAAAGGGTTCGGGAGCCGGTTGGGGGCCCTGGGGTCGTCGCCCCTGCGTGGCGGGGGACGGCCCCCGGGGATCCGGAGCGGGGCCCTGGGGCTTCCCCGCCGGGTTCTGGAGGGCCGGAGCGGCCCCCGCGCCGAGAAGGAGCGCGGCCGGGAGGAGGATCCTCGAATACCAGGGCGTCGTCATGCTTTCGGACCTTCGGGTTTTTGGGGGCGGCGCCGGCGGCGAGGCCGCCCCGGTCCCCCGAGTCTGGCACCGGAACGGGCGCCGGACAAGGCGTCGCGGAGATGAGCGAGGACCGCCTCGGGGCGGTCGACCCCGGGGGGGAGGACCAGGCAGGTCGTTTCCGGGCGCACGGCCCGCACGTCGGCGAAGGCCTCGAGCCAACCTCCGCGGGGGCCCCGTCCCGGGGCGTGCTGGAGGATGCACTGTCCCGGGGGGAGGAAGCGGGCGCTCCGCATGCCCTGGCCCGCGAGGAGATGCTTGACGAGGAAGAGGTCGAGCAGGCGTTCGAGGGGCGGGGGGAGGCGCCCGAAGCGGTCCCTCAGGTCGGAGGCGATCCGTTCCCGGCTGTCCGGATCGGTGACCTCGTCCATTTCCCGCAGGAGGGCGATGCGCAGGTCCGGATCCGGCTGGATCTCCGGCGGGATGAAGGCCTCGACTCCGAGGTCGACGTCGACCTGGGCGGCTACGACTTCCTCCGGGAGTTCGGACGGAGCGGAGGTGCCGTCACGGTTCCGCTCGACCGCCGCCTGGAGCAGGCGGCAGTACATGTCGTAGCCGATGGCCGCGATATGCCCGGACTGCTCGGGGCCGAGGAGGTTTCCCGCGCCCCGGATCTCGAGGTCGCGCATCGCGAGGGAGAAGCCCGCGCCGAGCCCGGAGAAGCGTTCCATGGCCTGGAGGCGGCTTTTCGCCTCGGGGGAAAGGGGGCGGGTCGGGTCGATCAGAAGCCAGCAGGAGGCCTGGCGGACGTCGCGCCCGACGCGGCCGCGGAGCTGGTGCAGTTCGGCCAGGCCGAAACGGTCGGCGTGGTCGACGAGGATCGTGTTGGCCCTGGGAATGTCGAGCCCGGATTCGACGATCGTCGTCGAAAGGAGAAGGTCCGCGTCTCCCGCGAGGAAGCGGCGCATGTTCACGAGGAGTTCCTTTTCCGGCATCTGGCCGTGTCCGGTCACGATCCGCGCCTCGGGCACGAGGTTCTGGAGTTCGGTCTCGATCAGGGCGAGATCGTGGACCCTGTTGTGCAGGAAGAAGATCTGACCGCCCCTCCGGATCTCCTCGAGAATCGCGTGACGGATGACCCTCGCGGAGCGCTCGACGACCTTCGTGCGGATCTCCATGCGTCCGGGAGGAGGCGTCGCGAGAGAGGAGATGTCCTTGATCCCGAGAAGAGCCATGTGAAGGGTCCTCGGGATCGGCGTCGCGGTCAGGGTCAGCACGTCGAGCCGGGCCTTGAGCCTGCGGACCTTCTCTTTCTGCGCGACACCGAAGCGTTGCTCCTCGTCGACGATCAGGAGTCCGAGGTCCTTGAAGCGCACGTCCTTCGAGAGGATGCGGTGCGTTCCGATCAGGATGTCGATCCCGCCCGAGGCGATTCCCTCGAGGACCTCGCGTCGCTCTCTCGGGCTCTGGAGTCGGGAGAGCACGGCGGTGCGCACCGGGAAGCTCGCCATGCGGTCGGCGAAGGTGCGGCCGTGCTGTTCGGCCAACAGGGTCGTCGGAACGAGGACCGCGACCTGCTTCCCGGCGGAGACCATCCGGAAGGCCGCGCGCATCGCGATCTCCGTCTTTCCGAAACCGACGTCCCCGCAGAGAAGGCGGTCCATCGGCCTGGGATCGCGGAGATCGCGAAGGAGTTCCTTCGTCGTCCTTGCCTGGTCGGGCGTATCCGTGAAGGGGAAGGCCGCCTCGAACTCCTCGGCGAGGGGATCGTGTTCGGGGCAGGCGAAGCCCGGGCTCTCCGCGCGCCGGACCTGGATCTCGAGGAGGGCGGCGGCCATGTCCTGCAGGGCCCGGGCGACCTGGGCCTTGCGGCGTCCGAAGGCCCTTCCTCCGACCTTGTCGAGCCGGGGGGCCTCGTTGCCGGCCCCCACGTATTTCTGGACGAGGTCGATCATCGAGGCGGGAACGAGGATCTGCACGTCGTCCTGGAACCCCAGGCGCAGATGCTCCTCCTCCCCGCCGGCCATGCCGCGGGAGCCCCTCTCGAGGCCGAGGAAGCGTCCGATGCCGTGGATCGCATGGACGACGAGGTCGCCTTCCCGAAGGTCGAAGAAGCCTCCGAGCGCCTTCGAGGGGACGGCCCGCTTCTTCCTGTCGCGGAGATACCGCCGCCGGGCGACGCCCGTGCCGAAGAACTCCCCGTGGTTGAGGACCGTGCGTCCGAGAGCCGGGATCCGGAAGCCGCGGCTCAGGCTGCCGACGGCCGCGTCGAGACCGGGGTCCCCCGCGCCCCGGGCCTCGCGGGCGAGGCGTAGAAGCCGCTCGGCCTCGGCCCGGGACCGGAGGACGACGAGCGGCCGGTCCTCGAGACGGCCGGCCGCGAGGATGCGGGCCTTCAGTTCGGTGCTCTCGGCCGGCGGCACGTGGGCCGGCGCGCATCCGAGATCGATTCCGTCCTGGACCGGGAGGGTCGAGAGCCCGTAGGCGGGAAGACGGCTCAGGCCCCTCCGGAAGGCGGCGACCGCGGGGGTCGTGCTGCCCGAATGCAGCGTGAAGCGGGACATGCGGGCCTCGAGGCGGGCCGGTTCGACGACGAAGACCGCGCCCTCGAAGAGGTCGAGGGGGAAGGGGGCGTCCTCGCCTTCCGGCCTCCGCGCCGGGGCGCCCCGAAGGATCGGGATGCGGAGACCGTCGCATTCCTCGATCGATCGTTGCGTCTTCGGATCGAAGCGGCGGATCGACTCCAGTTCGTCGTCCCAGAACTCGAGGCGGAGGGCCTCCTCGGCGCCGTGGGGGAAGAGATCGACGACGTCCCCCCGCTGCGCGACCTCCCCGGGGCGGCAGACCTGGGGCATCGGATGGAAGCCCCCCTCGACGAGGAGGCGTACGAGTTCGCGCGGGTCGTGTTCGTCCCCGGTCTCGAGGCGCAGGCTCCGGATCTCCTCTCCGGCTTCGAGGACGGGAGCCATCAGGGCGCTGAGTTCGGCGATGCAGATCTCCCCCGGCTCGAGGTTCGCGAGGAGGTTCCCCCGGGCCAGCAGGGAGGCCGCAAGAGGCCGCCCCTCCTCGTCCTCCTCGGGCAGGGGGAGGACCCTGGGGCGCGGTCGGCCCGAGCGTTCCGGAGACCAGAGGGCCAGATCCTCGAGCCAGTCGTCGACTTCCCCCTCCTCCGAGACGCAGACGAGGAAGGGCCGATCGCGCAGGCGTTCCCGGAGGGTGGCGACGAAGAGCGCCTTCGAGGCCCCCGGAAGGGAGAAGAGCGACAACGCGCGTGGGGGGGCGGGGAGAGGAAGTCCGCGGAAGACCTCGAGGTCGCCGAAGTCCCGGCGGAGGGCGATCGCGGGGGAGAGCCCGGGGTCCTGGCGGAGGCGGCTTCGTTCAGCCGGCGCCATGGCCGGCGGGTTCCTCTTTTTCCTCCTCCTCGAGGAGGAGACGCAGGGCCTCCCGCGCGGCGTTCTGGGAGGCGATCTTCTTGCTCGTGCCCTTGCCCTTCGCGAGAGCCCGTTCCCCGACCGAGACTTCCATCAAGAAGCGCATGTCGTGCCCCGGGCCCTGGGCCTCGATCAGCCGGTACTTCGGGAGCCCGAGCCGCTTCGCGAGGGTGTAGTGTTGGAGCTTCGACTTGGGGTCGTGCGCTTCCCCGCTCTCGCTCGTGGGCGAGGCGTGGGGGAGGATCTTGCTGAGGACGAAGCTCTGCGCCGCCTCGATTCCGCCGTCGAGGAAGATTGCTCCGATGCAGGCCTCGACGAGGTCGGCGCGCATCTTCTCGGTCGCCGGGAGGTCCTGACCCTTTCCCGTTCGGAGCAGGCTCGGAAGGTCCAGCTCCAGCGCGAGGGCGGCGAGGCTCTTCGTGTCGACGATCTGCGCGCGCCGCTGGGAGAGTTGACCCTCGTCCGCATCCTTCATGCCCTCGTAGAGGAACCAGGAGACGAGAAGGTTCAGGACGGCGTCCCCGAGGAATTCGAGCCGCTCGTTCGTCGGGACCCCCTCGTTCTTCGTGGAGGCGTGCTGGAGAGCGATCTCGAGAAACCTCTCCTCCTTGAAGGAGTACCCGAGGCGTTTCTGGGCGAGCTTCATGTTGGGATCGGCCATGGTGTCGTCTTCGATGAGGAGGGCGGATTCCAAGGATATAATCCGAGAGGATAACGGAGTCCAGGTGGGGGAGCCAAATCCTTGATTTGAAAATCGAACACTCCTGATGAGGGAGTCCGCGCCGCTTCTCTCCTCGGCTACGGGAGTTCCCGATCGGGAGGCTTGAGGATTCGTCCCGGATCAGGACAATGGAGGGGTCCGGCCTCCTTCCTCGTCCGGAGTCCGGATCCCACCGGTATGCAGTTCCACAGCTTCCAGGTCCCTCAGCCTGCGGGTTCCTGTCATGGGGATTGCCGCCTTCCGGCGACCCCGAAGAAGCTCCCCGCTCTAGCTTTCCTCCCGGACCTCTGTTTCACGAAGGCCTACGGGTTCTACCCCTGGCTCCGCGAGCGCCTGGCCGCGCGTTCCCTCTGTCTGGGGATCGACGGGGGGCTTCCGTTCCGGGAGGAGGCCGAGGACCTCGCGCGCCGGGCGGCGGAGTACACGTTGAGCCGGGAGATCGCCGCCTGGATGGCGACCTTCCGCGCCCTCTTCCGGGGGGATCTCCCCGGCGCGGATTCCTGGGACCGGGAGAACCTCGCGATCCTCGGGCACGGAAAGGGAGCGGCCCTCGCCCTCCACCTCGACCGCCGTCTCCGGGCCGAGGGCCGCCCCGCCCCGCAGGCGCTAGTCCTGCTCTGCCCGCCTCGGACCCTCGTCCGGCAGGGGGGGGAGGGAGGGATGGACAGGGTCGAGGTCTCCCTCGACGATGCCCGAACCGTCGTCCTCCACGGTCCCTTCCTCGAGGACGCGCGCAGGTTGGCGAGGCTCGCGAGCCTAGTCGAGCTGGTCGCGACGACGCCCGCCCGTCTTCTCGTCCTCGCGGCGGAGGAGGATCGCGTCTTCCCGGTGACCGAGGCCGAGGACCTCGTCAAGGCGGCCGAATCCTCGCGCGTGCGCCTCCTCCTGCTCGAGGAGACCGGGCATTTCCTCGGCAGCGGGCATCCTTTCGAAGGTCCGACCCCGGCTCTCTCGGCCGCCCTCGCCGCGATCGAGCGTTTCCTCGACGAGCGTTTCGGGTCCGGCGACACTGAGGCCGATCCGGAGACCTGAGCTTCCTCGAAGCTCCCCTGGCACCGGGCACGGACTTCCGGGCCAAGCCGCGGGACCTCAGGGCCGATGGAAGGGCATGGATTCCCCCGTCTTCCCGCGATTCCTCTTTGGTCTGCTCCTCCTCACGGCGTTCTCCTGTTCGTCGGACATGCGGACCTCGTATTCGGTCCAGGTGGCCCGGCCGCCATCTGCGGGGGCCTTCTCGATCGACATGCGGGGATCCTGGAAGGTCGTCGGGGTGCGGGACGCCCGGGGTCCGGGAGCCCAGGCCTTACGCGAAACCTGGACGGCCCGCGGGGTCCTCCTTGAACTCGGAGCCTCGGGCTTCGTTTCCCTCGGAGGGGTCCCGCTCGATCGATCCGGACTCGAACGGCGCCTCGGCACGCTTCTCGACGACTACCGCAACGGCCAGGACGGCCGGTTCTGTTGGCTTCGTTATGCCTGGTCGGGGGCGGGGGGGGCGAGCGGTCTAGGGAGGAAGGGGACGGTCGCGGTCGCGGGAGGGGCCCTCTCCTCCGACGTCCTTCTCGTGCAGGTCGGACTCGTGACCTGGAACCCAGGCGGCCTCCCATTCTGGGGACGGCTCGACCTCGAACTCGAACGGGCCCTTCCCTGAGCGGATTCCGGTCCCGGTCAGAGGGCGAGACCGCGAAGCCAGAGGGTCGCGGGGGAGGACGCGGCGCCGCTTTCCGGGGAGGGGAGTGTCCGCTCGGCCCTCGCCTCGACGAAGCCGGCCGCCTCGACCGCCCGGCGCCATTCGGGGATCGTCCGGCGGTGCATGCGCAGGCCCAGATCGTCCGGCCAGGAGCGGCTCTCCTCGTGTTCCTCGTAGAAGTCGAGCCCGCAGCAGAGAATCGCCCCCGGGGCCGCCAGGCGGCGCAGGGCGCGCAGGCCCTCGTCGGGGTCGGGCAGGTAGTAGAGGGCTTCCATCGAGAAGCAGAGGTCGAAACCCGGAGGTAGATCGGGGGCCGCCCCGCGGGCGAGCGAGAGGAGTTCGGCCTCGAGTTCGGGACTTGGGAAGACCCCGCAGAGATAGTGGATTCGGGGGGTCCCCACGCTTCGCTCCCGGGCCCGGGCGACCATCTCGGGAGAGAGGTCGACGCCGACCGAGAGGAGGCTGCCGGCCTCGGCGCTCCGGCGGACGACGTAGCCGTTCCCGCAGCCGAGGTCGAGGACGCGCCGGCCGCGGCCCCAGTCGAGGGGATCGAGGACCCGGGACACGGCCTCGGAATGGTTGCGCTCCATGCCCTCCGCCCGGCCGCTCCGGGCCCAGTGGTCGAAGACCTCGCGAACCCCTTCGGGGGGGGAGGATGGGGAGGGTGGGGATTCGTAGTTCATCTCGGGATGGCGGGGGAGGGAAGAGGGGAGGGCGGGGAGGCTCCGGGGAAGGGGGCGGCGGGACCGAGATCCCGGCCGAGGATCCGATGAGGGTCGAGGGGCCGGTCCAAAAGGACGCGGCGGAAGGTGTTCGACCGGGCGGGGGCCTCGGGTCCTTCTCCGCTCGGGACGAGGTCGACGCGGAGATAGCACGCGGCGAGCCCGGAGGGGAGGCCTCCGGGACCTTCCTCGCTCTCGATGAGGACGGTCTCGGTCCGGCCCGCGAGGGTCCGCTGGAAGCGGCTGCGCAGTTTCCGGTCGAGTTCGTGCATGCGGGCGAGACGTTCCTTCCTCCGAGGCTCGTCGAGCCGGTTCCCGAGGCGCGCCGCCGGGGTTCCGGGTCGGGGCGACCAGGGAAAGACGTGCAGGTAGGACAAGGGGAGGTCGCGGATCAAGGAGCAGGTCGCCTCAAACTCCTCGTCGCTCTCACCGGGGAAACCGACCATGACGTCCGCCCCGATCCCCGCGCCGGCGAAGAGGCCGGCCAGGCGCTCGATGCGTTCCCGGTAGAAGGCCGCCCGGTAATTCCGGCCCATGCGGCGGAGGACCCGGTCGTGCCCGTGCTGAAGGGGGACGTGGAAATGCCGGCAGAAGGACGGAGCTTCCGCGAGTGCCTCGAGAAGAGTCTCGGTGAGGGTGGCGGGCTCGAGGGAGTTGAGGCGGTAGCGGAGCGAGAGACCGAGTCCGTGTAAATCCCGGACGAGGCCCGCGAGCCCGTCTTCTTCCCCTCGATCCCGGCCGTAGCTCCCGCTGTGCACTCCCGTCAGCGCGATCTCCCGGTAGCCGAAGGAGGCGAGGCGGCGCGCTTCCCGGAGGATCTCGGAGTGCTCCCGGCTCGTCGAAGGCCCGCGGACGCTCGGGATGATGCAGTAGGTGCAGGCCTCGTCGCAGCCGTCCTGGATCTTGAGGGTGGCCCGCGTGCGGCCGGCGTCGGCCAGGGGGGTCGCATGGTCCAGGAAGCGACGGGTGCGCGGGGCCTCGCTGACCCAGAGTTCTCCGGCGAGACGGCGGTCCTCCTGGAGCCTTCGGAGGTGATCGAGGAGTTCGGCCTTCTCGACGTTGCCGAGCACGAGGTCGACCCCCTCGAGGCCGCGCAGGGTCCGGGGGTCGCGCTGCGCGTAGCAGCCGGTCACGACGAGGAGCCCTCCCGGGGCCTTCCGCCGGGCCGCACGGCGCACGAGCTTGCGGCCCTCGGCGTCCGCCGTCAGGGTCACGGTGCAGGTGTTCAGGACCTGGAGTTCTGCCTCTTCGCCGAAGGGGACGATCGCCCAGCCGTCCCGGAGCAGATGGGAGGCGAGCGCGGCGACTTCGTCGGCGTTGACCCGGCAGCCGAGCGCGTGCAAGGCGGCGCGGGGGCGGGAAGGGGAGGCGGACATCGGCGGGAGAATAGCCTGAGTCCCGGGGGCGGCTCCAGATGCGGTCGGAAAGGGCCGATGAGAACGGGGACTCCCTCCCCGGCCGCAGCGCCGTCCCCGAACCCGGAGGACGCATGAGTCCCGATCCCCTTCTCCTGATCCTCCTCGACGCCTGTCGCTACGACTACCCCGATCCCGGGGACAGTCCGTTCCTCTGGGGAGCGGGGGAAGAGGGCCTCTACGTGCAAAGGCTTCGTCCGGGGTACGGCTTCTGCGAGATCGCGGAGATGCTGACTGGGGTCGAAGCGAGGCGGAGCGGTTTGTTCTGCCAGATGGGATACTTCGAGGATGCGGAGATCTCGCCCGCCCTCCGGCTGGCCGTCGCCCTCGCCGCGCCCCTCGAGGAGCGGGGGGGGCCGTTCTTGCGCGAATGCGGGCGTTCGCTGCTGCGCCGCGTCGCGCGCCGCTTCGATCGCCGCGAGGTCTACCAGATCCCCGCCCGCCAACTCCACCGCTTCGGCCCGACGGAAGCGGCCCGGGAATACAGGGAGCCTTTGGCCTTCGGGATTCCGAGTCTTCTGGATCTCCTCCGGGAGGCCGGGGGCAGGGCCGACACGGGAGCCTTCGTCACGCGGGGGCGCATCGATGGACCCGACGAGGACCGCGTGCGCCGGCTCGAGGAACTCGCGAACGGAAAGGAGCCTCTTCCGGACCTGACCCTCGCCTATCTCGGCAACCTCGACGCCGCCGGTCATCGTTACGGTCCGGAGGCGGAAGGACTGCGGGCGAGCCTGCGGGCGACCGACCGCAGGCTCGCCCGGTCGGCGCGGGCCTTCCTCGACCGCGGCGCGAACGTCCTCGTCGTCGGCGATCACGGGATGATGCGGGTCCACGCCCGGGCGGATCCCCTGCGGGCCTTCGCGGAAGCCTGTCGGGCTCTGTCCTGGAAGGCCGGGCGGGAGGCCTTCGCCTTCGTGGACTCGACGCTCTGCCGGTTCTGGGTCCGGGAAGCGGGGGATCTGCCGGCCCTCGAGGCCGAACTGGAGGCGCGGCTTCCCCGATGCTGGGGCGCGTCCCCGCCGAAGGGGCTCGTCCTGCCCGAGCCCTATCCCGGGGCTCCGGAGCCGGAGGCCGGCGTCCCCTCCCCCGGATTCTGGCTGCGGGAGGAGGCGGCGGAGCGCCTCGGGGCCCCGCGCGGGGACCGGCGCTACGGGGACCTCGCATGGGGCGCGAGGCCCGGAATCCTCTTCGCGCCGGATTACTTCAACCTCGGCCCGGTGGCCGGCATGCACGGTTACCGCAGCGACCTTCCGGAGCAGCAGGGCCTGCTCCTGGGTCTCGGCCCCTCGTTCCCGGTCGAAAGGCGCACGTCCTGCTCCCTCGTCGATGTCGCGCCGACCGCAGCCGGACTGCTCGGGCTCTCCTTCCCCGGAGAACTCGACGGCCGGAACCTCCGCGGCGACCGGGCGCTCCTCTTCGAGGTGGTCCGCGGATGACCTCGCCCTCGGTCTCGATCGTCCTGCGGTGCAAGGACGAGCGCCCCGCGCTCGAGCGCCTGTTCCCCCTGCTCGCCGGCCAGGACTTCGAAGGCGGGGTCGAGATCCTCGTCGTGGACTCGGGTTCGACGGACGGCACCCGCCTCCTGGAGCTTCCCGGGAACGCGCGGTGGATCGACCTCGCCCCCGAGGAGTTCACGTACGGGCGCGCGTTGAACCTGGGCTGCCGGCGGGCCGGGGGGGAGATCCTGGTCCTGCTCTCCGCGCACTGCTTCCCCCTCGATCGCGGCTGGCTTCGCGCTCTCGTCGCCCCCTTTGCCGACCCGGTTATCGGAGCGACCTTCGGGAGGCAGGTCGGCTCGGTCGAGGTCGATCCGGCGGAGGCCACGCGCCTGCATGCCGACTATCCCTCCCGCGGGCCTTCGCGGATGTCCTTCTCGAACGCCAACGGCGCGATCCGCGCGACCCTCTTCGAGAAGCGACCCTTCGACGAGGGCCTCCAGATCGGTGAGGAAGCGCCCCTCGTCGCCCATTGCGGGCGGGAGGGACTCGCGATCCGCTACGTCCCCGAGGCCGCGGTCCGGCACGCGCATCCCCAGGATCCGGTCGGGCTCTGGCGACGCGCGTTCTGGGAGGGTTTCGTCCTCGAACGGGAGCACTACCGGGGAGCGCGGGATTACGGTCCGACGCGGACCCTGGTCCGGATCGGGGTCTCCGTCGCCCGAAGCTTCGCCTTCCTGGTTCCCCGCGGCCGTTTCTTGCACAGCCTGCGCGCGACCCTCTCCGAGACCCTCCGCCAACTCGCGCTCCGCGAGGGCGGTCGTTCCGCGCGGGGGGAGGGGGGCGGACTCCTGGCCGGCATGTCCTACGGGGATCTCGAAGCGCCTCCGTGGGTCTCCTCCCTGCGCCGCTTCTATCCGCCCCCTCCTCCCCGTCTGGGTTGGGGCGGTCCGTTCTGCCTCGAACCCCGTCCCCGGAACGGGGGCCGACCTCCCTTCACGAGGGCCGAGGCCGAGGCCCGCGTGAGGAGGAACCTCGAGCATTGCTCGGCGCGGCTCCGCGCGGCCTTCCCCGATCTCCGCGCTCTTTTCCTCGCGGGCGGATTCGGCCGCGGCGAGGGGCTCTGTCTCTCCGATCCCGAAGGACGTCCGCGCCCGCAGAACGACTACGACCTCGACCTCGTCCTCGACCGTCCGCCTCCGCGCGCAATCTTGGAGGAACTCGAACGCGAACTCGCCGGGGCATGCGGGGTTCCCTGGGTCGATCTCCAGGTCCACCGGCCGCGCGATCTCCCTCTTCTGGCTCGGGTCACCCAATACGGCCGCGACCTCGCCCTCGGTCACCGCCTCCTGTTCCACGACGGTTCTCCGCTCCCTCCCTTCGAGACAGGGATTCCCCTGCCCTGGCTCGAGGGGGAGAAGACCCTCGTCGCGAGGCTCTGGGCCCTCCTGGCGGCGCGGGACCTCGAGGATCCCCTCCTCCGGAACGCCCAGGCGGCCAAGGCCGCCCTCGCCCTCCTGGACGCGCGCTTGATCGCAGGCGGCCTCTACCGTTGCCGCTACGCGGAGAAGGCCGCCGCCTACGAGGAACTCCCCGCCTCGACCCTGGAGCGTTCCTGGATCGAATGGGCTCTCGCGCGCCGTCTCGGCGACCTAGACCGTCCGGCCCCCGGTCCCTGGTCCGATCTGCGCGATCTCTATTTCGAAACCTGGCTCGCCCTCGAGTCCACGAGGGGCGGCCCCTGCACCCTCTCCTCCCTCCCTTCGCGCCTGCGCCTGTGCTCCCGCGACGATGTTCGGGGACGCCTCGTCTCCCTCCTTCGATCCGGGCGCCGGCGGAAGGCCCGCCTCCGCGTGCGCGCCTTCCTCCTTTTCCTCAGCGACCGCTTCGAGGAAGCCGCGCTCTCTCTCCGTCCCCTCGGCTTCGAGGGCCCTCCGTCCCGGGAAGCTCTCCGAGCCTTCCTCCTGGGGCCGAAGGCCTCCCCTCTCTCCCTCCCCGGATCCCCGACTCCCCTCGCGCCGCTTTCCCCATCCTCATAGTTCGACGCCCTTGAGCCTCAGGGCGTTGCACCGTTCTTCGAGTTCTCGACGGCAGGAGAATCGTGCGCAGTTTCTCAGTGACGATCCCCCCAGGTGTCAAGCTACCGCTTCGACGGATCCTGAAACGAGGGGTATCTTTCCGACGTGGGACCGTTCCGGGGCGATCCTCAGGATCTTGCAAGACCCAGCCTCGCGCGCCTTAAAGCCTTATGTTTCGTCGATCAGCTGGAGGATCCGGGCACGCTCTAGGAACTTGCGTGGTCGTTCCTGTTCCCGCTCTTTTTTGGGGAGGATTCCAAGTCCCTTCATTATTTCGGGGGAATTATTTTTTCGGCAAGGGGGCAAGATGATTGTTTACTCTAAACCCAGTTGTGCTGCCAGGGATTTTACATTGCCATGTCTTTGTGAGACATACTTTTTTCTTCTTAACCGCGATACCAATTTCCTCGTCCTGAATTTGAGCAATGGTAGTCCATGTTTGGTGATGGGAAACAGGCAGGTGTTCAATGGCAGACTATCTCTCCACTTCCTCTGCATGAATTCATAGGCTCTTGAGAAATCTTTGCCCAACCCACGGATGGGCAAACTATTGTGGATGATGGGAGCGTTTATCGCAAAAGATTTATACCCGTTTAGCAAGAGACTCTGAATCGCATCTGTTCCATACAGATGAAAGGAGGGCATCGATGGATCGAACGGATTGGCATTCTCAAGATTTAAGACCAGCATGACTTCATCTGCAGATTGAATTGGTGTTGGTTCGATGATGCTTTCTCCGCAGAACATCGATAATCCGTTCGACCAAACCTTCCCAAAAATAATATTAGAGGAGAAGTGAACGCCAATTGGTGAAATGATTCCCCATCTTGGCAATTTGCTGGTTTCGCGTATAAACTCCTTTTCCCAGTTGCGTGGGATGTATACATCTTGATGGCAAAATATTGCGTACTTAGTAGTTATCTTTTCGTATGCTTCGTAATATGCTTCGCTCGCACTTTGAGCATTAGGGATGGTAATCAAAGGGGCCTTGTCTTCAGCGACTATTGGGGAAATAAGTAGGTTATTTTTAAGTGTTTCCGGGTCATTGGTTACGCAAACGACGGTGATGCCAGGCAGTCTCATTTTGAATCTTGTATCTAATGGGTCTTCCGGGTTTACAACAAGGAGGGCTTCTCCTGGTTAGAGGGCCGAGTGGGGTTCAGAGATTGGGCATCCGCGGGCTCTTTGCAGCGCCCTCACCTTTGAAAAGCTTTGGTATGTTGGAGGGGCTTCTACTCCGAAGAGAGTTGGACTACCTGATCTACATCCTCCACCAAGCAAAGGCCGAAATCCCCTGCCCGGTGTGTGGACCCTCCCCGGGGCCCATGGCCACCGCGCCAGGCTATGATGGTAGCATCCCTTGTGACAGTATGACACCCCCGAAAGCCTGCGAGGTGTGCCACGTGCATTGCTGGGAGTACAGGGTCACGGCGGTTCAAATTCCCTGGGCCAAGGATGGGGCTCAGCTCTCGACCCTCTTCGAGGGCTTCGTGATCGAGATTCTCGGGGAGGACGGCATCTGCAGGAAAACTCTTATTGTATCTACCTACCTCCTCGATGAGCGGGGGCAAGGGAAAGTCCGTAATGATCCGAGACACGGAGCCGAGTGAGTAGGACTGCCTTGGAATATCAGGAAAGGGGTGCGACCCCTCTGGTCCTAGGATATTATCGAACGCTGCGGATGGTTGGATCACGTGGCGGCCGCCTCGAGATATGGCCAAAACCAAAACGGTAAACCGGGAGCTGGAAAACGAAACACGGTGTATCCTTTGTGCAAGAAGGAAGCCCTCACCCAAAGCCCCGGTTCTGGGCAAAGACATCTCGTATGTCGAAGGCTACGCCGCTTGCCGCGGACGAACTGTCGCGCCCCCTGAGGATATCTTGACCGAAGTGCTGCGCACCAGAGCACAGTGGCCGCTGACGGCTGCGTTGGAGGGCAACGAGTGCAAGTGGCGGAAGCTGAACGGATACTAACTCTTCGGAGACGTCCTCCGAGAGGCGCAATTCAAGGATGGAGTCAAGGTTGCCGCATGATACAGCCATCCAAAATTTTAAACAATGCCTAAGCTTCGTGATCCTCACGGCCCAGGCAACTATTCCCTTGACATCTACAGTCGAAGTTCCGCATATTGAATGAGCTTTTTTTTGAAAAGGAGGTCTTGAATGGATCATTCGATAAAGTACTATTCAGGTGTTCGAGAGGATTTTTTGCGTGTTCTCGGAGGGAAGTTCAGAAAGCGAGTTTTAGAAGTTGGCTGTGGCGTTGGGGATACAGGCGAGGCAGCCTTGAAAGCCGGATGCTGTCAGGAGTATTATGGAGTGGAGATATCAAAGGATGCGTTTAGGGTTGCAAAAGGAAAGCTCACTGAAGTGATTTGTGGAGACATTGAAAATATTGAGTTGCCGTGGGGAGAAGGTTTTTTTAGTGCGTTGGTCTTTGGTGAGGTTCTTGAGCACTTGGTTGATCCATGGGGCGTTTTGAAGAAACTTAGAAGTTTGTTGGTGCCAAATTCAACCGTTCTCGCTAGCTGCCCTAATGTAGCATGCCTTTCAAATGTGTCTAGCCTGATTCGAGGGAGATGGGATTACGCAGAGTCTGGTGTCATGGATTGGGGGCACTTGAGGTGGTTTACGCCTGCTACCCTTGCGGAAATGTTCACTTCGGCAGGTTACTCTGTTATTGAGGTGAAGCCTCTTAGGGCTTTCGGTTGGAAGGCAAGGATCTTGAATGCTTTAACTTTAAACAGGTTCAATCATTTGTTCTGGAGGCAGATCTTTTTGCATGCGGAAGTATGACCCTCCCCGGATCCCCGACTCCCCTCGCGCCGCTTTCCCCATCCTCATAGTTCGACGCCCTTGAGCCTCAGGGCGTTGGCGATGACGGAGATGGAGCTGAAGCTCATGGCGGCCGCGGCGAGCATCGGGCTCAGCAACAAGCCGAGGAACGGATAGAGGACCCCGGCGGCGATCGGGACGCCGGCGGCGTTGTAGGCGAAAGCGAAGAAGAGGTTCTGCTTGATGTTGCGCATCGCGAGCCGGCTGAGTCGGCGCGCGCGGGCGATCGCTCGAAGGTCCCCCTTGATCAGCGTGACGTCGGCGCTCTCCATGGCCACGTCCGTGCCGGTTCCCATCGCGATGCCGACCTGCGCTCGGGCGAGGGCCGGGGCGTCGTTGATCCCGTCGCCCGCCATCGCGACGACCCTTCCTTCGGCCTGGAGACGCGCGACGACCTCCGCCTTCTGATCGGGAAGGACCTCGGCCGTCACCTCGTCGATGTCGAGTTCGCGGGCCACGGCCTCGGCCGTGGTTCCGCTGTCCCCGGTGAGCATGACGATGCGTACGCCCTCGTCGTGGAGCCTCCTTATGGCCTCGGGGGTGCTCTCCTTGATCGGGTCGGCCACGCTGAGGAGGCCCGCGAGGCGGCCGTCCACGACGACGTGCATCACGGTCCGGGCCTCCCGCCGGAACTCCTCGGCCCGAGCGGCGAGCGCGCCGGGATCGACGCCGAGGTCGTCCAACAAGGTCCGGTTCCCGAGGGCGATCTCGTGCCCCTCGACCCGCCCTTGGACCCCCTTTCCCGTGATCGACGCGAAATCCTCGACGGGCGCCGGTTCGACCCCGAGTTCCGCGGCCCCCTCGACGATCGCGGCCGCGAGCGGATGCTCGCTCCCCCGCTCGAGACCCGCGGCGAGTCTAAGGAGTTCGGATTCTTCGAATCCCGGCGCCGCCGTCACGCCCACGAGTTTCGGTCTCCCCACGGTGAGGGTCCCGGTCTTGTCGACGACGAGGGTGTCGACCTTGCGCATGACCTCGATGGCCTCGGCGTTCTTGAAGAGGATGCCCATCGTGGCGCCCTTGCCGGTCGCCACCATGATGGACATCGGGGTCGCGAGCCCGAGAGCGCAGGGGCAGGCGATGATCAGGACCGCGACGGCGTTGATCAACGCATGCGCCATGCGCGGTTCCGGGCCCGCGAGGGCCCAGACCGCGAAGGTCGCGACGGCGGCGAGGACGACCGCCGGCACGAACCATCCGGCCGCCTTGTCCGCGAGCTTCTGGATCGGGGCGCGGCTGCGCTGGGCTTCGGCGACCATCGCGACGATGCGGGAAAGGAGGGTCTCCTTCCCGACCTTCTCGGCGCGGATCACGAGGGTTCCCGTTCCGTTGACGGTGGAGCCGATCACGCGGTCTCCGCTCTTCTTCCCTGCCGGGATCGGTTCGCCCGTCACCATGGATTCGTCGACCGAACTCGTCCCATCGACGACGACGCCGTCCACCGGAATCTTCTCCCCCGGGCGGACCCGGAGGAGATCGCCGACGACGACTTCGTCGAGGGGGACGTCCTCCTCATTCCCGTCCGGGGAGAGGCGGCGGGCCGTCTTGGCCTGCATGCCGAGAAGCTTCTTGATCGCCTGGCTCGTCCTGCTGCGCGCCCGAAGCTCGAGCACCTGGCCGAGCAGGATCAGGGTCACGATGACCCCGGCGGCCTCGAAGTAGACGGCGACCTCGCCCTCCTCGCGGAACGCGGCGGGGAAGAGATCGGGGAAGAGCGCGGCGACCAGGCTGTAGACGTAAGCCACGCCGACACCGAGGCCGATCAGCGTGAACATGTTGAGGCTCTTGTTCCGCACCGAGAGGATCGCGCGGACGTAGAAGGGCCCGGCCGACCAGAGGCAGACGGGGGTCGCCAGCGCGAGTTCGAGGAGGGTGCGCCATCTCGTCGAGAGGAAACGTGAGATCGGATGGCCCGGGAGCAGGTCGCCCATCGCGACGAATACGAGGGGAAGGGTCAGAACGGCCGCGAACCGCAAGCGCCGCGTCATGTCCCGGAGTTCGGAGTTCTCCTCCTCCCCGCCCGCGGGGGCGACGCGGGGCTCCAGGGCCATCCCGCAGATCGGGCAGGAACCCGGCCCGTCACGGACGATCTCGGGGTGCATCGGACAGGTGTAGGCGGCCCCTTCGACGACAGGGGGGCCGCCGGAGGGCGCGTCCGCCGTCCCGCAATCCGGATCGAGGGGTCGGTCCCCCGCGCCCGAGGAAGAAGCGTGCCCGTGCCCTCGTCGATGATCCATGGTCCCTCCTTTTCGCGCCTCGGGCGCCTGCCTCCGGATCCTCGGGTGTTCGAGGATGTCCGGCGGGTTGTGGATGCACAAAGGTTTTCATGGAGACCCGCGTTTCGGTTCGGATTCCCGAAGGTTCCCGCATCGCCAGCGGAGAAGGAGGCGGTCAGCGCGACTTGCGGCGGGCGGCGAGTTCGTCGAGGGCCCGTTCGTAGGGCGTGGGATCGATCGCCCGGCCCGCGCGGCGCACGGCGTCCAGCGCCTCGCGCAGCAAGGGGGCCGCTTCGTCGTAGCGCCCGAGACGGAGAAGGCAGCGCCCGAGGGCGAAGCCGAAGTGGATGCGGTTGGCCGGGTCGTCCGGC